>Ga0315338_1003515_pt1 | contig 13526 bp, 13 predicted proteins | sample ASW8metaG_FD_204518 | JGI IMG/M metagenome (GOLD analysis project Ga0315338, IMG submission 204518) | Ammonia-oxidizing marine archaeal communities from Monterey Bay, California, United States - ASW #8 | ecosystem: Environmental > Aquatic > Marine > Coastal | place: USA: California | collected... | reverse complement strand
GCTTGAATATAATCATCAAATTCCATGGGCTTTCTCTAACTAACTCATTTAAAATCTATTGTCTTAAATTGGGCTATTGTTTTTGTTCGCTGGGAGCGTGGTCTAGCTTGGTATGATTCTGCGTTTGGGACGCAGAGGTCGCGCGTTCAAATCTCGCCGCTCCCATTTAATTTTAATACTACAAATCATTTTGTCAGTTGCCAGACAATGAAGAAGAGTTAGAGTGATGACTTTAGTATGAAGTAATCTTATTGGCTCTGAGTCTTGGCATAACTTTTTAACGAATTCCATTGGATTTATCATAAGTTGAGTTTCGAAAGACGTGAAATACTTCTTATTGCTGGAATTTTGTTTTTTCTGATTGGCTTGATTGGGGTTGGTTTACAACCAATTTATGCGATTATCATTTCTATAACCATCTATATTGGAATCAAAGTTATTGTTGGTCGTAAGAAAAAGATGATTTTCAAGTCTGTTGGAGAAGGTATATGCATAAAATGTGGTGAGAAGGTTACTAACAAAAAGTGTCCAAATTGCGATTCTAAACCAACCAAAAATTGACAAATTCTACGTGTTCTTTAAAAATTATTATACATAATTCCATTCAATGAGCCTAAATGCATATACGACTTTGACTAAGAGATCAACTTTTTCTTTATTTTATTCTATTATTGCTAATTTAAGAGAAATATGACATAAGATGCAATTGAAAAATCCACTAATATTCAGTTTGTTAGCAATTTTACTTATTGGTGGCTCGGTTCTACCTGCAATGAGTCAAACTGAATCGGACGAAGAAGCATCACCGCTTGAACTAAATCTTGATAAATCTGCATATGATCTAAACGAATCAATAATAATTTCAGGTCAAATTCTAGATTATGTACCAAACACTAGAGATCCAACACTAGATATGGTTAAAATTATTTTCTTAGATGATAGGGGTAGAACTGTATCTGCTGGAACGTATGGTGTGCACTCTGGCACAAATTGGAATGACACACCACAACCATTTGTGCATAATATTATGCCAGATCAAGCAGGTAATTATAAAATTACAACTTCCGTGAGTTCTGTTATGTTTGATTATGGTACTTATACAGTTCAAGCAACTTCTTATCAAGGTGGCAAGATAGTTAATACATCTGAAATTGAACTTCGTCCTGCTCCTGTAGAAGAAGTCATAGAAGAGGAACCAATTGTATTTGAATTCTGTCAAAACAAAAGTGACATCAATGATTCCAGTCAAGTTATGAGTAATTACAAAAAAGGTATAGATGTAGTTGACTGTGTAGAAGATAATAATTTTCTTAGTGGAGGTATATTATTTGTAAGAGGAACAGTTATTTTTAATGATCACCAAAAGGTGGGAGATTTACCAGCCTTTGCTGAAGTTTCCATACCTATAAGTCAATCACTAGTTTGGTCGGGTAACTGGGTTACAACTGACTGTGAAGGAGAAGAATTTTGTAAAGGAATTGCTAGTACTGAAAAAACCACTATTGATTTACCTGATATAACTTTCAATGCATTACCTGATGCTGATGGTAGTTTTGTTGCTATTTTTGATTTGCCACCAGTTCAGTTTGAAAGTGGGTTATATCCCATTAAAGTATCATATCAAGGAATTGAAGTTGAAAAAACAGTTAGAGTGATTAACGAGTCAACAATTCTACCTGGAGAACCTACACTGATTATGACTACTGATAAAAATGAGTATAAACCAGGGGAAACAGTTCAAATTTCAGGAACGATTCAAAATTCATACCTTGATCATGATGTCACAATAACTGTCACAACTCCTGATTTTACAGAATATAATTGTCTGATAGTAGAGTGTATAGTGGATAGTAATACAAAAATTGTTACTCCTGAACAGGGATTAATCCAACATGATTTTTCATGGAGCTATCAACTTGGTTCAAGTGAGGCATCAATTGGAGAATACATAGTAAATAGCGAAACAACAATAGGTAATGCTAAAACTTCATTCATTGTCACTGAAGAATCAGCAATCACTCAAGGAGTATCTACACCAAAAAAAGTAATTGAAAAATTTAACAGAATATCAGATTCTAATATCTTAATATCAATAGACGAAAAGAAAACTCAGGATTCGGATCTTACACCACGTGTAATTCAGGGTTCATTGTTTACTGCTGCACGTGGACAAGAAGCATCTATAAACATCCAAGTTTTTACATCTGACGGTGTATGTATTATAGGCCAAGATGCACCTTGTATGGTAACAGATTCAACACGAAAACCTGGTGCAATTTATGATACTGTTACGATTGGTGAAACAAATTATAAGATTAGATATAGTGGACCAGATGCACAATTAGAAAAATTCTCTATTTTACCAGAATCAACTGGTACAGCAATTGATATTCAGGATTGGAACGTTCAAGTAATAAAAGACGAACAACCAACTAGATTCTATTACAAAATTTCATATGTTAATTTAGAATAAGCAATATATACCAAAATTGATACTTTTACCATGCAGATTAACATACTGATGTTCAACCAAGATGATCCTAAGAAATGTACAGCGGCAAAATTAGTTCGATTTGGGTTAGCAAAAAAAATAAGTACAATTCGTTCAAGAACAATATTACTGCATCCCTTTTCATCAAATACACTTCTGAACAAAGAAAAACCAAAGGCTAATTCTATTACTGGAATTGATTGCTCATGGAACAAAGCTGAAAAAATGTTCCAAAAAAAATATTCTGGAATACCAAGAAAACTTCCACCATTATTGGCAGGAAATCCGGTAAATTATTCCAAAATAAATAAACTCACTACGGTTGAGGCATTGGCATCAGCAGCATTCATTCTTGGTAATGAAGAATTATGTTCCAAGTTACTAGCAAAATTCAACTGGGGACACACGTTTTTAGAATTAAATGAGAATTTACTCAAGGATTATCAGAATGCCGAATCTGAGGATGATGTAAATTCTATAATCACTGATTATGGATATAAGAACGAATAACAATGGACAAAACTTCACAACTGTTTGACAGATGGGCAAAGACAGGAAGAGCCGAAGAAATGGAAAAAGGTCATGGAACAACTGTAAACAAGTTTTTAGACAAACTAACTTTCAACAAGTCATTTACATTTCTGGATATTGGATGTGGTAATGGCTGGGTTGTTCGTAAAATTTCACAATTACCTAATTGTAGAAAGGCTGTTGGGATTGACAAAAGCAAAACAATGATAAAAAAAGCCAAAGAAAAGAAAACATCAGAAAATGAGTCTTATTTTATAACAGATTTAGAGTCATGGAAATATACTGGAAAGTTTGATATAGTTTTTTCAATGGAATCATTATACTATTCTGTTCCGATGGAAACTGCACTAAAAAAAGTCTATAGGTTATTAAAAAAACAAGGAGTATTTTATTGTGGAACAGATTTCTATAAAGATAACACACTTACCACAAGATGGACAAAAGACATGGCAGTGCCAATGGATCTTCGTTCTGAAAAAGAATGGAAAAAAATGTTTAAAGAAACTGGATTTAGTACTAGAGCAAAACACGTGTTAGATACAAAAAATAAATTAAAGTGGAAAAGAGAGTTTGGAACTTTATTTGTGATAGGTAAGAAATTATAATTTTATTTCATCTTTTTCTTTACAGCAAACATGATTAAACCAATTATGATAAGAATTATGATTACTATTGATATTGTGTAATCAGTTTCTTGTATATTCAAGGAATTGGTAGAAATTATAGGTTCTGGAAAGGACGAATCATGTTCAACAACTAGAAAGCTTGTTGAAAATTCGTATGGCTTTAATACATTATCAGACGCAGCAAAAATTTTTAGTGTATTAGGACCATTTGGTAAATTTTTCATTGTTTCATTTTCTAATGTAATAATTGTTTGATCATTGTAAACATTTTGAATTCCAGATATGATGATTTCCCCCTGTGAATTAGAAAGAAAATAATGTATTTCTGCCGAATTCTTTGTTTCTATAGGTATGTCTAGTTTAGTTCCTTTTTGAACTAGTTCATTGATATCTACAGATTCAACTTTAGGAAATTCGACTTGTTCAAATTTATTCCATATTCCTTGTGTTAATGGATATTCTATAGAATCAAATGATTTTATAGTAATACTTCTTGAATCAGGCGAATAACCATCTAGATAAAATGGACCGTTGCTTATTATAGCATGTTCATATTTATCTATCCAGTCCACCGACGCTTGATATCTGCTTATTTGGTAATCTGAAATTTGATTAAACTCAGAAATTGATTCAGGAATAAAATTAGATGCTTTAAAAGATTCAAGCTGGTTTTGAACAAGTCTTGCATCATTTGGGATAATTAATGACAGCCAGTTTACATTTTTACTAATAGACTCGGAGCGTGAAAATGAAATCTTACCGTCAACTACTAATTGTTCCATTGCAGCCATAATTTCCCATGGCATACTACTCCATGGACTTGTCCATGATGCAATTTCACCCTCATCAAAATGCCAATAATTAGTATACACCTCAATTGTATCTTCATCAATTGGTTTTATTCCAACTAGTGTTTTTGCAGTTTGAGCAGCTTGTGGTGAATAATCTGAATCAAATGTTTTATCATTTTCATCTTTTTCAGATCCCCATTCTAATAGAAAATATGTTGAATAGATTATGTCACTCATATCCATTTTTTGTCCATGGTGCCATTCACCAAGTTTTAAATCAAACGTAGCCTTACTTACAGCAGAAATTCCTGGACCGACTTTTTTCCAATTTTTAGATTTCAAATCCCAAATAATTGCATCATCTGGGACATTTACAACTGATTCAGGACCTTTAGTCTCTATCTGCCAATCAGTTCTAATCGGAAAGATTTTTCCATTAAATGGATGTCCTGAAAGACTAGGATCAAAAAGAGTATACCATATCTGTGTACTATATGTATCAGTTAATCCAGCCACAGGATTCCATGCTCCTTGGTAGATTTGTTTTACCCCAATTGTAGCACTACTATCTAGAGTTTGTAGATTTATTGGCGTAAATCTGCTTGGTACACCAGCACCTAGTGCATTAATCGCACCGTTAGTATTATCATTTGTAACGTATTGATCAACCTTACTAGCAAGAAATATTCTTACTGACTCATCAACACCCTCTTTAGTAGCTTTTTTGATTAGCATTGTTCTTTCTTCTGCAGTATCAAATTCACCAGAGTAAATTTTTTGTGTCACTTCATCAAGAAAGTCATTTTTATAATTCCAGTATGATGGATTATTGTTTCCAGGCATATTTGAAAACCATGGGGAATACATTTGGGCTAATGCTACAGAATCATATCTTGTAAATCCTGAACTTCCCCATCCTTCAGTATACAAATGCCATTTCTGTTCTGCAGGATTAGATCCATATACTAATACAAATGCTTTATTCAAATCACCAAATTCCTTTTTCACAATAAATCCAATTGATTCTAGTTTTGATGAGAGAATTTCACCAATGGCCTTTCTAGCAGGATCATCGCTTCTGATAAAAAATGTGATTACTATAGGTTCATTTTCATAATGCCATATTCCGTCAACCTTCTTTGCTCCCACATCATATAACTGCTCAGTGATTATTTCATTTGCAAGACTTGGATTATAACTAAATTGAAATGCTTCTAACACATCTACAATTCCTAAATAATCCGCAGAAAAAATTCCATAGTTTGAAATCATCGGTGCACCATAACCACCAAGTAATTCATTTACTATCAAATTTCTATCAACCAGAAAATTTAATGCGTATCTTACTTCTCGTATAGAAAATGGATTAAACTCACCTGTATCTGATGGATTTAGTAGGATACTAAAATAACCTCCAGTTGATTCAAAAACTTGAAGGCCATCGCGAGAATCTGCATCCTTTAGTCGATCTGAGGAAATTCTATAATAGTACAAGTCAAGATTACCATTTCTTACTTCCTCAAGTGCTGTGTTTTCATCAAGATACTGAATAAATTTTATCTCGTCAAGAAAAGTGCCTTTCTCAGCAAATGCATATGGAAATACTGAAAATAACAGAAAACATGCTAGAAAAACTGTAATTTTTTTCAATTGTTTCATAATTGGTTAGCATCTGGTAAATTTTAGGCTTTTAATACTAATTTTAAATATTATCTTAATATTGCATCACAAATTAATCACTAGAGGAATAAGAGGAATTATTCCTGGTGGTATATCGGAACTTGATTTTTCTGCTGCTTCAGAAATAGATGAATTTTCAGCAAAAGAATTACTTGGTATTTTTATTGAAAATGGAATTGGAGTATTAGATAACGGTATTGTAAATTTTCAGAATAGTGACAAGATTCTTGCCTCAATTTTTGCAATAACAAATGGGGCATCTATAGAAGATGTAGCAGAATTTCTTAGTTGGCAAAATTTTGAGGAGTTAGTAACTTGTATTCTAGAGGAAAATGGGTTTCAGGTAGAGAAAAACTTGATTCTAACAAAACCACGAATGGAGATTGATGTTGTTGGAGTAAAGCTAGGAATTGCTGTATTAATTGATTGTAAACATTGGAAAAAAATATCCAAATCTGCATTAGATGATATAGTTTACAAGCAGACTGAGAGAGTAAAAAACTATGTGTCAAAAACAGAATCAACAATGGCAATCCCTGTGATAGTCACATTACATCAAGAAAAAGTTAATTTTGTTAACAAAGTCCCAATTATTCCAGTAATACAATTATCTTCATTTTTAGATGAATTTTATGGAAATTTAGATAAAATGAAAACCATAGAGAGTCACATCAGTAGTTAATGCAGTTTATCACTAAAGAAAAATAGAGATTCCAAAGAGTCCTGCATCTGCAAGCAAGAAAATCTTTGTTATTTTCATTGATTTATTCATTGATTTTAGGTAGTCCGAATAAATGTCAGAACCCATCACTTTAACATCAGTTTGGTTTTCTAGTATTTCGAAACTTCCTTCTTTAATCTGTTGTTCTGCCTTTTGAGCTAATTCTAAATACCAATTTGCAAGCTGCTCAGGTTTTGAGATCATTCCTAACTGAAAGTATCCATTTTTGTTTCTTGCACCATCTGCAGTAAAATGTGTGTCAGACGTGCATACCTCGATTAACTCATAATCCATATTTGAAAAGTGCTTTACAATCTTTTCCCTTACACCATTTTCCATATTATTCGCATCTGCCCAACCAACAAAATATTTTTTATCATTTAATTCAAGACATAAAACTGCAATTCCACCCATGGCAATGTCAGCTTTACTGATCATCATATCATCTGAATTCGCATACCCAAACTTGAAAGGAAAACTTTGTTTTGTTTTCAATGTGTCCAAAGTTGATTTTGCAGCAATCAGTAAATCTTCTGAATCTTCTTTTGATATTTCGTTACCCATTGCATTATGAGTATCTACAATGAGTACCTGTTCAAAATTACGGTTTTTAGCAAATTGTTCTATCTCTGTTCTTACATACATTGTTAAGTCTTCCATTCCATGCGGTGAAAGTGATAAGAACAGCAATGCAGTTTTGTCAAATAATAATCCTGCTGCTCTAGCCTTGTTAATCTGGACAACTACCGGTTCTGTACAACCTATACCATTTCGTAATACTTGACTATCTGTTATGCTTTCTAGATAGTTTTTTACTTCTTGCTGACTTGGAAGATTAAGATCATGATTTGAAATACTATGCATTACCATTGCAGTAGAATCCATACTTTTGTAAATTAGATATGGAATATTACTTCCTCCAACAGGATGAAAAGGACCTGGATGAATATCAGGCAACACCACACTAAAGTTAACTTGTTTATCCGATGATTGAAATTTAATTTGTGATGTTAATACAGTAGAAGGTTTTGCTTTACGCTCTATTATGTTTTCCATTTCTGTAGGATCATTTTTTGATGCAGATGTTACATATGCCTGAATTAATTCATGTGTACTATCAACTCCAGGTCTACCTGCTCTATCTGTAAAAAAACTCCATCCAGTTGCTAATCCTAGAAATGCAGCACCAAATACCAATGCAATTGGATCAGTTAGTGAGCTAATCCACATTTCATTAGGAATTAAAACTAGATACATTGCCATTGGTTGAATAAATGCTACAGCCCATGCTTTCTTTAAACTTGCACCAAGAATTGTTGTAAATATTCCAATTCTAAAACTAGCAAACACAAACATTCCAATTGTAACATAAAACAAATCCAAACCGTCTTTAGCAAATAACATCATAGCACCAAATCCAATAATCGTACTCACGAAAAATAATGCATTACCAAACAATGAAACATGTAAGGATTTTGAATATTCCTTGTGTCTAGAAAATAAGACGTCCAAAAATTGTGTTCCTACTAGTGCACCAACTACATAAAGTATAGGAAAAATTACATCACTAGTTTCTAGATATGTTACAGTTGTAAATGCTGCCATAATACCTGCTATGACTATTGAAATTACTAATGACATATAGTGAGATGATGGATTGAGTAATGTTAGCGAATAACGCTTCTGAATCTTACTTACATCATCTTGTTCAGACATGATGATCAGGGTACAAATAATTTATCTATTGCCCATGAAACTATGATCAAGCTAATTGGAACTAAAACTACAATTTTAGGTGAAACTCTAACACCTTTTGTTTCATCCTCAAAGAATCTTAAAAGACCAGCACTAGAGGCAGGTAGTGGATTACTCTTATTTTTATCAGCCAATGTTTCACACACTAGAAATTTAGCATAAAAACTTTTGGCTACTCTTTCATCTTTTTGATTATTTCTACTAGTGAATTAATTGACTTTAGTATTGATTCTTGTTTTTTATGATCAGATTCGTCTGATAACTCTTCAGTCAAGTTTTCAAGTTTTTTCTCTAGTTTTACCAATGAATTTGGCGTGCTTTTTGATTCCTTATCAGATTCAACTAGATCATTATTTTTGTCAGGTTCTCTTCCACAACTCACACATAATGCATTACCATCTTTTATGACACGAACTCCTTTACAATATGGGCATGGCTCGCTTAATAATGTGGCACCATTCAAAAGCATCTCTGCGGCTCTCTTAGTGTATTCATTTGACATATTATCACTTGTTATGGGTGTTAAAAAATTGTTTTTTATTATTTCACTAGGCTTAATAGTATGGCTGACAAAAGATTTCCAACTAATGGCGGTAATTTGTAATACTTGTGGACTTCCTGACGATTTATGTGCATGTGTTGATTTAAACAAGGATACCAATCATATTATCATTAGATTAGAAACTAGACGTTTTAAAAAAAAGGGAACGATGATCGACGGTCTTGATCCAAAAATCAACAATCTTGAAAATATAGCAAAAGAATTGAAAAGTAAGTATGCATGTGGTGGAACTGCAAAAGAGGGTTACATCTTTTTACAAGGTGATCATCGTGATACAATAAAAGAAACTCTAGTTGGTCTTGGTTTTGCCGAGGACGTAATAGAACTCCATTAGAATTATCGTGCCTAACCTAGATAATATTTTACATGGTATTGGTATTCCATTATCAGCTTTAACATCAGTGATTTTTGGAATGATGGTATTATCATTTCCACTTGGCACATATGTGGTTTTTAATTCTAGTATCGGTGATGATATAGATTATAGTTTTCCACTTGAACAGTTTGATATTTTTATAGCAGGTATCAATTTGGGAATTCCATTTAATTTTGAAATTGGAGATATGTTCATAGTATTTTGGAGTATTTTTCTTATACTTTTTATTATAACATTTTTAGGACCAAAATACAGTTTTTTAAAATCTATTAATCTTCTATTAAATAAACAAACTACTGATTCCGATTCAAACTATCTTGTAAATATAATAAAATGGTTTTCCATCATAGTTGTAATATCTGGCGTAATTAATTTTATTCAAGAATCTTTTGGAGTAACTACTCTTCCTCCAGAATATACTAATGACTTAACTTTATTTTTAGCCATAACTATTTCACCAATCACTGAGGAGCTTGGTTTTAGAGTAATGCTTATTGGCATTCCACTTTTTTTGATATTTGCACATAAATCATCATTTGGATTTTTCTTCAGATCACTTTGGCATCCATATAGAAATCTACACATAATGCAGCATAAACGTGCAATCAGTATAATTATAGCAGTTGGGTTATTTTTTGGATTGGCACATATCATTACTGGTGAACCATGGAGTGAGGGAAAGTTTGCACAGGCAACAATTAGTGGAATAATTATTGGATGGGTTTATTACAGATACGGATTAATTTCTGCGATACTTGTTCATTGGGCAACAAACTATTTCATATATTCATACATATTTTTTATTTCAGATCTGAATCAGATCTCCATTCAAAATGTTCTATCTAATTCAATGATTGGAACATTTGAAATCATTCTTGTTATTACTGGTGTGCTATCAATTGCTATGATTACAATAAATTATTTTAACACAAAAAATCATAAAAAACTAAGCATGTAGTGGCTTATTCACTAAAAATTTCTTTAACTTTGGTACAAAATGACGGTTTGATATCATGTTTAATTACATAATTTACATCTTCAATATTATCAATATCTATCATAATTCTGTGAATCAGTGCTAACGAATATTTCATTCTAGCAGTCTTGATTGGTTCAAATTGGAATTTGTAGCTCCCTTCGTCGTATCTTGTTTTCATATTAGGCATAGGTATTCTTAGTAATGCATTCGTGCCGTCAAAATGTCTTGATGGAACAATTACTGCATGTTCATTATTTTGATAAAACCTTATTAGATTATCTAGATCTTTGGGAAAAATGAGTGGAACATCCTGTGGCAGTACAATAGAACATGAATAACTATGCTCCACCAAAAATTCATTTGCTAAACTAACCGCATCATTAACTCCAGATTCTTTCTCATCAATGATTTCTATACAATTAAATTTCTTTCCAATATCTAACGCAGACTCATCTTTTGATACTATTATAATATCATCAATTGATTTTGCTTCTGAAATTACATGTAAAATTTCTTTTAGCATTATTTCACAAAGATATTTGGTATCTGACTGTGAAAGATTTAATCTAGATTTAGATTTAGAAAAGGACTTGATTGGAATAACAACTGAGGTTTTCAAGTTACTGCTTAACTTGTTTTAAAATAAACGCTGCTAATGCTTCTTCGGCTATCTTATTTTGCATTTTTATTTTTGTATCAAATACTTTTAGATCTAAACTTTCAATTTTTTTTGTCAGATGTCTATCTTTTGTATCAATAACTATCTTTGAGCATACATCTGCATACATCTGTGCAATACCAAACGCACTAACTTCAATCCCTGCAGCTTTCATATATTCTGCAGCAGGACCATTAAATGCCTTATCACCAATTATAGGACTAACAGCCACAACCTTTCTTCTATTTTTACTAAGTTCTTTCCTAATGCCTTTAATGTTGATCATTGGTCCAATACTTGTTAGTGGATTTCCTGGTGCAATAATTACTAATTCTGCATCTTGTATCGCGTTAATTGCTGATGGAAGAGGTCTTGCCTTTTCAGATCCAACATATTCAATTCCTTCTATAGGTCCTTTTCCTCTATGCTTTACCCAAAATTCCTGTAGGTGAAGACTTTCGCCATTTGATGTAATTCGTGTTTCTAGTATATTATCTGTAATTGGGAAAACCTTAGTTTCAATTGCAAATCTCTCACACATCCACTGTGTAATGTCAGAAAGATTTTTTCCATTCTTTAACATGTTTGTTCTAATCAAGTGAGTAGCTGCATCTCTATCTCCAATTCTAAACCAGTTTTCCTCTCCAAGTATTTCCATTTGTCTCAAGAAACCAAAAGTATCTTTTTTAATTCCCCATCCTTTTTCATAGTCCAGCAAGTCAGATAAACCGTAAATTATAGTATCAATGTCGGGGCAAATATACAACCCATACAACCAATAGTTATCTCCAACATTACTAATCACATTAACGTCAGATGTCTGTGCTGTTATACCCCTAACAAGTTTTACAGAACCAGTTCCACCAGCTAATATTGCTATCATAAATAATTATACCGATTTGTTGAATACGTTTACTACATATTACTTTTTCAAATCTCTGGTTTTCAAATACAGTGTTTTATGAATAGATTATTATACCATATTACAAGAAAAAACACGTGTCTCGTGTAGTCATTTTAACAGTTTCATTATCTGTAATCATGCTTTGTGGGTTGATTACTCCAGTAGATGCAGCACAAATGACTTTTAGGACATTTTCACAATCAGGAGTTTCTGAAGATGTAGAAATAAAATTCCAAAGATCAGTAATACTCAACTATGATGATGGTGGAGAACTTGCTGATCAACTTAGAGGTCTAAAAATAACCAAAACATTCTCTGCAGACTCTAGTGATCCTGGAATAAATGAACTTCGTGATAGAATGAATTATTTCTTGAAAAACACTGCTTACAGTGATGCGGCAATCACTGATGTAACAATTGACTATGACACAACACTTACTGGTCGTGCACTAAATACATCAATTGATTACAAAGTTATTGTTACGTTATCAATTACAAATCATATAATTCGAGACTTTTCAGGAAGCAGTGCAGGATTAATTGACATGGACTGGAGAGGAGTTATCGTTGAGGGACCTGTGGTAATCGATGTGAAAGGAATTGATAATGAAATCAATCTTCCAATATCATTTATTGCTAATGCTTCACCTGCACTATATTCTGCAGTACAAGGAACTGAGGCTGAAGCAATTCTAAATACACCACTCATAGATGCAAGTGGAATCAAGGCTCAACCACTTGGTAACTGGCACTTTTTGTTTGACCCAACAGGAATCAATGTAGACGCTGCACAATTTGGAATGTCAGAAGAACTCTTAGGACTTGTATGGTCTTCATATACAATGGGTGAAAGCAGTCTGAGAGAAGGAATTCAGACCGAGAAGGAACAAACAGCAACATTTACCACCGATAAAACTTATGATCTTAGAACAATAGAATCTGCAGATGCAGCAAACGTTTTCGTTGCAGGATTTGCAAACGTTGATGTATTATCAGACAGTGAAGTATTTGGTTTTAGCCCAACAGCACCAGAAGGATTTGCAACAACATCAACTGGTGGATTCCCAATGATGATTATCTATGGAATGGCTGGCATGGCAGCAGTTGTAGGCGGTATGGTGTTTATCATTAGTGAAAAGAAACGAAAGAAAGACACAGGAAATACTCAACAGACAGGAATTGATCCTTCGCGACTCAGAGCTGCCGGAACAAGTGCAGGTGCTGGTGGTTATCAAACTAACAGAGGTGAATCATATCTTGCTGGAGAGGAGTATACACAACACAGAAGCGTTTATGATAATCCTCAAATTGAAGAAAAATCTGCATCAGCAGAAGAGAAAAAAGAATCAACTAAAGGTTCCATGCCAAAAGGCTGGAAACCAGAATAATAGTGTGTGCTGGCCGTAACCCTCTTTCTGTTTTAGACGATATTTCGCTTTGCAGCCTACCTGA
>Ga0315338_1003514_pt1 | contig 13529 bp, 17 predicted proteins | sample ASW8metaG_FD_204518 | JGI IMG/M metagenome (GOLD analysis project Ga0315338, IMG submission 204518) | Ammonia-oxidizing marine archaeal communities from Monterey Bay, California, United States - ASW #8 | ecosystem: Environmental > Aquatic > Marine > Coastal | place: USA: California | collected... | reverse complement strand
TCTTATATACACTTTGACAAGTATAAGGGATCAGAAACGTTTTCTAGGGCGATAATGCCAAGAGATATGTTAATGAATCTGTGTAAAGATTTTGTGAAGATGGGTGTCCGCTCTATTAACTGGACCGGAGGAGGAGAGCCATGTTTAAATAAGCACTTAAAAGAAGCTATAGAATATTGCGGTTCTAATGGAATTAAGATGGGAATTTTTACAAATGGCACCTTATTTGATAAGTGGGACATGTTTGAAACCATGGTCGATAATATGACCTGGGTTAGATTTTCAGTCGATGCCGGAACAAAAGAAACTTATGATAATATCAGGGTTGCGAAGGAAAACAGAGGCTGGGACAAAATGGTTGAGAACCTTACTAAGCTCATTGAAGTAAACAAGCAGAAAGGCAACAAGATAGACATCGGCGTAGGCTATGTTATATCTCCAGATACTTATCATGAGATAGTGGATTTTGCGAAGTTCTTTAAGGATTTCGATTTGATGTATTGTCAGTTTAAGCCAGAAGTTGTCATTCGAGAAAAAGGCGGAATGCAAAGAGATTTAGAATTTTGGGAAGAAAAAGTAAAGCCCCTGCTAGACGAAGCAGAAAGTATACTTGGAGACAAGTTTCAAGTTAACGGATACAAGCTAGAAGATCTGGCAAAAGACCGAGAAAAATTTGGAAGGAATTACAAAAAGTGTTTAGGATCCCAAGTTTCTCCTTGTGTCGGCGCCGATGGTCATGTTTATGTTTGTACAAATCACAGGGGCTGGAAACAATATAGTTATGGGAATATGTATGACGGAAAATCTTTCGAAGAGATTTGGAATGATATTCAGAACAGACAAAAAGTTATGCATCAAATTGAAGATGTGGAGTGTTTTTCAAATTGCACCAAATTATGTAAACCACACGAGAGTAACAAAACGGTGTGGCACATTCACCAACAAATGGGTCAAATGGGCCCATCGGAAAAAGAATCTTATGTTAAGGCACTCCTAGAGGAACAAAAGGAAATAATTAAGGTCATTGAACATCCGGAGTTTATATGATAAATCTGGTAAATGGAAAAGGCCAGCTTGGAGAAACACTCAGAAGATTATTAGAACAAGTAGAATCTGAAAAGAATGTTCATATATATCATACTTGGAACCCTTGGACTAGAGATATAGAAACACAAAAGATAGAGTATGACAAGTTTGTTAAATTTGTAGATCTCAATAAAGAAGATAGAATCGTATTTATATCTACATGCTCTCAGGTAGAAAACAATTATGTTAGTTTTAAACAACTGGCCGAAGCATATTTATTGATAAATTGTGTTGACAGTCTATCTATAAGGCTTCCAAACTTAATAGGTCCAAAAGGAATATTAAAGAAATTGAAAAATGGGGCAGCGAAGCCCTATGGAAAGATAGAATTAATGACAATAGATGCAGCGGCTAAAGAAATAATTCAATTGTTAAACTATGATGGCCCAGTAAGAAATATCTCGTTAAAAGGAGAAGAAATTTCTGCTATAATAATAAACGAAATATTGCAGAAAGTTGTATAAGGAGTTCAGATGTCTGATAAAAAAAGTAAAATAGCATTTTTGTTCAATAGTCGAAACAACTATAATCTTTTTGAAGATATTTTTTTTAAAGGGATAAATCCTGGTTCTGAAATCCTTAAGGAAAAGCCCCGTGTTGGCCAACGTGTAAGGATACAGTCAGGCCAATTTGAAGGATTGATTGGCAAGGTGGTCGACCTGAAAGGTGATGAAATGCAAATACAATTTGACAAGCGCCTAGCTTGGGTGACGGATCACGATCCCGCAATACTCGGTCCCTCAGTGTTTGATTTGGACACGATGGAAACAGTAGATTATTCAAATCACTATATTTTTAATATCGATCTAGATTCTCAAAAAAAGGGTCAAAAAGAATTGGCGCAAAAAATGTTTGAAAAGTACGATATTATAGATATCCCACCGGAATATGAGGATGAAGGTGCTGGCAAAGACGCACATTGTGCGTCTTATACAATGAATACTTGCATAAACTATATAGAAAAAAACAATCTTGACGTTGAGTGGATAATCTGGTTTTCTCATGACTGCCATTTAATGGGCCATGACTTTTTAAAAAGATTGGAAGACTACATAACGCGCCACCATGAGTTTGAGTCCGAAGTTGGCATCATAGGCTTCATGGATTATAATACAATTAAACCAGGGTATCCTGTTTGTGGAAGAGGGATCTTAATTGATGGGATACGAGAGCCTCGTGATCACGACGGAGTTATCTATGGTAATTATAGCAATCTACCAAAGGAATATTTAGAATCTGAATATTTTATTGTAGAGACGCCCCAAGATAACGGCGCCATGTTCAATGTAAAACTTTGGAAAAGATATATTGTACCAGACAACAAATTCGGGCTGTTTAATTGGATGGATGATATTGCGGCTCAGTTTGGGCTAAAGGGAGTTCCCACGATCACAATTCCATCTTTAGAAATAGTAGACTTTTTCAGGTGGAAACCTAAATTTGGTATACCACGATCAATAAGCTGTAACAGCGAATACCATCGCGATTCATATGGAAGTGCACATAACCAGGTCCAATATTGGTATGAAAAGTTTGGGTATCATAGATTACCCAAAAGAATGGATCCTGCAAAAAGTAAAGAGCTTCTTGAAAATGATTTCGATGTAGCGCATGAAGAACTTGGTGATAGCATACAAAAGAAGATTCTTGGGTGGCACATCGACGACGGCCCGAAAACACTAGAGGACATAAACGGTCAGGAATGAAAAAGGTTTACTCTAATATAGAGGAAGGAAAGTTGCTGCACGTTGTTTTAAGAAAAGAAGATGTTCAATCTGAGAGAATCAACGTTATAGATGAATGTGAGTTTCTTCAATTAGCGGCAATGAGATTACAGTCTGGAAAAACTTTTAAGGCACATAAGCATGTTTTTTGTGAGAAAAACACTACAATAGCACAAGAATCTTGGGTTGTGATCACTGGCAAAGTCAAAGCGGTGCTTTATGATTTAGACGATACGATAGCCGAAGAGGTAATTTTAAATGCGGGAGATTGCAGTGTGACTTTATACGGAGGGCACAATTACGAAATATTAGAAGAGGACACCCTAGTATACGAATATAAAACAGGCCCTTACATGGGTATTGAACTTGATAAGGAATTTATATAATGAAACTACATTTAGGATGCGGATGGAGAAACTTTGGCGAGGGCTGGGTTCATATTGACGCAGGATCATATGATCATTTAGACTACCAGTCCATTGTGGATTTATCTCAGTTCGAGGATAACAGCGTTGATTTGATTTACGCTTCTCATGTGGTAGAGTATTTTGATAGACAAGAGTTTTCTGAAGTTTTGGTGGAATGGAGGAGAGTGCTTAAGGAAGGGTCCATGCTAAGACTAGCAGTTCCTGATTTTGATGCATTAAGTCATCTTTATCTTTCTGGTCAGGTCCAGTTAGAAAATGTTTTAGGTCCTCTCTACGGCAAAATGTCTATGGGAGATAAAACGATATATCATAAAACCGTATATGATTTTAAGAGCATGCAAGGTTTTCTAGAAACTAACGGCTTCCATGAAGTTAAAAAATACGATTGGCAAAAAACAGATCATGCACATTTTGATGACCACTCACAGGCTTATTTTCCACACATGGAAAAGGATACTGGAGTTTTGACCAGCTTAAATATAGAGTGTATTAAGTGAGTTTTGATGTCGTACAAAAATTTGAAAGGGAGGTAGCTGATTTTTTTGGAGCCCCTTATGCTGTGGCCGTTGACTGCTGTACTCACGGAATTGAATTGTGTCTTAGGCACATAGCGGCACAGAGAATTGTTGTTCCCACTAGAACATATATATCAATACCGTTCTTGGCGAAAAAACTAGGAATTGAGTTGGAATGGAAAGACGACAACTGGGATGATTATTATTATCTTGGCGGCACCAACGTTATAGACGCCGCGGTTTTGTGGAAAAAAGACTCTTATATTTCTGGAACCTATATGTGTTTAAGTTTTCAATTTAAAAAACATTTGAGTCTTGGCCGCGGCGGTATGATTTTAACTGATAACGTGGGATCATATAGAAAACTTAAAAAAATGTCATATGATGGAAGAAGACCAGACGTTCCATGGCGAGAACAAGATATCGGATCAGTTGGTTATCATTATTATATGACGCCGGAAACGGCACAACTCGGATTAGAAAAACTTCCAGATGCAATAAACTCTACACCAAAAAAATGGACAGTAACAGACTGGCCAGACTTAACAAAAATGAAAATATTTAGTATGATATAATATAGATGATGAAAGAAACAACACCAAAAATATCAATAATCACAGCAACGTATCATAGGCCCGATCTTTTGGCTCGGTGTATAAAAGCGGTGCAACAATCAACACTTCGGAACTATGAACATATAATCGTTTCAGATCATTGTCCAAAAGCTCGCCAAGTGTATGAATTGTTTAAGGAAGATGAGAGAATCGTATTTTTTGATAATCCTCCTCCACATATACCAAACCAAGGAGCAAGAGGTCAAAATACGGGAATCGAAAACGCAAGATCAAAATATATTTGTTATTGCAACGACGATAATATAATTATGCCAAATCATTTGCAACTTCTTTATGATGGTCTTAGTGCCGGAGAATATGATGTTGTTTATTTAAAAACTCACGAAATACGAATTGGGCGAGGGGATAATACAGTTCAGAAAATTATAGCTAGAGATTTCTTTAAAGACTTAGATCCAGAAAAGTTTGTTAAAGAGGACTTAATGTATTCGGACCCAAGAGACATGTCAAACTTAGGACACACTAAGGCTATAATTCAAAATTCTGGACCATGGAAATTAGCTCATGAGTGCAACAACAACATTGAGGACACGGATTTCTTAAATCGTTTAGATGCTGCAGCGACAGAAGAGAGGGTTTTGAACAACCCTGTATATAGTAACGTTTACTATGTTAGAAATTCATGTTTTTTCTTAGATAGGGCATACCATAGTGAAGTTTTGAATTTGGCCCAAGAGGACGCTTTTGTATACCCAGGCCTACTTGTCAGCACCGGCGTTATAAATCAGGATCAGGCAGGGGAATAAAAAGATGACAAAACGAGCATTAATTACAGGTGTGTCTGGGCAAGATGGAAGTTATTTAGCAGAGTATTTGCTGAGTCTAGGATACGAAGTTCATGGCGTTATACGGCGCTCATCTGTTGCTGAAAATCAAGATAGCAGAATAAACCATCTAACAGGAAAGATTCACACGTATTATGGTGATATGACAGACGTACCTTCTCTTACAAGAATAATTAAAACAACACAACCAGATGAAATTTATAATTTGGCGGCGATGAGCCACGTTAGAATTAGCTTTGACGTACCATCTTATACAATCCAGACAAATGCCCTGGGCGTGTTAAACCTGCTTGAAGTTTATAAAGACACAGCCCCAGATGCTAAATTTTATCAGGCTAGCTCATCTGAGATGTTCGGAAACTCTGTTGATGATGACGGGATCCAGAGGCTAACGACGCCCATGAATCCGGTTAGCCCATATGGCTGCGCAAAACTTATGGGCTATAATTTGGTCCGTCACTATCGTCACGCTTATAAATTACACGCCTGTAATGGTATTTTATTTAATCACGAATCACCACGCCGCGGCACAAATTTTGTTACAAACAAAGTGGTCAAGACGGCTATCGAGATTAAGTTTGGTTTAAAAAAAGAGCTAGAGTTGGGTAATTTAGATTCTTATAGAGACTGGGGACATTCCAAAGATTACGTTAAAGCAATACACATGATAACTAATCACGAAGTGCCAGACGACTTTATTGTTTCGTTGGGTGAAACACACTCTGTAAGGGATTTATGTGAACATGTTTTCGCAAAGTTAGATATGGATTACAAAGATCACGTTGTGCAAAATAAGAAATTTATGAGACCAGAAGAATTAGAATACCTAAAGGGCGACTCTTCTAAAATAAGACAAACTCTAGGGTGGTCCCCGGAGTACACTTTTGAAGCTTTGTTAGACGATATGATAGATCACTGGCTCAAAAAATACAATAAATAAAGGATGAGGTATGGATATTAAATTTGTCCCCAAGGGTTGGGGCTTTGAGAAATGGATCGTAAATAAAGAAGAATACTGCGGCAAATTACTTTATTTTGCCAGAGATAAAAGGTGCTCATGGCACTATCATAAGTTAAAAGATGAAGTTTTCTATATACAATCTGGAAAACTATTAGTAAAATATTCAGATCACGACGATATAGACTTAGCAGAGGAAAAAGTATTGTGTAAGGGAGACAATTTTCATGTCTATACAGGGCTAAGGCACCAGATGATAGCGATAGAAGACACTGAGTTGTTTGAGTTTTCTACGCAGCATTTCGACAGCGACAGCTATAGAATTTTAAAAGGAGATTAAATGATATACTATGTGGATATAGATGGTACAATATGTACAAGCACTAAGGGTGATTATGAAAAAGCAGAGCCTTTTTTGAATAATATCGATACAATTAATAAACTTTATGAAGAAGGTAACGAAGTGGTATATTGGACCGCTAGAGGATCCACTACTGGTATTGATTGGACAGAATTAACTTCAAAACAACTAAGTGAGTGGGGGGCAAAATATCACAAGCTTATGTTGGGAAAGCCCCATTATGAAGTTTTTATTTGCGATAAAGCGATAAACCCGAAGGACTTTTTTAAAGATGGCTAAGATACTAGTGACCGGCGGTACCGGCATGATAGGCAATGCTGTAAAAAACATTTTGCCAGAAGCTGTATATATTTCCTCTAAGGATTATAATTTATTGGATTTTAATCAAGCGGAAAAGATGTTTTCCGATCATAATCCAGATTATGTCATTCATCTTGCCGCTAGGGTGGGCGGAGTTAAAGCTAACTATGACAATCTGGGATCATTTTTTATCGATAATGTTCGGATAAACACTAATGTGTTAGACTTTGCCATGAAGTACAATGTCAAGAAAGTTATCTCCTTATTGAGTACGTGTGTATATCCCGATAGTGTGGAATACCCGCTCACAGAAGGTCAGATAAGCAACGGTGAGCCCCACTACACTAACTTCGCATATGCATATGCCAAACGGATGTTAGACGTGCAATCTAGAGCCCTGAGAAGACAATATGGATGCAATTATATTACAGCCATACCTAATAATCTATTCGGAGCACATGATTACTTCCATTTAGAAGATAGTCATGTTATCCCTGCAATTATAAGAAAAATTCATGAAGCAAAGACCCAAGGCACTGTGCCTGAATTCTGGGGTGATGGTATGCCAAGAAGAGAATTTACATATTCTGAAGATTTGGCTAATATCTTATTGTTTTTGTTAGATAACTATGACGGAGAACATCCAATAAATATAGGGAACACGGAGGAATATTCTATTTTTGAGGTAGTGAATTTAGTTAGTGAGATACTTGATTATGATGGACCCATTAAGTGGGACGAAACAAAACTCAGTGGACAATTCAGAAAGCCCTCATCAAATAAAAAGCTTATTGATCTGGGCTGGAAAAAAGAATTGTATACTGATTTCAGAAAAGCATTAAAAAATACTTGCGAATGGTTTATAATGAACTATCCAGACATAAGGGGTATAGATTGAAAACAGCACTGATTACAGGAATAACGGGCCAGGATGGGTCTTATTTGGCAGAACTGTTGCTTGACAAAGGGTACAAGGTTATTGGGCTAAAGAGAAGAACGTCAACTATTTGCACAGAAAGAATTGATTCAATATATGATAATGAAAACCTGATACTAGAATATTTTGATCTCAATGACACTGGTAGAATGTATGAACTGTTAATACAACATGAACCAGATGAAATCTATAATCTGGCCGCGCAATCTCACGTTAGAGTTTCTTTTGAAATTCCGGAACATACAGTCGACACAGCAGCTATGGGAACCTTGAGGCTTCTAAACGCCGCAAAGCTGGTCGGAAAACCAGACCTTAAAATATATCAGGCTTCGTCTTCGGAAATGTATGGCGACAACCCTAATTCTCCGTTTAACGAGGAGTCCATATTAATGCCGGCTTCTCCCTATGCCTGCGCAAAAACATTTTCTCACCATATTATAAGAAACTATAGAGAATCTTACGGAATGCACTGCAGCAGCGGAATTTTATTTAATCATGAATCCCCCAGAAGAGGGGAAACTTTCGTGACAAGAAAGATCACGATGGCCGCAGCAAATATAGTTCACGGGCTCCAAGACAAATTATATCTGGGTAACTTAGACGCATCTAGGGACTGGGGGTTCGCCGGAGATTACGTTGAAGCAATGTGGCTAATGTTGCAGCAAGAAGTTCCGGACGATTATGTGATTTCTACAGGGGAGACCCACACTGTTCGTGAATTCTTGGAAATTGTTTTTGATCTGGCCGGCCTGGATGATCCTATGAAATATGTGGAAGTGGACTCAAGGTTTTACCGCCCACACGAGGTACCATATTTATTGGGAGACTCATCAAAAGCAAAAAAAGTGTTAAACTGGGAGCCAAAGACAAGTTTTGCTGAATTGGCGGAACTTATGCTTGACCACGATTTGGCATTAGTCAGTCATACATTCCCGGGACCAGGGACTTAATGCTTAAACTCAATACAATAGGTATCGTAGGTCAAGGCTTTGTTGGCACTGCAGTAAGAATTGGCTTCGAAAAAAGAGTTGACGTTGAAACTTATGATAAGTATTCGAAAGAGAAATCAACATGTGACAGTTTGGAAGAGTTGGTTGACAAGGTAAAAATATTGTTTATATGTTTGCCAACTCCCATGAACCATGATGGGACTTGCGACCTTTCAATAATAAAAGACACTATTTCTAAAATTGACGAGTTGGGATCCAATCAGCACATCGCTGTAATAAAATCCACCGTATTACCAGGAACGACACAACTATTAAATAAAGAATGTACAAATATGCAAGTTGTATTCAACCCAGAATTTTTAACTGAGGCAAATTATATCGAAGATTTTAAAAATCAGACAAGAATTATACTAGGTGGCCCAAGACCGGGAACAACGATAATTAAAACATTATACAAAAAAGTGTTTCGAGACATACCAATTATTAAAACTGGGTCCTCCACGGCAGAATTTGTAAAATATTTTTCAAATTGTTTCTTGGCCGCTAAAGTTAGTTTTGCTAATGAATTTAAGCAAGTCTGCGATGAATTAAATGTGGACTTTGATAAAGTTGTCGAATATTCATTATATGATAAAAGAATCGGAAATACTCACTTTTCCGTACCTGGACCCGATGGTAAATTAGGATTTGGAGGCTCATGCTTTCCAAAGGACCTAAACGCATTTATCAATTTGGCCAGAAGATTAAACGTTGATCCTATAGTTTTATCTTCCGTCTGGGAGAAGAACTTAGAATTAAGACCAGAGAAAGACTGGGAAAAACTGCTCGGCAGAGCAGTAAATTTTGCAAAAAAGGAGAATTAAAATGCAATTTTCAGATCAAGCACTTGGAGCCGTTATGATGGCCCTACAAAGATCCTTACTGGAACAGAGTGATATTGTTCCAGTTTTAAAGGATTTCAATTTTAAACAAAACGAAGAGGGAGAATTATTCGTAATGAACCCTCCTCTCGTTAGGATGCCAGAAGATGACGACGGTTACGAACCTGTTATCAAAGGCGAGATGGATCCTTAATATGCCAATATATTGTTACAAATGCGAAAAATGCAAAGTAGTTTTTGAAACAATGCATTCAATGAAAGAGAAACTTACAGACTGCAAAGACTGTTCTTCCGAAGGATCCTTAACTAGGATACCTCCAATTACTTCGAAACCAAAAATATCTTCTAAAAAGAAAACTGGAGACGTAGTAAAGAAATTCGTTCAAGACGCAAAAGGAGAAATTCGCAAAGAAAAGGAAGATATGCGAAATCAAAAATTTTAAATATGACAACAATTATAGTAAGCCTTTTATTAATAATGTCTGTATCAATAAACTTGTTATTGGTCTGGTACATAAAGGGCCTGTTCCGAAAGATATTTTTTATATCAGATAACATAGAGGACCTGGTGGACAATTTAGAAGGGTTTTCAAGTCACTTAGAAAAGGTTCACTCTTTAGAAACATTTTATGGAGATGAAACCTTGCAAGCCCTGCTTCAACATTCAAAGTCTATTGTTGAGTACGTAGAAGGGTACAAACAAGTATATAGTTTTACCGAAGATGAACAAGTGATCGAAGGAGATTATGATGCCGCGGAAATCTAAAAAGAAAGGTAGGTATTATTTTACAGAAGAACACGAACAGGCTGTGATAGACTATGCAGTAACTTCTGATAACCAAATAAGAACTAAACTATACGTTGAATTGTTAGAGCCGGCATTTAACGAGATGGTTGACAAGATTGTTTTCACATATAAATTTAACACTTTGCCCAACATAGATTTACTTCGCGAAGAGTGCAAGGTGTATTTGACAACAATATTGGACAAATACAACCCCGACAGGGGGTCAAAGGCCTTTTCGTATTTTAGTGTGATCACAAAAAACTGGTTTATACATAAGGTAAAAAAGAATTCTCAAGGCCTCCGAAGAGAGGTTAATCTTGAAAATATGTCCAAGAGACACGAACAAGAATATCTGACAGAACAGCATCCGTATTCTTCTGAAAGGGAGGAAAGGGAATTTTGGGAACATTTGTGGACCGAAATTAATTCTTGGGAAGTTGAAAATATGAGACCAAACGAAAGGAAGGTTTTGCTCGCAGTCCAGGAATTGCTTGAAAAGAAGGATTCCATTGAAATTTTTAATAAAAAAGCTATTTACCTTTATATGAGGGAGATGACCGGCTTAAATACAAAGCAAGTCGTTAACAACCTTAATAAACTAAGAGCTAAATATAGGTGTTTTAAAACTAAATGGGACGAAGGGGAAATATAAAAGATCTGGAATCGTATCTTGAAGAGGCGATTACCAATATTCGAGACGATAGAGCGGTAACTTTCAATCTTCTCAAAGAAATCATGGCCCTCATAGCTGATGACAAAACGCAACATGAAAGAATAGGCGCCGTCGCAGCGAAATATGTAGAAACTCTGCAGAGATCAAATGAGCAATTAGTGAAGATATCCGCCCTAATTCAGAAAAATGAAAAAGGGATTGAAGGATTAACAGCGCAAGATAGAGACGAAATATTTGATATTATAAAGGGCCAGGAAGATGACGACTCCACCGACAAAACCAACGAGTGATGACACAGAGAAAACTCAGTTTAATACTGGAGATTTAAACCCTGTCGAACGACCGTTTATAAGAAGAAGTTATGACGATGATCTAACTTCTGGCTTATCTACCTTATCTGAGGCAGCCCGCGCCATATTCGAATATGATGTGTTCGAAGGAATAGCGCGCCCTTTTAGAGCAATCGTATTAAGAGATGAATCTGATAGGACTTCAATACCTATCGAATCGAGCAATAGAATAAAGGCAATAATGGCTGCAACAAATAGTGATGAAAGTGCCGGCGTCCCAAATAACGTAAAGATGGTTCGTTGTAGGATTCCAGAAATACATACGATGTTCCCAGAGCCAAAAGATTATTTAGACGAGGAAAATGGTCACATTATTGACCTATATCCTCTTTTCGTTGGCCTAGTAGAAGAAGGGTCAACCGATAGTCAAATAGCACCAGGGTCAATTGTCGAGGTGGATTTTGGAAATTTAAATAATCAATCAGACCCGATATTTGTTAGGCAATTAAAGCCGGCCGGATCAACTACTTCCGGTGGGGACACTTCAAGAACAAATTCTCGAAGGCAAAATGGTACTGGTCAAGCTCGCAACCCCTTTAACACATCTTGCCGAGGTAACTATTCCGGGACAAAGGCTAATGGTGCGCCCCTAAAGCATGTACCAGTCGCAGAACTAGCAAATATTGGCCCCAAGTTGCAACCTAGATATGCACCAATAAGTCCAGAAAAAAGAAGAGGAGAGATCCCTTCTGGAAAGGGCATGTTTGTTGATTGGAAATCCAAAACGATACGACAAGGCAAAGAAGCAATATTAAAAAGATGCAAGTGGGCCGGCATAACTTTTCTTTGTTTTAAAGCTAACTGGATGGATTCTCCTACAAAAATGAAGAAGATTCAACAAAAGAGAAATCGTGAATATGGAAAATACTTAGCCGCAAACGGTATTCAGATTTATCTTTGGGGATTTCCATGGGCAACTAGCGAGAATAAAAGGAACACACTGGAAGCAGAATATAAGTTTGCCAAATATCTTTGCGAAGAGGCCATCGAGTGCGGAGCCCTCGGGATTATTACAGACCCCGAAGCTGGATACTATATGGGATCCAAACGGTCTAGATATAGTAGTATATCAGCATTGAAGGATCAAGCGGTTAAGCATATGCAGGTTTTGCGCCAATATGCAGATAAGCATGGTTTATCGGTTGGAGTAACCACTTACGGAGTCCCCAAATTTCATGGGAAAAGATTTCCTTTTTCCGAATTCGCAGCAAAAGATGCTAATGGTAAAACATATCATGATTTCACTCTTCCTCAAGTTTATTGTAATGACGGCCGCGCAGCCGGCACTTACAATTCTAACGAAGGGTTAAAGGAAAGTTTAAATATATATGCAAGCGCTGGCTACATAAATATTATTCCTGCTTTGGGATCATATGGTCGCCACTGGCGATTTGATCCCGGCGGACGAAATATGAAGGGCCCACAAAGAATGGCTATGGAAGCAGAATATCCACAAAATGCCATTGAAGGGTTTGACTATGGAGGAACTGAAGACGGCACTGTTATGTGGTGGGAATTCGCCCTAACAAATACTCACAGCAGCGTTTGGTCCCAGAGAAGATGGGATATAGTTAAGTCTCTCGGCAATAAAGCGCTTGATGCAGCAGCCGAAGTTGCCTCTGAAACCACCAAAGCCGCACCTGCTCCTACAAAAAACCCAAAAACAGTTCCATCTGGCAGCGCGGCCGCAACTCCACCCGCTCCAAAATTCCTGACAAAAGCTGATGCAGAAAAGTTGGTAGTAAAAGCCCAGGCAGCACGCGACAAAGCAGTAGAAGATAATAAAAAGACCCCTCCGCCATGGGAACATGAAACAACCATGGGCCGAACCGAGTTGGAACTCGAAAAAGCAAAAGACACATTGGCTAAAGTTGTCGCAGGAGAGAAGATCCCGGATAAGACAGCACACGTCAGCGCACCGGCACCACCATCTAGCTGCAAAGACAGTCAAGTTGGTCCAGATGGACAGCCAGTATCATACTTGGGAGCGGCCGGCGCAGTAAGAACTCAACCAAAAATGAAAAGAGTGAGAGTTCAGTTAGATCGCCCGAGACGCTCAGGGAGAAAATACGTTCTCAAGGCTTGGTGTGCGGAAAGGGTGAGCATGCGTGAAGACATAGCAGCCAATCTCAAAACCATTGTTGACACAGTTCATCAAT
>Ga0315338_1003513_pt1 | contig 13530 bp, 15 predicted proteins | sample ASW8metaG_FD_204518 | JGI IMG/M metagenome (GOLD analysis project Ga0315338, IMG submission 204518) | Ammonia-oxidizing marine archaeal communities from Monterey Bay, California, United States - ASW #8 | ecosystem: Environmental > Aquatic > Marine > Coastal | place: USA: California | collected... | reverse complement strand
TGTACTTGATTCAGCTCGTCGTCGAGCTGTCGTCTCGTCCGCCGAAGCGATGCGCGGATTTGCTCGCTCGAGCGCTTCTCGCCGGTCACGATTTCGGGCCCTCGCCTCTTCCCCAATAAAGACCGGCGGCGAATCCGAGATAGACGGCGCCTAGGATCAGAAGCGTCGCCGGCCAGCTCTCGAGCCAGCGAGCGACGAGCATCGCGACTCCCGCCGATGCGAGAGTCGCTCCGATGACGACGGTAGCGATGGCGAGTGCGTGACGCGCGAGGTCCTGCCTGAATTGCGCGAGCTCTTCGCGGATCGACGCTCCGACGAGGTCCGTGCTGTCTTCGACGATATGAGTCAGATGCAGGACGACATTTCTCAACAGCTCCATCGTCGAGCGCGGCTCGCCGCTCTGCTCAGCGGCGCTCGATGCCGTTTCTTCGTCGTACGGGGGCCCGGCGTCCTGCCGGGGAAGTGCCGCCATTAGCCCTGAAGCGCTTCCTTGACGTTCTTTGCGGCTTTGCGCGCGCTCTCGCCCGTGTCGGAAATACCCCGCTTGGCCGTCTCTGTCGTTTCCGACAGCCCTTCACGTCCCGTCTGATAAGCGGCTTCGCCGCGCTCGAGCGCCTCTTCGGATTTTTCCTTTACTCGGCGCCCTTCCTCGACCGCGCGATCTCTCAAGCGACGCCCTTCATCGATGAGCTCTCCCCGGAGCTCGCGCCCGGACTTCGGTGCCAGGAGCAGCGCTCCCATGGCGCCCATCGCCGCGCCGACGAAAAAGCCTACGAGAAAATTGGCTCCGTTGTTGTCGTTTGCCATCGCTACCTCCTGAAGAGAAAAGAGATCTATTCTAGAGGTAGCGAGACCTGCACGCCACCCCAAACGGAAATGGCGCCCGCCAAGACTCGGTCTTATGCGTCACGCTGGATGGAGTCGAGATACTCGTCGAGCTCTTCGACGCTGGCAAAGACGGAGCTCAAGTCGACGGCCTTGACGATATCGAACACTTTCTTCACGCCCGGCTGTAGATAGCCGAACAGCGTCTTCCCGCCGCGAGCATTCATGCGTTTCTGAGCTTTGAGGATCGACAGAATTCCGGCACTCGATACGTAGTCGAGCTTCGCGCAATCGAGGACGAGAATCTTGATGGGAGAATCGAGTGCACGCTCGAGCTCCTCATCGAAACTGTGCGCGGTGTCGGTATCGAGCCGTCCTTCGAGCCGCAACGTGGTTCGAACGGGGAGGTGGGTCTCGACGTCGATGGATAGAGACATGGATTCTCCTGACTTTGTCGGATGGTTAGCGCTTATTTACCAATCGTAAGACATTTTGGCCGTCTTCACGCCGGTAACTCACGTCCTCGACGAGCTGTTTGACCAAATGGATTCCTAGTCCGCCGAGCGGACGTTCAGACACGTCTTGGTCGAGATCCGGGTCGACGCGGGCGAGGGGATCGAAGGGTGCTCCGCGATCGCGGAACTCGAGCTCTAGGGTTCGGGCATCGATAGCGATGTGGGCTTGCATGGCCGGGACGTCGGCATATTTGAGGATATTCGTCAGCACCTCCTCGCTGACGAGCCGGAGCTCGAGACACCGGTCGTGGTCGATACCGTGCTCCCCGAGGAGGACTTCGAGTCGATCGAGCGCGGATGAGACGGCATCCGCCGTGCTTTCGATCTCGAGGGAGTGGCTCAGCGTTTCACCCTTCATTCTTGCCTCACCCCAAATAGCGGAGTGTCATAATCGTGATGTCGTCGGACTGCTCGGCCCCGAGAGCGAACTGGCTCACGGCGGCCATGACATGGGCCGTCGTCTCCGCCGCGGACTGTCCGTGTCGCCCCGTGACGGTCTCGAGCAGGCGCTCTTCGGTAAAGAAATCATCGTCGACATTGCGTGCTTCCGAGACACCGTCGGTCGAAATGACGATCGCATCACCGGGCGCGAGTGTCACGGTGTTGTTCGGGCAATCGGCGACGGGAAGGAGTCCGATGAGCGGGCCGCCTTCGATGTCGAGGAATCGAGCGGCGCTGCCGTCGCCCGGGATAAGCGCTGGGGCGTCGTGGCCGCCGGACGCGCAGCGAAGGATCCCGGTCGTAGGCTCGAAGACGCCCGCGAACACCGTCAAGAACATCCCCGCGTCATTTTCCGCCGCGAGGTGACCATTCACCAGGCTCAGCGCCTCGCTGACGGAAGGGGCGCCCACCGCGATGGTCTCGAATAGGGTCTTGGCTCGCGCCATGAACAATGCGGCCGGGATGCCTTTGCCCGACACGTCTCCCACGAGGAATGCGACGCTTCCATCTCTCAGGAAGTGATAGAAAAGATCGCCGCCGACATGCCGAGCGGGCACGAGCGTTGCCGAGAGCTCGAAGCGGGCATCCTTTCCGCCGAGTCCGCCCTTGGGGAGCATGTCCCTTTGGATGTTTCGAGCGATCTCGAGACCGCTCTCGAGCTTTTGCTTCGCCGCCGTCGTCTCTTTCAAGTCCTTGATGTACGTCTTGAGCGAGTCCCTCATATTCTGGAACGACGTGGTGAGCGCGCCGATCTCGTCCGCGGATGTCGCCTTCGGCAAGACGGCGTCGAGCTCGCCTTTGGCGATCGCTTCCGCGCCTTCCGCCAGGGCTTGGATCGGTAGCGTTAGCCGTCGTGACAAGTGGAAGACGACGAAAACGAGAATCGCGAGTCCGGCCACAAGGAGCAGGAGCTGATGAATCAACGTGCGCCTCACATCCGCGAGCAGTTCGTCCTCCGGATAGACGATCGCGAGCGACCAACCCGCATGTCCGACGGGCGCGAAGGTAAGGCGCGTTCTCTTACCGAGGTAGCGGTCCGTGAAAGGTTGGAATCCCGACTCGCCGCGAAGCATCCGTGCGACGATAGCCTCGGCCTCCGGAGCGCGCTCGCTGCTATCCACTTCGAGTGCGGTCTCGCGTCGGCGCATCAAGTTCTCGTCCGGATGCGAGATCACGCGGCCGGCCTCCGAGAGGATGACGCCGTAGCCCGTCTGACCCACACGGATCCCGCGAACTTGTTCGTGCAGCCAGTCGAGCGAGACGTCTGCGGTCGCGATCCCTCGTAGCTCCTCGGCCTCGCCCGACGCCCGAAGAAACGGCGCCGAGTAAGTGACCATCCAAGCGTCGCCCCCGCCTTCGTCGATGTAAGGCTCCGACCATCGGGGCGCCTCGGCCGCGGCTGCGTCGACGTACCAGTCCTTCTCCCAGTAGCGGTAGCTGTCGTTGGCCAGGTCCGCGGACGTCATCGTTCCAGAAGGGTCCATGAAATAGTAAGGGGCGAAACGTTCTCGCTCTGCATCGAAACCGAAGGGTACGAAAGCCGCGGCCGACCCGTAGATACGATCGTCGCCGGCGACGAGCGAGGACAACGAGCGGCTCAGCTCCGTTTCGTCGGGATCGAGGAGCTCGATCACCGCGGCCAAGAACTGCGTCGATCCTTCAACCGCTCGCAACACGCTTTGGATCTTGCCGATCTCCGCCCGCGTCATCTCCACCGCTTCTCGCTCCGCGGCTTCGAGCATCACCGCGCGCGATAGCCAGTTCGAGTAGAGCAACGTCGCGAGATAGACGACCCCCACGGTGCCGAGGATCCAGGCGCCGAGTCGCCACGCCAGGCCGTGGAGCCCGAAATCGCCAGCTTCCTTGTCCATCGAGCTCGCATTATATCGACGTCACCCCAAGGCGTGCGATCTCGCGCGGGGAAGAGGCTTCGTCGCTTCGTTTCGGGTTACGGCGACCGTGTTATAGTCGCGCGCTTGTCGAGACGTACCACAAAGCTCCTCTCCGGCCTCAACGAGTCTCAACGAGAGGCTGTGATCACGACCCAAGGACCGCTACTGGTCTTAGCCGGCGCCGGTACCGGCAAGACCCGTGTGATCACGTCCCGCATCGCCTATCTTCTCGCCGAAGGCGTCTCGCCGATGGAAGTGCTGGCGGTGACTTTTACGAACAAAGCCGCTTTGGAGATGCGGCAGCGCATCGCACGTGTCGTCGACGGTACCGCCGAGGGTTTGACGGTGGGCACGTTTCACGCTTTTTGCGTGCGCGTGTTGCGTGCGCACGGCGATCAGCTGGGACTCCCACCGTCGTTCTCTATCTGTGACAGCTCCGATCAGCTCGCCGCGGTCAAATCGGTAATGCGAGAGCTCCGAGTTCACGAGAGTGCGATGCATCCTTCCGCGCTTCTCGCTCGGATCTCGCTCGCCAAGAATCGGCTGTCGGAGGACGAGACGGACGACAACGAGCTCGTAGCGACCGTCAAGGAGCGGTATCAGGAATACCTGCTGCGAACGCGGAGCGTCGATTTCGACGATCTGTTGCTTCTGACCCGGCGGCTGCTCCGGTCGAGCTCCGAGCTGCGAGAGAGATTCCGGAAGCGGTTCCGCTACGTTCTCGTGGACGAGTTCCAGGACACGAACTTGCCGCAATATGAGATCGTGCGAGAGATCGCCGACGGTCACCGGAATATCTGTGTCGTCGGCGACGATGACCAATCGATCTACGGTTGGCGCGGCGCGGACGTCCAGAAGATCTTGGGCTTCGACCGCGACTTCCCGGGAGCCAAGGTCGTTCGCCTGCAGACCAACTATCGTTCGACGCAGCCGATCCTCGACGCGGCCAACAAGGTCATTAGGAACAACCCGTCGCGGCATGAAAAATCCCTGCACTCGGCGAATGGCGACGGAGAACCGGTGCGATTGACGCGACTGTCCGACGAGACGATGGAGGCGCAATTCGTCGCGGAAGAGGTCTTGCGCCTCGTCCAGCTCGGGAAGGCGAAGCTGTCAGATTTCGCGGTATTGTTCCGAACCGGAACGCAACCCCGTCCGTTCGAAGCGGAGTTTCGTCGAGCCGGCATCCCATATGTGCTCGTGGGCGGCATGTCTTTCTTCGACCGTAAGGAAGTTCGCGACGTGATGGCGTATCTCAAAGTCGTCGCGAATCCGGAGGATGAGACGTCGTTTCTCCGCATCGTCAACACGCCGCCTCGCGGGATCGGCAAGACGACGATCGATCGCGCGCTCGAGGTGGCGACCGACCGGGGCGTTCCGCTTCGGGACGTCTTCGAACGAGGTGACGATCTCCCGGACGCGGCCCTTGCCGGCTATCGCGGGCTTCGAGACGCTCTCACGCGCTCGGAGCTCTCGGAGCCCGGAACCGATCTCGTTTCGGGGGTGAAGAAGCTGATCGATGCGGTCGACTATCGCGTCGAAGTAAGGCGCGCCTACCCGGACCCCATGACCCGCGAAGCTCGCTGGGCCGCGGTCGAAGAGGTCGTCAACTTCGCGTCGAACTACATGCACAAGAGCAAGGAGCCGACGCTCGTAGGATTTCTCGAAGAGCTCTCGCTCGTCGGGAGAGATGACCTGGAAGATCGACAACAGGAGCCGGGGAACGTCGTCACACTATCAACGCTTCATGCGGCGAAAGGCCTCGAGTTCCCTCGAGTCTTCCTCGTCGGCATCGAGGAGGGACTCCTTCCCCATGCGCGCTCCGTCGAAGAGGGCGGGATCGAGGAGGAGAGGCGACTGGCCTATGTCGGCATTACCCGTGCGATGTGGTCTCTCACGGTGAGCTTCGTCGAGACACGAGCGAAGTACGGAAGACGCGCCGCCACCATGCCTTCGAGGTTCCTGTTCGAGATGCGAGACAAAGCACCGCCCGAGGACTGGGTACCGGTCGAGGACGCGATGAGCAAGACCGCTTCGGCGAAGCCGTCGGCGTCGGACCGCCGCTCCCGCAAGAAGTAGACGCCTGGCCTGCGCTCGCTCGCGTGGAATTTGGCTCACCTCTGGGGCATACCACCCACCGAAAACTCGGCGAAACTTGCAATCTCCCCGGCGGTAACTCCTGCAAACTGTTCTGTAGAAGCGAGTTAGTGTGAGTGTCCCTCCTGCGCGCGACCCGGCATCACTATTGCCTTATGAACGGGTCGGATAGGAGTGAACCCATCGTGACAGAGAGCTCAAAACCGCCCAAGTTCGTCGGGGCCGCACTGGCGGTAACCGTTTGGGCGCTCGGGATCGGCATCGTCGTTCTCGGCGCACAAAAATATCTCCCCCCGGTCGCTTCCGCACACGGTGTCGGCATCGATGCCATGCTCGAGTACTTGCTCGTGGCGACCGGAGGCCTCGTGATCATCGGACATCTCGTGCTTGGCTACTTCGTGTGGCGCACGAGCCGATCGTCTGCCGTGAGCCCTACCGTTCCGGGAGCGAGAGCTCAGAAAGTCTGGTCGGTCGGACCGGCGGTCGCGATGACCCTCATCGCCGAGGGCGGGGTCCTGGTTCTCGGCATACCGGTGTTCAACCAGCTGTACCTGCAAGAGCCCCCGGCCGATGCGGTCGTCATCGAGATCATGGCCGAGCAGTTCACGTGGAACGTGCGCTATCCGGGACCGGACGGAGAGTTCGGTCGGACGGATCCGACGCTGATATCGACCGAGAACGGAATCGGGCTGGATATGGAGGACCCTGCTGCGAGTGATGACATCAGAGAGCTCGCCCTGTTCACGGTCCCCGTCGACCGGGCCGTCCGCATCAAGCTGCGCTCGAAGGACGTGCTGCACAGCTTCTACCTGCCCAATCACCGCATCAAGCAAGACGCCGTCCCCGGTATGACGATCGACGTCTGGTTCACCCCGACGCGGGAGGGGGAGTTCGAGCTCGCTTGTGCGGAGCTGTGCGGCTTCGGGCACTACCAGATGCGCGGCTTCATGAGCGTCGTTTCGAGCGAAGCGTATGAAGCTTGGCTTACCGAGAGAGGTCATTGATGAGTAGCGGGAGTGAGAGTGAGATCGCCGACGACGCGAGCGTCGCGGCGGAGTCCCATCATGAGTTGAGTTTCCTGCGGAAGTACGTCTTCAGCATGGATCACAAGGTGATCGGTATTCAGTTCTATCTGACCGCCGCTGTGATGGGTCTGTTGGGCGCGGCGCTCGCGGGACTGATCCGCATCCAGCTCACCTGGCCGACGACGCCCTTACCGCTGCTGGAGAAGATTTTCCCGGTTGCCTATGCGGGTGGCTTCATGAGCCCCGAGTTCTATACGTCGCTGGTCACCATGCACGGGACGATCATGATCTTCTTCTTCGTGTCGCTCGGACTCGTCAGCGGATTCGGAAACTATCTCATCCCCCTCATGGTCGGCGCACGGGATATGGCCTTTCCCGTCCTCAACATGTTGTCCTATTGGACCATCGTTCCCGCCATCCTCGTGGCCGCATCGTCCTTCTTCGTGGAAGGTGGGGCTGCGGCTTCCGGCTGGACGGCCTATCCTCCGCTCTCCGCCGTCCCCTCGGCCTCGCCCGGCTCCGGCACCGGCCAGACGCTGTGGCTCATCGCGGTCGCGCTATTCATCGTTTCGTTCACGATGGGGGGGCTCAACTACGTCACCACGATTTTCAACTTGAGAGCCAAAGGCATGAAACTGATGCGGATGCCGCTGACCATCTGGAGTCTGCTCATCGCCTCCATCATTGGTCTTCTCGCGTTCCCGCCGCTCACGGCCGCTGCGGTGTTGCTGCTCCTCGACCGCCATATGGGGACGAGCTTCTATCTGCCGGAGGGCCTGTATATCGCGGGAGAGCTTCTGCCCAACGGCGGCGGCAGCCCTCTCTTGTGGCAGCATCTGTTCTGGTTTCTCGGTCATCCCGAGGTGTACGTGCTCATCCTTCCGGCGCTCGGCATCACGTTCGACGTGCTCGTCACTTTCGCCCGCCGTCCGGCGTTCGGCTATCGCATTACCGTATGGTGTCTCGTCGCGATCGCAGGACTCTCGATGGTCGTGTGGGGGCACCACATGTTCGCGAGCGGCATGAATCCGCTCGTCGGCGAGTTCTTCTCCATCGGGACCCTTCTCATCACGATCCCGTCGACGGTGATTGGCGTCAATATGATCGCGAGCTTGTGGGGCGGCAAGCTGCGTCTGACGAGCGCCGCCTTGTTCGCGATTGGAACGATCTGCTTTTTCGGCGTGGGCGGTTTCGGCGGCCTGTTTCTCGGAAACGCGGCTGCGGATATCCAGCTCCATGACACGGCCTTCGTCGTCGGTCACTTTCACTTCATGATCGGCGGCGTGACCTTCCTCGCGCTTCTCTCCGGCTCCTACTATTGGTTCCCGAAGATGTTCGGACGCATGTTGAACGAGACTTTGGGAAAGCTCCACTTCTGGCTCACGGTGGTCCCGTTCTACGGGATCTTCGGCACGATGCATTTTTATGGGATGGCGGGAGCACCGAGGCGCTACTACAACCTCACTCAATACGGTTTTCTCGACAGCGTGAATACGTGGATGCCGTTGGTGACGACTCTCTTCGCTGTGGCGATGATGGTGGGACAGGCATTCTTCCTCGTCAATCTTGCCAAGACGCTCATGGCCAAGAAGAACGCGCCGGACAATCCGTGGGGTGCTACGACTCTCGAATGGGTCGCGTCCTCGCCGCCTCCCCACGGGAACTGGGGGCCGGACGCGCCCGTCGTCCACCGCGGCCCGTACGAGTATGGAAATCCCGACTCCGAGGAGGATTGCGTCCACCAGACCGTCCCTGCGGAGCAGGTTCCTGCACATAGCTGAAGGAGAGAGAACGACGCCATGGCCTCTGATCTCGCACTACCTGACACCGAGCCGCTGACTTTTCTGGGAATGAGCTGGCGGAAAGTGATGATGTGGATATTCATCGTCACCGACGGGCTTCTGTTCGCCGGCTTCCTCGCGAGCTACGGCTTCGCGCGCGCAGCGGCGACGACGTGGCCGGACCAGAACGAAGTCTTCCACTTGTGGTTCATCTCCCTCATGACGTTCGTGCTCATCTCGTCGAGCGCGACGATGGCGACCGCGGTCGCGGCCGCGAAACGTTCCGATCGTCAGACCGTGTCCAAGATGCTCGCCGCGACCTTCGTCGGTGGCGTGCTCTTCTTGGGGATGCAGGCATTCGAATGGAGCACGTTGTTCGCGGAGGGGGTGACCCTCGTGTCGAATCCGTGGAACGTTCCCGCGTTCGGGAACTACTTCTTCACGATCACGGGCTTCCACGGCACGCATGTGCTGTCCGGGGTCGTCATACTCGGCATCGTCCTCGCTCGTACGAGGCGGGGCACCGCGACGATGGAGGGCGTCGAGCTCGCGGGACTCTACTGGCATTTCGTCGACCTCGTCTGGGTCTTTGTCTTCACCTTGTTCTATCTGGTGTGAGTGGGAGCGAAACGGATCATGCACGACGCGTATCGACCTGTCCTCAAGACATGGGTGGTCTTACTGGCACTCACGACGGTGATGGTTTTCGTCGACGTCTTGTCGCTGCCGAGGGGACTCTTCCTCGCCATCGTTCTCGGCGCGATGCTCACCAAGGCGTTTCTCATCGGCTACGAGTTCATGGATCTCAAGAGTGAGCGGTTCGCCGTCGGGGTCGCCATCGCTTTTTGCGTCCTCTTCTTCGGGACGTTTCTCTTTGCCTTGATCGTGCCCGACGGCTTCGCGGTCTTCGCCGGGGGCCGCTCTCCGTGACCCGAGCTTTCCCGGCGCTCGCGATCCTCGCTCTCGTTCTCTTCGTGAGCACGGCCGCCGACGCGCAATGCGCGATGTGCCGCCAGGCCCTCGAGAGCTCCGAGGGCGCGCTCCTGTTCATCGAGAAGCTCAACGTGGGCATCTTGCTGTTGCTCGCGGCACCCTTTGGCGTCGTGTCGGCGATCGGCGTCGCATGGGTTCGATCCGAACGTCGCATTGAATAAGGTCACACCGTTCCCATAGAATGCCACTCACGGGCGTGAACGTTGGGTGAGCACAGAGTTCAAGACGACATCACCGGCGAGCAACTGCGCCTGTTCATGCGCAACCTCCTCGACGACCTCCGCGCGCTCGAGCGGATGCTGGAAGACGACTGGATCGAGACCGGCGTGCGCCGCATCGGAGCGGAGCAGGAGATGTTCCTCGTGGGGCCGGGATGGCGGCCGGCGCCGTTGGCGACCGAGGTCTTAGCGGCGCTCGACGACGACCATTTCACGACGGAGCTCGCTCGTTTCAACCTCGAGGCGAACCTCGAGCCGTTGACCTACGGCTCGGACTGCCTCTCGAAGATGGAGGAACAGCTCCGGACGCTCGTAGACCAGGCGTCGACGGCGGCGGAGCAATGCGGGGCGGCGGTGGCGCTTTGCGGGATCCTCCCGACGTTGCGGAAGTCCGATTTGGGTTTGGAGAATATGTCGCCCAACCCACGCTACTTCGCGCTCAACCGCGCGATGACGAAGCTGCGTGGAGGCGCGTACGACTTTCAGATCAAGGGCGTCGACGAGCTCATCGTCAAGCATGACTCGGTCATGCTCGAATCGTGCAACACCAGCTTCCAAGTGCATTTTCAAGTGGAGGCGGGGGAGTTTGCGAAGCTTTACAACATCGCGCAGGCGATTGCGGCGCCGGTACTCGCGGCGTGCTCCAACTCTCCGCTTCTTTTCGGCCGTCGGTTGTGGCGAGAGACGCGGATCGCGCTCTTCCAGCAAGCCGTTGACACCCGTGGGACGAGTCATGATTTGCGAGAACGACAGCCTCGGGTGAGCTTCGGCCGGCGCTGGGTGCGCGAATCGGTGATCGAGCTGTTTCAAGAGGACGTCGCGCGCTTCAAGATCCTGCTCGGCGGAGACCTCGACGAAGATCCTTTCGCGAAGCTCAGGGACGGAGAGCCTCCGCAACTGAAGGCTCTCCGCCTCCACAACGGTACCGTCTATCGCTGGAACCGCCCTTGCTACGGCATTACCGATGGGAAGCCGCACCTCCGCATCGAGAACCGCTACATTCCGTCCGGGCCGACACTCGTCGACGAGGTGGCCAATGCGGCGCTTTGGTTCGGACTGGTAAGCGCAATGTCACGAGATGTCGCGGACGTGACCCAAGAGCTCGAGTTCGAAGATGCGCGCGTCAATTTTCTGACCGCCGCACGCTACGGGCTGGGCTCCGAGCTGAAATGGTTCGGCGGGCGTGAAGTCTCGGCACGGGAGCTGTTGCTCGAGACGCTTATCCCGGCTGCTCGAAGCGGGCTCGAGCGCGGCGGGCTCGACAGCCGCGACATCGACCGCTACCTCGGCGTTATCGAAGAGCGCGTGCAAACGAAGCAAACGGGCGCGGAGTGGATGCATCGCTCCCTTTCCGGGCTCAAGGGCGTGGGCACGTCGGGCGAGCGCATGAGCGCGCTTACCTCTGCGGCGGTCGCGCAGCAGCAGGAAGGAAAGCCCGTCGCCCAATGGCGCCTCGCCACGCTTGCGGAGGCCGGCGGCTGGGAGCAGCATTACTACAAGGTCGAGCAAATCATGACGACGGATCTCTATACCGTCACCGAGGATGAGCCGGTCGATCTCGTCGCGAGCCTCATGGACTGGGAGAAGATCCGCCACGTCCCCGTCGAGGACAGCGACAACCGTCTCGTGGGTCTCGTGTCCTATCGATCGTTGATCCATCTCCTCGCGCAGGGTGAGTTCGCCAACCGCGATGAGCCCATTCCCGTCAGCGAGGTGATGCGCCGCGAGCTCACGACCGTCGAGCCGGGAACGACGACCCTCGAGGCCGTACGCCTCATGAAGCAGGGCGGGATCGGGAGTCTCCCCGTCGTGAAGGACGGACGGCTGATCGGCATCGTTACGGAGCGCGATTTCATGGACATCGCGAGTGAGCTCTTGAACGAGAAGCTCCAAACGTAGCGGAAGTCCGAAGGACTCTCAGAGGGCGTCCGGGCGGCGAACGCCGACGATGGCCACTCGAGGGATCGTGCCGTAGATGTGCGGGAAAAACTCACCGGGCTCCCCTTCCTCGTAGCGAAGCTCACTCGTCAGCAAAGAGATCTCGATCTCGAGCACGATGAGCCCGGGGCTCTCGGCAAAGACTCGCTTCCACGTGGCGCGCACTTGGCTCCTATCCGAGCAGTGGATGAAGCCCTCTCGAGCGAGACTATCGTGCGTATAGGTGTCACGATTCTCCTGTTGCTCCCATGAGTCGAGCGCGGTGAGGTGGTAGACGAAACGTCGGCTCGCGGACGAGGGCCCCTCGCTCATTCCATCTCTCGCGGGCGAAACAGGTGCTCGAGACGTGCATCCGCGCTCGGCTCGAGGGCTGCCCAAGAGTCAACGTCCGCGCCGAACACGGCGAGCGCGCCGGTGGGGAACGGCTCCGGTCGCCCGGAAAGGATGCGCACCAAGTCTTCCATCCCGGGGTTGTGAGCCACGAGCATCAGACTGTGATAGTCGTCGGACGCCTCCCGTGCGTGGTTCAAGAGCTCGCCGGCACTCGCGAGATAGAGCTCTTCGTTGAGCTCGAGCTTCCCGGAGAAGCCGGAGCTCTTCGCGACGACCTCCGCGGTCGACCTCGCTCGTAACGCCGTCGAGGAGACGATCCGTTGCGGCACGAGCGCCCTCTCGAGGAGCCAATGGCCCACCATAGGCGCGTTGCGTTTCCCGCGCTTGTTCAACGGACGATCGTGGTCTGAAATCGAATCGTCGCTCCAGCTGGATTTGGCGTGACGGAGGAGAAGCAATCTGCGCACTATCTTCGGTTCCCGGAATAGGCGTTGACGAGACGAGCGAGCCGTGGCACGAGCAGGCTCACCCACAAGCCGACGGCCGCGAATGCCAACCACAGGTAGAAGCCTCGAAGGGTCGATGGATCCGGCATCGAGCTTCGTGGGATGAGCAAGAAGAAGAAGGGAAGTCCGAGCAACCCGATCACGAGCCACGACCAGCCGACGCTCTCGCTCTCGTCCTTTGGATAGAGTGAGTCGCGCTCGGCTATGGCGAGCCCGCTCAATGCCCCCGCGAGCCCGCCCAGTGCGATGGTCGCATTCGTCGAAGCGAGCACGAATGAGGTTACCGCCGGCACGACCAATGAAAGTACCAGCTGGCGACTGAAGGGTAGCTCCGACGCCCAGCGTGACATCTTGTCGAAGGACGAGTGGTAAGCCCACGCAAGCGCGGCGCCCAGGCACCACCCGGCCAGGACGTCCGTCGGGAAATGAACCCCGAGATAGATCCGTGACACGCCCGTGAGAAAGGTCGCCGCGACCGCGAGCGGTACCATCCAGAGCTTGCCGACCTGCAATGTGAGGACGCCCCAGAAGACCGCGGCGTGCTGTGCATGGCCGCTCGGGAAGCTGTAGGAGGACGGCGCGCGAAGGTTCATGACGTCTGCGTAGAGGAATGGGCGCGGAAGCTCGATGGTGTCCTTCAAAAGCGTGTTGAGACACGCGCTCACGACGAGGGCGACGAAGAGGCGGACCGCGAGTCGCCAGGAGACGCTCCACCAGAGGATCGGCAGCATCGCCAGGTAGCCCGCGGCGGAGCCCAGATCCGTGACGACGAGCATCACGCTCGTGAGTAGCGGCGCACGAACGCTCTCCATCCAATGGATGACGGCGATCCCTGCGTCGAGAAGGTCAGTCACTGGCCAGAATGCGTCGATAGACGTCGGGGTCGACGTTGCCGCCGGTCACGATGCAGCAGACCCGTCGGTCGCGGAACATCGCCGGCTCCGTTAGGAGAGCGCCGACCGACAG
>Ga0315338_1003511_pt1 | contig 13533 bp, 15 predicted proteins | sample ASW8metaG_FD_204518 | JGI IMG/M metagenome (GOLD analysis project Ga0315338, IMG submission 204518) | Ammonia-oxidizing marine archaeal communities from Monterey Bay, California, United States - ASW #8 | ecosystem: Environmental > Aquatic > Marine > Coastal | place: USA: California | collected... | reverse complement strand
AAGCCGCCGCGGCGACCCATTCGACCGCATGTCGTGGGTGAACGACCGCACCCACACCATTTCGGTGGAGACGATGCGCTGAGACCGCTGGTAGCGGCGCTCCAGCTGAGCGCCGACCCGGACAAGGCTGGCCTCGAGGTCAAAGAGCGGTTCCTGGCCTAGCGCGGCGCCCGAGACCGCCAGCAATAGCCCACCGATGACTGACGGCAGGAGAGATCGGTGCATAGGATTCACGGCAACAGTGGGTAAAGCAAATCGCCGAGGCTATTGGTCCGGCAATCCGAACACGACCAACCCCCGGTCATGCCGATCGCACGACGCGATCTTCCGCGTGGAATACGCATTCCGGTGATGATTCCCATGGGGCTAATCTCCTCTTCTCTCAGACACTTAGGGAGCTACGCAGGAATCTTATACACCCATCTCCTTCCCGCGTCACGATTTCTTCGTCGCACGTTCTCGGCCATTCCAACACGATCAAAATGTCGTTGAAGCCAGCACGCCCCCGCGCTACGCTATTGCACGATGTCTAAAAAGGAGAGGCAAATTGAGAAAGAACATAAACGACTTGAGCGGAACGGTGATCTCGACAGAGACTGGAAGTCACAAGTCTGAGAAATTCGGGTCAAACAATTGTGCATACGTTCAGTTTCCTGCTGGCACGGATATCAGCCCATTGCTCGAAGGACTCCCTAATGACCTTTGTCAGTGTCCTCACTGGGGCTACGTCATCAAAGGGCGTATACATATCAAATATGGCGACGGTGCTGAAGAACACGTTCAGGCCGGCGACATCTACTACTGGCCACCAGGACACACGGCAATCATTGAAGAAGATGCAGAAATTGTTGAATTTAGCCCAAATGAAGAGATGGACATCGTCCTGGCTCATCTTCAGCAGAAACTGCAATAGCCGCAGCGTCAAACACAGTTGTCGCCACGATGTCTGAACAGGAGATTTGCTAATGTCGAAAATGGAACAGTTGCAGGAAGTCTGGGACGCGAAGGACTTAGACGGCGTGCTGGGGATGGTTACAGACGACTACGAAATGAGAATTCTTCATACGAACCAAATGCTGAAAGGTCAAGAAGCACGTGACTAGCTGAAAGAGATGGTGCTTGATGAAGGCACCGTGTCGTCTGACTTCAGAATCATCTATGAAAATGACGACTGTGCGGTGACGTATGAGAGGATGACAGGTGAATTAAACGGGCAAGTGAGCATCGTCCAACTATTTCGTGGAAGCAAAGTCTCCTATCACGAAATAAGTCTGATCGAAGACCCTAAGTGACGACATAGAGCGACGGCAAGGCGTGTGTGTGGTCTGCTCCTTTTGTTTCGCGGCAGCGTACAGCGCCATTAAAATTTTTGCCCCCCATTGCAAACCGTTGTTTAGTAGTCCGATGCTGTCAGTGACGCTCGTAAGATCTCATGATCGTTCCGCTGAACGATATGGCCGTTCGCGTAGGCCGGATGTACCCAATTAAATAATCGGTCGGCACAGTGTCCCCGCGCTGATTGAGCCGTCGGAGCAATCAGGTCGGTGCGGTCCAGTTCAACGTAACCCTGGGGCGTGAATCTCGCGATCACCAATTGACCGTCGTCGCTATTGACGAAATAGCGGTCTCCATTCCGAACAAAGAATGCTGTCGCGCACATCTCCTGCATCGTCAACTGATCACTCATCCATAGTCGTTCACCGGTGCGCGCATCCAATCCACGCAATTCTCCATAAGAACCGACACCGTACACGTAATCGTCAATGACAATTGGTGTTGTGGTCATCGAATGAAGTCCGTCGGTCGCGTCGGCGTCTGGGCTGTTGCTCGACCCCTGCCACAGCAGTTCAGCCCTGGGACTATCTGTGTTTAGCCGCATCATTAACGACCCGTTATAGAGCTGGCTGACAAGAAGATACGAACCACTCTTGACGGGTGTCGCGATCGTCATTCCGTCACCCGTTTCAAATGGTTGCTCCCAATACACCTCGCCCGTCTCAGGAGACAACGAGGTCAAGCCGGTCGGATGCCAAATGATCAGTTGGCGGACTCCACCAGCCTCATAAATCACTGGCTGGCCGTACCCAGACTCCGAGACGACATCGAGTGCTCGCCAGACCTCCTGGCCGGTCCGTTTATCAAACGCCACGACGAGAGCATCCGGATGACCGCCGACGATCGCGATCAGATGCGAGTCCTCAACGAGGGGGGCGCTCGCCATCCCCCACGGCGGAACCGACATGTCGTAGTCCTCAACGTAGTCGACCGCCCAATTCCTCGAGCCATCAGTGACATCAAAACTAAAGAGTCGCCCGGTTGCGCCCACTACGAACACGCTGTCTCCGTCGACCGTTGGTGTTGCTCTCGGTCCGATTGCATACGACCCCATCAACGCGCGATAGGACGTCTGCCATTCAGCCGTCCACAATTCTCCACCGGTCTCCTCGTCCAACACCAACAGACGCTCCGTTCCATCAAGCGTTCGTGAACTGGCATCCTCTGTCCAGTCCAGCACGAATACACGGCCATTCTCGACAGCCGGCCCCGCATAACCCGAACCAATCGGGACTCGCCACTTCACGTTCAGTCCATCATCTGGAAACTGGTCGATGATGCCGTCCTCATGCCAGATTCCCTGGCGTTCTACTCCCCGCCATTGCGACCAGTCCTGACCTATTGTGCAAATCGTAGATGCAAAGACGATCAGCATCGAAAACGAGATGTTTTTCATAAGTAGATTCCGCTCTAACGCGTCGTCAGCCCACAACTGTCGCGCAGTGTAACACTGCCCCGATAGATGAACGGGAACAAGAGCTAACCGTAGCACTAACCTTTTTAGCTACACGCAGACGTTGTCTGCTTATCGGTGCAACAGAGAGGCAGTGTTACGTCAATAAACATCGTTCTTTAGGTCTCCGCAGGGTCCACATCCTGATGACAGTTCAGGAGCATGAGCGAACCAACGAGAACTGCAACGGTGAAAGCGATTCCAAAAACGACTTCACTTATGATGTTCGACCATAACGTTGGTCCCACTGGTGCAACGAAAACCTCGCTCCATGTCACCACACCAAACAGCATTAGCGTATCGAGGATTCTGGTGCCGAAGGTGATGAAGGCCTATACGCAGATCCAAGAATTCTCTTTCCTGAAGTCGTCACTCTTTCGGCTTGAAGACAGGCAACATTGAATCGCGAAAAAGAGGCCCGCGAGGAAACCCATGACATCCAGAATCCATGCGGTGACACCCCAGTTGAACCCATCCACCACACAGGTGACAACCACAGTTACCATGTGCGTAACGACGAAACAGACTCCTAGCAGACCCGCCACGCCTATGAATCGGTGACCCACAGTGATTACCGGAGCTTGACATAACCCGAGTCCATTAAAAATTCCTTGTGACGCCATTAATTGAAGTTAATTTAAGAATACCTTGGCCTATACGTCGTTATCATGATGGTGATGGTGCCATGAGCTGGACAACTATCGCGCCACGGGAGTTTAGGCGTCAAACACGACGGCGTTGAACCGCTCGTCCTCGTGCCGCGTTTTCACAGTCCACGATCAGAATGATGCGGTCATATCCAGACCGCTGTCCAGGACATTCTCGTGTGCTGATGCCATTATCGACTCGCGCATACGCCCCCTGTCGGCGATCGTTTTCAGTGTAAAAATCCTCAAGTTTTAGCGGTTCGTCAGCATAACGGTAGGGTTCTGAACCACCGCGTTGCGAACGGACGTTGTGTCTGGTCCGTTCGCCTCGATGGCGTGCCAGTTTTCGGGGCACTGAATTTTGGCGACATCGTTGAGTGTTCACTACAGCAGGGGCGGACCTACCCGCGGATGGGATGACGCCCACCCGCGGGTTCGCATGAGTCCATAAATAAAAAGCCCGGGCTACAAGTACGAACAACATTAGCCAGAGCGCCGTTGTGAACAAAACGAGCAATAAAGCGATCAACGAAAAAACGTCTGCATTACGTCCTACAGCTCTTTTCCAGGTGATCAATAACTCTGCCGTCCCTCCCTGATAACCCTTCTACGTCGCCCGTTTGTCACGCACCTTGGCACGTTGTCCCGAAGAATAGTCCAGCGAACCGCGATCCCGTGATTTAAGAAACTCCACACTGTTTAACGCTGTCTCATGGAAGACATCAGCTGAGTAGTCCCTATCGTATTGGACTGTCTTTCCCGCATCGATCCGAAAGCCGGCACTCCGTGCGGCGTCGAACGCGTCGAGTCCAGCTCCGAGAAACACGAACTCCCAGCCTGCCTCGGTTTTCTCCTTAACAAGCGCAGCAAGATCGGCGGCCGTATGTTTTCGAGAACAATTCTCATAACCATCGGTTTGTATGACGACAAGTACTAAGGGGTCATCTTGACGTTTCTTTACGGCCTTGGCCGTGGCCTTGATAATCTTGACTGAAGCGTCGATGAGCGGAGTCATAGCCTCAGGTCGATAGTTCTCGTCCGTGAGGGGGGCCACCTTTTCGATCGGTTCGGCCACATATCGAGACTCCGTCTCGTTACTGTTAAAACTCACCAAACTAAAGGCAATATTGCCTTCATTCTTTTTGAGTGTCTCAACGTACTCATTGAAACCTCCAATGGTGTCCCCTTTGATCCCGTGCATCGACCCGGTCTCGTCAAGTAAAAAAGAGACGTATTTCGTGTTGTTTTCCGTAGTTGTTCCCATAGGAACCTCCTTGCCAGTTTTAGATAAAAGACAGCGTAGTCTGTGGGTGTGACAGGGTAGGTCACTGTCTGCCGTTCTGTTATCGACGAAGAAACGACGGTTCGGCCTGCTCCTTCTTTCTTATGGGTAAATGCAATCGCACTGTCTCGTCAAGCCACGAACAGGGTTGAAACGGCACGACAACGAGGCACCTCCTTAATTAAGAGGTGAATTTCTAATAAAAATTCTGAGGAGACCGTTTTTTTTGCGGAGTCGTGCACAAAGACGGTTCAGACTGCCGTACGGTGAGCGGTTCAATCGCGACCCAAAAATGGGTCGTCGAGGCAATCGCACAAAGTATTCGGGATGATACTGTTCGCCGAACCTTCGAAAACTCCCGACACGACTGACGCGGAGCAACCGGACGCGTCCCTGACACGCCGAGGACCGTTCATTAAGGCTGGTAGAGATGAGCGAGACACGCTATAGCGTGTATGTCATCGACCTATTAGATGACGTGCTGGAAAACCGGAAAATACGCGAGGCGAATCCTGGCTATATAGCCGGGTCGCCTTGCGTGTACGTGGGGTCGACCGCGCATACGCCAGAGGAACGATTTACACAACATCGTCGCGGGGGAAAACTCAGCAATAAATATGTCCATCGGTATGGCCTACGGTTGCGCAATAGTGATGCTGATGCGGTTGTCACGTGGGACTGTTATTTCGCAACACGTACGGAGGCAGAAGACAGTAAAGCCTCAATTAGCAACCGTTTCAGGGAAGCTGGGTAGACAGTATGGTCGCACTAATGCTGATGGCGAGTGCCTTAGCGATCGAATTATAGTGAATCCGCATAGGCCGGGAGCGTGGTAAGCCGAGTGTCTTCGACCGCACCGCCGACTGTGAAATGGTATAGGTCCTGATAGGTGGTGTCTTCAAGGCCAAGGAGTTCATGCATCGCATCGTCGAAATAACAACCGATTCCGGTGCTCCTGATCCCGGCGGCTTCGGCTTCCAGATAGAGCACCTGACCGACCGCGCCTGCCTCCCAGAACAGACGGGGGTAGAACCAGGCGCCGTAGTGATTCAGCGGACGCTCAAACTCCGCCACCATCCCAAGACTGAAACACCCGTCACTTGCAATGTCTTGGGTGCAGGAGACCGCTTGTGCGGTGCGCCTCGCATCTGATTGACTGAGACACCATAGGTCGACTTCTTCAGGGCAGCCAGGAGCGCGTACCCACGACGCGACGCGAGTACAGGCCGCCTCCAGCCCAGACCGCTGTGTTTTGTCGCGTACTAACATGTATAACCCAGGGGGTAGGCCGTCTACGCGGTGCACGAAGATCGCCAGGTGGATGTACGGGGTCCAAGGCAGCGTGCTAAAGGGAACCTGGTCCTGGCTAACGACCGTTCTGTGGAGCATGCGATAGAACAGGTCTCGGTCTATCTTGGTCTTCCCATCCATCGCGACCGCGCTCCGTCTCTGTCGGATGACGGACCGGAGCGGGACAGGGCGAGTCGGCAATGAACCAGGTGGTCCCGGCTCCCGCGTATGTGTGCTCCGACTTGGCCCGCGGGGTTTACGGGCTGCGGTCGCCGGCGCGTCCATACTCCAGTCCAGCTGACTCGGGCTGAGAACGTTGGGCGTGCCAAGCCATTCCAGTTTCGCGAAGTGCTGCACCGGGTCCTCGGGCAGGGTGCGCACAGTGATCCCCCTCACGCCAGGGCCTACGGCGATCAGCACATCCGGCTCCTCCGGTTCGGCAGCATTCTTCCGTTCGGTGCCGAGGAGGCACGCCAGTTCAGCCGTTCCCAGGTCATCCATCAATCTGGTTTGCCACCCCAGTCCAGCGGCAGCGATAGCGACCGCGGCGACTGCGTGCCCGAGATCATGCTGGCAATAGCGATAGGCGCGTTGGCCGTATTTCCACGCTTCTCGCCAGTGAACGGAGGTAAACCCGACGAAGATTGTTTCGGGCGGACATTGCTGGCACAGCGTCTCCCATAACCCCAGGCCAACCTTCGCCCTAACCTCGAGCGCATGTTCCTTGGGCGCATAGTGGCAGACAACCGGAACCGCACAGAGACCGTCCACCGGACCACAGAGCAGATAGCCCTCTGTCGGGTGTAGGTTGCCGCTCGACGGGTTGACCCGGAGCGCCCATCGAGAACCACCCGTACTCTTCCAAGCCGAGATCGCCAGGCTGTCGAAGAAGAGTTGTGAGATACTCCGCCGGTTCAGCAGAACCGGTGAATGTCGCCCCTCGACAAACACCTCATCGTAACGTGGCTCCCCCGTCGGTGGGATCTTGTCCAGCCCGATCAGGGGCGCACCGTCGTAGCGGCGAAACGGGTCCGGCTGGGTATCCCAGTCCAGGTGGCCCGGTCCGGGCGCGAAGCGATGGACGTGATGCTTGGTAAGCTGATGATATTGGCGGACCGTTTCTAGCGTTTCCTTCGAGGTCTGGTTACTCATCTTCTTCGGTAGTCGCAATCACATTGCATCCTCTTCCTGCTAGGGGTCGGGTGCGTCCTATGGGTGGGCGTTAGTAACCCTCGAGTAATGGAAACCGTTCGTCGTCTGGTAATGGTTGGACACCAAGCGCGTTAAGCGTCATCGACACCCTGCGATACCTAGCAGTGGACCATGCGATACTCATCATCTGGTGGGTATCGTATTGCTCTGAAAGAGCCTGCCATGTTGCATCGGAGATGGTCGTGTCGCGATACATTTCATTGGCCGCCGCAATCAAATTCAGTTCGTTATCATTCCAGCCAGACGCGTCCGCACCCTGAGCAATCCAGAGCGGCTCGAGACCGTGGTCACGTGCCCGACCCACACTTCCTACGTGCTTTGCCCACTCGTAGACTGCCTGCGCGTTCCACCCAGTTCGCAAGATCAAAAGCTCACGGTCGTGTGGTGTTAGCCTCGACTTTTCTGGGTCAAGCACATATCTATCATTTACATACCATTGTTCCGCGAGCTCCGGGTGGCGCCGAAGAGTTCGTGACACTCTTAAACCGTCGCCTTCAAGCGGGTCGATCCGCGGAACGCTAAGAGGTGGTTCTCGATCCGGAACGACAAGTCGATAGCCGACGGACGTGGTGGGTAATCGCTCAGGCGTGTCGTCATCGGGCTGAATGCCCAACGTATTGAACAGAATTGCTTGTGCTGTGATCTCGGCAACCGTGACAACTGCGTCCGCGAGATTATAGAGGTCATATTCCTGAGACAACCGGCCCCAAGTCACGTCCGTGATTGATGAATTCCGAAAGAATTCATCAGCCATCCCTATGAGAGTTGCTTCGAATTCGGTCCACCCCTCCTCATTCGGACCTTGGGCAACTCGGAGCACCTCATCAGGAGTTAAACTGCCACGACTAGCGTATGTTGCCCAGTGATTCGCACTCTGAGTCAGCCACGCCGTGCGGAGAATCAACAGTGAGCGGTGCCGTGGAGAGAGAGTCGAACCCTCAGCAATGTAGGTTCGAAAGGGTAATACACGGTTAGCTAGCGCCGGCACCCTGACCAACGTCCGGAGCGCATTTCCAGGATTGCCGTCAGGCGCATACCGCTCAATGATCTCCCGTTGCTCAGCGGTCCACTCCAATTCGGAAAGAGGAGACACCCGCGCCTCAGAGGACCGTTCTATCGTCAGAATGTTACCCGGCGGGTCAACAATCGCGTGGGCCGGTTCAATGCGAAGCAAGACCCCATCAGCTTCCTCGGTCAGAACATAGAGATAGCCGTCCTTGCCTTGTCGAACATCTCGGATTCTTTGCTTAAGCTCCGTGAGTAACCATTCCCGCCTGATTTCTTGACCCTGCCGGTTGAAAATAATTCGTTCGAGGTGCCCGGTTCGGCCAGGCATCCGATTTCGCATCGCACCGACAAACAGGTTGCCGCGCCAAGCGGGGAAATGTTCGCCCGTGTAGAACGTCAACCCAGAGGGGGCGATCGATGGCCACCATATGATTTCCGGACTTTCGAAATCTTCCAGCCACGGGATCTCAGTCACGGGAACACCCGAATACTCACGGCTGTAGGAAGCAATAGGCCATCCGTAGTTTGCACCGCTCTTGACGATATTTGCCTCATCGCCACCCTGAGGCCCGTTTTCCGTCGCCCAAAGATCGCCGGTTTCTGGATGGAAGCTCAGACCAAGCTGGTTTCGATGACCCAACGAATAAATTTCTGGCAGGTAGGCCGTGTCACCAACAAAGGGATTGTCGTTTGGCACCGTTCCATCGTCATTCAGCCGTAGCAGCTTCCCGAAATGCATCATCGGATCCTGGGCAAAATCGCCTGTTGAAGCGAACCTGTAGGCACCTCCCAGTGTCATGAAAAGTGTCCCGTCGGGGGCGAAGAGAATTCTTGACGCCGCCACACCACGGTCTACACCGTCTGCAACAAAGATGTCGCGCACCTCCGTCAATGCCCCCGCGTCGAGACGACCCCTGGCCAGGGCCACCGTCGCACCACTCTCGCCGTCGCGCTCAACAGCTTTGGAATACGTCAGATAAACCAAACTATCGTCATCCGGGTGCAGTGCAATGTCCATTAACCCTGCACGCTGTGTCTCTGCGTAGACCTCCGGAACCCCTAGAATTGGGCGTTCAAGCAGTTGCCCGTTTCGAACCACTCGCAGCGTGCCCTTATCACGCTCGGTAATCAAAATGTCACCGTTGGCTCTGAAGGCTACGCCCCATGGATGGTCCAAGCCAGTCGCTACGGGAATCAGGCGAATACGAGCCACATCAGATGTGTGTAGCACGACGGGGCGGTCGGGCGCGGCCACGTCCGGAACGCCTTGTCGATTCTGGGCCAGTGCGAGGGTTCCAAAAAGTGAGAATGTGAGCACAGCCAAGATCCAAGCACGACCAGTGCAATTAATAAGGCTCATGAATCCTCCAAAGGGATGCCTGCCAATCTACCGCAAAAAGCGAAACAAGCCCAAACGCCCACCGTGCCCCGCCCTTCATCTCCGCGCCATTCTGCCAGTTTTCGGGCGTGCGGGAAACGACAATCGCACAATGTTGAAACACGCGTCTGACAAGCGTAATCTATGTCGACAATCACTAGTACCTCCTTAAAATGACTGACGATTCAAGCAAGGCTTCACTGATTTTTGCGAAGAATAAAAGTGCGATCGTTCAGGTCAAGTCGCCAACGGCAGAAGGCTCTGGCGTGTTAGTTCGTGCGAATGGTTTGGTGGTGACGAATTTTCATGTCATTGAGGGCGCAGCTGTCGACCGCGCCGACGTAACGGACGCAACGTGCCTGGTCGAAGCAACCGGCTCAGCGCAGTAGGCGCACCGGCGCGACCTTGGGTAGTACTTACCTAGTCTAGAGAGGTGACTCATTTTCATCGACTTTCTCTTTGTTTAAATTAGTCGCTACTTCTTGAGCTACGTTTAGAGCGCGGTCAATACCACACCTCGAAACGTCAAGGTGTGTGACGGCACGGATTGCACGACCTGTTTGACTCATGCGCACTCCTGATGCCGCCATTAGATCGACGAATCGCTCGTTGCTCACTCCCAGCGCGTGAACATCAAAGAACACCATATTGGTCTCCGGCGTCGGTGTGTGCACATGAATGCCATTGACTGTCAACAGTCCACGCGCCAAGAGCCGGGCGTGTTCGTGGTCCTCAGCCAATCGGTCAACATGATGATCTATCGCATATAGGCATCCGGCGGCGGCTATACCTGCCTGGCGCATTGCACCACCGAAAAGTTGTTTATAGCGACGCGCCTCACGGAGAAGATCCTTTGTTCCTGCGAGCACGGCACCAATAGGGGCCCCGAGTCCCTTCGTAAAATCAATCCAGACACTGTCCACAGTTGCCGAAAAGTCCGCCGCAGGAACTCCCGTCGCCACACAAGCGTTCAACAGTCGTGCTCCATCCATGTGGAGGAGCATTTTGTGCTTGCGGGCGTAGTCTGACACTACGTTCAGTTCATCCAATGACCAGATCGCACCGCCACCAAAGTTGTGGGTCTGTTCGACACAGACGAGACGAACCGGTTGTCCGTACGGTGGCGGCACAGTCACTGTTCGACCTACCGCCTCTTTAAGTTCATCAACCGTAAAAATACCGCGCTCGGTTTGAATAGGCTCCACCCTGACACCAGACGCTAGTGCCGCGCCCCCTGATTCAGCTCGAATGACGTGAGCCATCCAGTCAGCCACTATTGCGTCACCCGGTTGGGTCTGCGATTTGACTGCCACAAGATTGCACATCGTGCCACTTGGAAGCCAAAGAGCACCCTCTTTGCCTAACAGTCCAGCAACACGGTCCTGTAACAAGCAAACGGTCGGGTCTTCACCTTTTTGTTCGTCACCGACTTCCGCAGCCGTCATTGCCGCGCGCATGCCTGCCGTTGGCTGTGTTTCGGTGTCACTCAGTAAGGTAACAACATCTTCTGCCATAGACGGACGTTAAACTCCATTCCTTCGCCAACACAACGATTCTTCTCTAGTGCGGGTGTTCTTCGTCTTCGTCGTACCACGAATAGACCATTCTAGAGAGCACATCTCAAAAGAAAAAATAGAGACCTGATGTTACATGGCAGCAAAAATAGTTTTTCGGGACAAAATAATTTAGCCTCATTTGAACTGGATTCATCTGAAAGAATCGGACGGCATCATAAGTTTCCTAAGCAAAACGTCCAGTGATGAGCTTTACGCTCAGTAATAAGACGAAGTACGCTGCTGCTGTATGTCGGAGCAGGTGAAGGCCGCGCTCATATTCGGCGGTGCGATTATCATTGCCACCATCGCCTACGCAAGATTATCGAATTACTTCAGCCCGTGGGAGTCATGCATGCGCTGGGAAGTGACGCGATATCAAGAGGCGCAAACTAATCCTTCTCTCATCTACTCGCTCGCCTTAACCAGCTGTCGAGATGTAGCACGGTAGTAGTCTGTTGAGTTATTGACTCTCAGCTTGCTTCTCTTGGAGACTATTAATCGTTCGCTTACCCATAATTCACTCTATTCACTACGCTGACGACAGACATATGGCTTGCAATCCATTACAAGTGCAACTAGACAAACTGAAAGAAGCAGAACGCCTAGCCAAAACCAAACAAGCCGCGGACCGCGTAACTCATAAGGATGACAACCTCGTCAAAAACGACGGGCGTGACTCTGGAAATTAGCCGCTAAAGCTACCGCGACGTCCAGAGAAAAACCTCCCAATCACGCAAAGGATCAGGTCCCCCCACTGCGATATCCATAGGAAGACCGGTCTTGCCCGAGTACAGTTCAAGCATCGGCAAGCGATCGTCACCAAGAATCTCTGTGGCCCGCATCGCATACGTCGCATCACCGATACGTAGCCACCCATCCGTATGACCATCTCTTACACGCTGCGCCCAATATCCTCCGTCTGGGCGGGTGGCGGTAATCACACCGTCGGAAGTCCCTACATAAGAAAGATAAATCACGAACGGCGGGAATCCACTCTGCTTCATCAACAAATTGCCTCCCACGTCATTCACGGTACTAAAATCGTTCGGGGGAGGCATATCCGCCCCACCAATTATCACACCGGGCGTCCGCTGAAGCCCCTGATTGCCCGAGTAAGGAGCGGTATACGCCCAGCTGGCCACACCGATCAAGATTACTAGTCCGATGATCTTTAGTCTGCCGCTCATCCCACATCCTCCGAGTTCGGAAAGTACACGACCAGAAGCCAACAATATCTAACTGCAACAGCCTAGCCTACCGCGCCGTTCAGTGCGGTTCAGCGACGAGGTTTATGAAATCTCGTTTCCCCTTTTCGCTATCCATCTCGTTTTTGACAAAAGTAGACACACACAAAATGCATACAACACCAACAATAGCAACATCCGTTTCCAATCTAACGATCTCGGTAATGACCGTGCTTATTCAAGAATCTGCTCGTCGGCGTCACAATTACTAAGTAGAATTGTGACGCTAAGACAGTCGATAAACGTGCAAAAAATCTCGGAGGCGCTCCAGTGAAGCAAATCACCATTGTCCTGTTTCTCATACTTGCATTCTCAGCATCTTCCCAAGCCCAGTCAGCAGAAGAAGAAATAGCGCGTGCCGTAATGGCTGCCCCGCCAGCGCTAATGGCAGATGCCGGCGTCGTTCGACTATCGGATGACGGCAGTCATGAAGTATTAAGAGACAGCTCGAATGGACTGGTCTGCTACGACCGCTCTAATGAACCCGGCCGAGACTTCAGCACCCAATGTACCAGCGTCGGGAACCTACGACGTGCCGGACAAAACCACAAAGTCAGAATGTCCTCCGCTAATGCCGAGGCAGCCAGTGCCATGTTCGAATCACAAGAAAACGCCGGCAGCCGAGAACCCCCTGACTTTGGTAGTGTCTGGTACACCTTAAACGGGTCCGACCGAGCATCTGCAAGCACTAATAGCGCGCACATCACCATTGCCGTACCGTTTTCTACAAGTGACACCATTGGACTACCTAGTGACGGAAGTTATAGTCAAAGCGGTTCGTGGATCATGGAAACTGGAACTTCCGCTGCACACATTATGATTCCTGGTCGATAGCAATCCTTCGAACCAATGTGTCACGATTGACATCGTCTTACCCTAAAGGTAAATAGGAGGTTGGCATGGCAACAACATGGTCTATCAAAGGTGAATATATGGAAGCCTGCAGTTGTGATTTTTTGTGCCCCTGCATCACCAGTAATATGGCCGCACCTGCCACTCGCGATTTCTGCAAAGTTGCCATGGCTTTCGATGTTCAATCAGGTGATTTCGGTGCAACGTCGATGGACGGCGTACGTTTCGCCTTATTTATAGAATCAAAGGCCATTATGGCTGACGGCGACCTTATCG
>Ga0315338_1003509_pt1 | contig 13537 bp, 11 predicted proteins | sample ASW8metaG_FD_204518 | JGI IMG/M metagenome (GOLD analysis project Ga0315338, IMG submission 204518) | Ammonia-oxidizing marine archaeal communities from Monterey Bay, California, United States - ASW #8 | ecosystem: Environmental > Aquatic > Marine > Coastal | place: USA: California | collected... | reverse complement strand
AACAGAAAGGGCGCCCCAAAGTTGGTCACCGCAGCACCGACATTTCCCATGCCAAAGATACCAAGCGCTGTCCCTTGACGCTCTTTTGGGTACCATTTCGCCACATAGGCGACACCGACGGCAAAGCTGCCCCCGGCCAATCCAACCCCCAAGGCCGCAACCAGGAACATTTCATAAGTAGTGACCAGGGTCAGAAGAAATACCGCAAACGCCGTCAACAGCATTTGCAGAGTGTAGACCAGCCGGCCCCCGTACTGATCAGTCCAGATGCCGAGGAAAATTCGACTAACCGACCCTGTCAGAATAGGGGTTGCTACCAAAATACCAAATTGCGTATCTGACAGGCCCAAGTCAGCTTTGATCTTAACACCGATAATCGAGAAAATTGTCCAGACCGCAAAGCAGACGGTAAATGTCAGGGTGCTGGCGGTCAGCGCCCTTTTTTGATCTCCTGAACTCGTTATTACTTGGCTCATTTCAGCCCCCACCTCTCAACAAACTGTCACAAGTGTTCACATTTCAGGAGATATTGACGGCGAAAGGGCGGCCTCTTGGTTGATCCAAATCAACTCGTTATTATTTTATGGACAAACAAGTTTTTGACCGGCAATTGAAGGTATAGATAATTAAAAAAATCAACGCTATCCCTTGCGTATCGCAATAGATAAAGGTACTTTATCCAAAATTATTCTTGATATTTATCAAGTGAGATATTCCATGCGTCCTTCTGATTTACCAGAAGTCAAATCAATCCATCTATTCCAGACAATGGAGGAAGGCAGATTTGAATCACTGTTAAACGCTGCTTATTTACAGACATTCCCGGCCCAGGTCGATCTGATCCATGAAGGCGACCCAGCGGATTTCCTCTATGTTGTTCTGGAGGGGTGCATTGAGTTATATGCGCAGTCCAACGGTCGTGAGACCGCGATGGCCATGGTGCAGCCCGTCGGCACCTTTATTCTGGCAGCTGTGCTGAAGGATGCCGCGTATCTGATGTCAGCCCGCACCAGCCAGCAATCCCGTATCCTAATGATCCCGTCCGAGAATATCCGCACGGCATTTGAGGGCGATCCGGAATTTGCCAAGGCCATCATTCGCGAACTCGCGAGCTGTTATCGCTCCGTGGTCAAAGCACATAAGGACCTTAAACTGCGATCCACCGTTGAACGCCTGGCCAACCGTCTCATTCGATATCACAATGATCAGGGAAGTAGCGGATCACTATATCTACCGCATGATAAACGAATACTGGCGTCGCTTCTAGGAATGGCGCCAGAGAACCTGTCTCGTGCTTTTAACACCTTGAAGCCTTATGGCGTGAAGGTAGATGGCACGACGGTCTACCTTACCGACCTCCCCGCCCTCGAAGCCCTGGCGAAACCTAACTCACTTATCGATGATCGTGCCGTTTAGCTAACAAGTCTAATAACGCATTCGACAGAATTTTCGAAATTTATGCCAATGTCTTCGATTTTATTTGCGGGACCGCAAAGACATCGTTTGGCGTTATACGTAAAAATACCCTTTTTTGGGAAGGTTCCGTGGCTAGAAAATGTGATATCGGTCCAGATATGACAATCGATGAGGTCATACGGTTATGGCCGCAGACACTCTCGGTCATCATCAAAAATAACATGTTATGTATAGGATGTGCTCTGACTACATATCATTCGGTCGGTTACGCGGCGGAAGAGCATGACCTTGATAGGGATACATTGTTATCGGAGCTAAACGATGTCGTAAATGCACAAAGAGAGTAATTATTCCGGCCTATTTCCGGCCGCAATGACCGCTAATTGATGGCCTTCCAACACCGTAATTTTTTTCCGCTCACTTTTCACTATTCCCCCATGCTCCCAGGCGCTTAAAAGCCGGGATACAGTGTGCAACGTCGTTCCGGTCATTTCAGATATATCCTGGCGCGAGATCGGGAAATCTATCAGAATACCATTATCGGTCTGTTTGCCGGCGTGCTGAGCGAGATTTAAAACGGCATTGGCAACCCGTTGCTCCACTCGCTCAGTAGCTAATTCAACAAGCCGCTCTTGCGTTTCCTGCAAACGCGTACCGACGGTTTGATATGTATTAGTTGCAAAAGTCGGATGTTTTTCGGTAATTGCTTTCCAGTATGTTCCCGGCCAGAACAGGACAACACATTCAACAGCCGCCGCCGCATTTGCAGGATAATGATCTAACCCCAACGCCTGCGCTATTCCAAATAATTCGCCGTTTGGAATATAGCGGGTAATGACCTGATCGCCGTCAGGTGTTATGCGAAAAACCCGAATATATCCATCTAGTAAAAGAAAGAAGGAATGGGCCTCTTCTCCCTGCCTAAAAATAGAGTCGTCTTTTTCGTATCTCTTCGACGTCGCATCAGTCAAAAGCTGTTTTAAATCCGCGCCTTCAATTCCCCGAAAAGCTGGAATATCCGAAACTAAAGAAACGTCAAGAACTGACATAGATTTCCTATTCTCATGTTTGCTAAAACGCAAAGTCGACTAGTGATTATCTGATAAATTTCGATATCAGGATTAGAGATGTTTCTAAAAGACATAGTACCCGAAAGGCTGCTGGCTTCGCAATGTATATGAATGCCAGCTCTTCTGTGAGAAGAGCGTTTTCAACAATTTTCCTAAGGTAATGTTATGGCAATTCCAAGACAAAAAAAATATCAGGGCCCGGCGCTTTTTAGCTACGGCTTCAGGCCATTTTTTCTCTTTGGATCACTTTATTCCGGACTTTCAGTTGTCCTTTGGCTCCCTCTCTTCTACGGGGAATTAGAATTGGCGTCGGAATTTGCCGTCGTCGATTGGCATATCCATGAGATGTTTTTTGGTTTTCTGGCTGCTGTCGTAACAGGTTTTCTTTTTACAGCAGTCCCGAACTGGACAGGAAGAATGCCGATTGTGGGAACACCGCTCCTGTTACTTTTCCTGTTGTGGATGGCCGGGCGTGCCGCTGTCACATTTTCAAGTTACATAGGCTGGATTCCGGCCATGATTATCGATCTGCTTTTTCTGGCAGCCATTATGGGAGTTCTTGCCAATGAAGTCATTGCCGGTAAAAACTGGCGAAATCTCAAGGTACTCCTGCCGCTGGGGCTTCTGCTCGCTGCAAATGCCGGATTCCACCTTGAAGCCCACTATACCGGGGTAAGCGACATCAGTCGGAGATTGGCGATGGCGGCGGCAATTCTGCTTATCATGATCATTGGTGGCAGAGTTATTCCAAGCTTCACCCGTAACTGGCTGGTACGAGAGAATCCGGGCCGGTTGCCCGTTCCCTTCAATCGATATGACCTCATCGCAATCGCCTTCAGTGCAGTTGCTCTTGGCACCTGGGTCATTCTCGACACTGGCTTTGCAACAGGTTACCTGATGGCCGCCGCTGCCGGTTTTCAAATTATCCGGCTCTTCCGTTGGGCTGGTGATCGGACACTAAGGGAGCCGCTGGTGACAGTTCTGCATTTGAGTTACTTCTTTATCCCCATCGGATTTACCTTGTTGGCCCTCTCCAGTTTTGCCCCAGATTTCTTTTCCCCCCTCGTCGGTATACATGCATTGAGTATCGGAGCCGTTGGCGGTATGACCTTGTCCGTAATGCTGCGGGCGACGCTGGGGCATTCGGGGCAGGCCTTAACGACTGGAATAATCGCGAAAGCGGTTTTTGTGTCAATCTTTCTTGCCGCAATTTTCCGCATCATCGCTGAATTTGATGAAAGCCGGTTTGACATTTGGCTCCATTTCTCCGCTTTGACATGGTTCCTTGCTTTCGTTGGCTTTGGAATAACATTTGCCCCTCTCTTCTTGAAACAGAAGTCCAGGCCCTGACAAAGACAAATTCATTAATGAGTTTGTTTTAAATCAAACAGCCCCCACAATATTTCACGTATTCATACGAAGTATCTAAGGCGCCCCTGCGTTTTTGTCGTGAAAATCACGGTATTCCAAACGGGGCAAGAGTGGGACTTTGGAATTTAGTATGTGGTATCCCTCAATCATTAGAGAAGCGAGAATAATCCTTCTGCTGGCATTTGTCGGTATTCTGGGAATTTTTCTGAGCGTCGGCGTTGTTCACGGGGCTGAAACAGAGAAATTATCGAGCTATCTGGCAGATATACCTCCAGCGGACTTATTTGAAGACGCCACAAGTTACGGAGACCCTCTCGAGAACAGGTCAATCGTCCCTGTATTCAAAGATGCCAGCCTTGTCGGCTATGCTTTCCTGAATACAGACTTTGTAGGTGCCATCGGATACTCGGGGAAACCAATTGTTGTTCTGATCGCGATGGCTCCCGACGGTCGTATTTCAGCGGCAAGGCTGATTACCCATGCGGAGCCAATTATCCTTTCCGGTATTCCCGAGCAAAAAATCGTCGACTTTATTGACGGCTACAACGGCATCGACATTATAACGCTCGCCAAGGAAAAAGGCGGAGAACCGCCGCCTGTGGATATTGTGTCTGGTGCTACGGTCACAGTAATGGTTATTGACGACAGCATAAAGAGAGCGGCCGTTCGCGCCGCAGGGGCGCTTGGATTAGCAGGCGTAGAAAACCAGTCGAACACTCCAAAAATGACAAAGTCGCTTATTATGGGCGAAGAAGAGCTAGAGGATTGGCAAACGCTGCTCGGAGACGGGTCTGTCCGGCGTCTACAACTGACCCTTCATGATGTGAATGGCGCCTTTAAAAGGCAAGGTAACCGTAAAGCCATCAATCGCCCGGAAAAAGGCCGCGGCAAGGAAGTCTATATTGATCTCTATGCCGCGTCTCTTGCCATTCCGACTATTGCCAAAAGTCTGCTTGGTGAAAGGGAATATACAAACCTCAAAAAGAAATTGAAGCCGGGACAGCAGGCTTTTCTGGTCATGGGAAATGGCCGATATTCTTTTCGGGGCTCAGGGTATGTAAGGGGCGGTATTTTTGATCGCATTCAAATCGTTCAGGGTGGCGAAGGTTTCCGTTTCACAGACCGCGGATATAAGAACTTAGGGCGCATCGAAGCCGACGGCGCGCCGAATTTCAAGGAAGTTGCGCTCTTTTATACGCCAAAAGGCGCTGTTTTCAATCCAGCGGAACCCTGGCAGCTGCAGTTACTTCTACAACGCTCCATTGGCGCTCTGGAGAAAGTATTTGTCGCTTCAGAACTCGGGTATCAACTCCCGGCAAAATACGTCAAGGTGGACACCCCGCCCCCAGCCAAAAAGGTGCGAAGTGTCGCTCAGGAAGACGTGGCGGCGGCGAATGCTTTATGGCAGCGTATCTGGAAGCAGAAGATACCGGAAATCATAATATTGGTGACGGCTCTTGTTCTTTTGACCGCATTGTTTTTTGTTCAAAACCAGATTGTTCAACGGCGCGTTCTGACGGATCGTATCCGTATCGGATTTCTGATTTTCACCCTTTTCTTCATTGGCTTTTATGCCCAGGCCCAGTTGTCTGTCGTCAATATCCTTGTCTTCGCAAACGCCCTTCTATCCGGCTTTCAGTGGCAGTTTTTCCTGATGGAGCCACTTATCTTCATCCTTTGGTGCTCTGTTGCTGTGTCGTTGATATTTTGGGGACGCGGTGCTTTCTGTGGATGGCTCTGCCCGTTCGGGGCCTTGCAGGAACTGACAAACAAGATCGCCCGGTTTGTTGGTGTCAAGCAGATCACTTTGCCATGGTGGCTGCATGAGCGGCTTTGGCCGATAAAATATATTATATTCCTCGGACTATTGGGGTTGTCAGTCTATTCCCTACATCTGGCAGAAACCCTTGCAGAAATCGAACCGTTCCGAACGTCGATTATTCTCAAATTCATGCGAGGCTGGCCGTACCTGCTGTTTGTTTTTTCATTGCTTTTCGCTGGATTGTTTATCGAGCGGTTTTTCTGCCGGTATCTTTGCCCCTTGGGCGCCGCCCTCGCGATCCCCGGTAAGATCAGCATGTTTAACTGGCTGAAGCGGTATCGAAACTGCGGCGACCCCTGCCACAAATGTGCTCAAGAGTGCATGGTCCAGGCTATCGATCCCAGGGGCAATATCAATCCCAATGAATGTCTAAACTGCCTCCACTGCCAGCAACTCTATTACGACAAAGATGTCTGTCCGGTCGTGATCCATGCACTGGCCAAATCCCGGAAAATGGGCGCGTCGGTGAAGGTTTCATCCATCGGTGAAGACCCGCTTTACCGAAAACCCCGTCGGCTCAATGAGGGGCGAGAAATTGAATGAACATGTCCAGTAAAGCCAAAAAATCGAAATTTACAACCTAGGAGAAGAACCATGACTGATGACACGTTAAAAATAGCCGATGTATCCCGCCGGTCCCTGCTAAGCGGATCTGCCGTTGCCGCAGGGCTGGGTGTTGTTGGCGGCGCTGCATTTTTGCCTGTTTCCACGGCCCAAGCCGCAGGCTCAAAAAGCGAAGTCGCACCTGGTGACCTTGATGAATATTACGGTTTCTGGAGCGGTGGGCAATCGGGCGAGGTCCGAATTTTAGGGCTTCCGTCCATGCGTGAATTAATGCGTATTCCAGTATTTAACCGGTGTAGTGCCACAGGCTGGGGTCAAACCAACGAAAGCATTAAAATTCTCACAGAGAATATGCTTCCGCGCGAAAAGGAATTCTGGAAAGACAAAGGCGGCTTCCCCAGCAACGGAGATACCCATCACCCGCATATGTCGTTCACCGATGGGACCTATGACGGACGCTATATCTGGGTGAATGATAAGGCTAACACGCGTGTTGCCCGTATTCGCTGCGACATAATGAAGGTCGACAAAATCGTCTCTATCCCGAACGCCGCGGATATTCATGGATTACGTCCCCAGAAATTCCCAAAAACAAAATATGTTTTTGCCAATGGTGAGCATCGGGTCCCGCTTCCAAATGACGGAACAGTTTTGGATGACCCATCCAAATATCATGCGGTATTTACCGGGCTAGACGGTGAAAAAATGGAAGTGGCCTGGCAGGTCATTGTCGACGGCAACCTCGATAATGTTGATGCTGACTATCAGGGAAAATACGCAATTTCCAGCTGCTATAATTCTGAAGAAGGCGTCACACTAGCTGAGATGACAGAAAACGAGCAGGACTGGGCTGTCGTCTTTGATATCGAAGCCATTGAGGCGGGTGTTGCTGCCGGCGACTTCAAAAAATATGAAGGGGATGTGCCGGTATTGGATGGCCGCAAGGGTTCCAAATACACCCGCTATATTCCTATTTCCAACAGTCCTCACGGTGTGAACGCTTCGCCGGATGGCAAATATATGATGATAAATGGAAAACTGTCACCAACGGTATCTGTTATCGAGTTAGCCAAACTGCCGGACCTGTTTGCCGATAAGATCAAGCCGCGCGATGCTGTTGTTGCGGAGCCCGAACTTGGGCTTGGCCCGCTGCATACTGCATTCGATGGCCGTGGTAATGCCTACACAACCCTGTTCCTGGATAGCCAGGTTTGCAAATGGGATATCGATAAGGCCGTTCGCAGTTTTGCGGGAGAAAAAGTTGATCCGATTATCCAGAAGATCGATGTTCAGTATCAGCCGGGCCATAACCACACGTCAATGGGTGAAACCAGCGAGGCAGATGGTAAATGGCTGATCTCTCTCAATAAATTCTCCAAAGACCGCTATATCAACGTTGGCCCACTGAAACCGGAAAGTGAGCAGCTAATTGATATTTCCGGGGATGAAATGAAGGTTGTTCATGACGGTCCGACATTTGCCGAACCCCATGACTGCATCATTGTTCAGCGGTCCGTCGTCAATCCGGACCAGGTCTATAATCGCGAAGATCCGATGTTTGATGACATCAAAGCCCAAGCGAAGGCGGATGGTATTGAGGATCTGGAAGATGCCGATACGGTCATTCGCGACGGCAAGAAGGTACGGGTCTATATGTATTCTCAGGCGCCGTCGTTTTCCCTTGAGCAATTCACGGTCAAGCAAGGGGACGAAGTCACTGTCATCATTACGAACATTGATGATGTCGATGACCTGACCCACGGGTTTACGCTTTCCAACTATGGCGTTGCCATGGAAATAGGCCCGCAGCAAACGGCGTCGGTAACCTTTACCGCAGACGCACCTGGCGTCCACTGGTTCTATTGCCAGTGGTTCTGCCATGCCCTGCATATGGAAATGCGCGGACGTATGCTCGTAGAGCCCGCATAACCGATGAAACGCCAAAGAACATATCTTTGGCAGTTGTGGTGCGCGATGGCATTCTTTGCCATCGCCGCTACGATCTCCTGCGCTCAATCACGGGAGATTTATGTTGAAAACAATTTACAAGAAGCGATCGCGATAGCTGTCGACGGAGATACACTTATTCTATCTGGTGGCCCCTTTCACGGCCCCCTCACAATAACCAAGTCCATTTCCCTCATCGGCATAGGTAAGCCAACAATCGTCGGTGATCAAACTGGCACTGTGATTACGGTATCCGCGTCAAACACAACAATTCGCGGACTATCAATTACCGGATCCGGCCTCTCTCTTGAAACACAGGACAGCGGTATATTTCTGGAAAAGACAGCAACGGGAGCAGTTGTAGAGGGCAACGACGTTTCAGATAACCTGATCGGCATTTATGTCTCAGGTGCCAACAATTCCCTGATCAGTAACAACCAGATTACCGGGCGGCAAGATTTACGCGTGAATGAGCGCGGCAATGGCATCCAGATCTGGAATGCCCCCGGCACCATTGTGGAGAAAAATAGCATCCAGTTTGGCCGCGACGGCATCTTTGTAACGACCAGCAAGAAGAATATCTTTCGGGATAACCGGATGCAGGACCTGCGCTTCGCCATTCACTATATGTACACGAACAAAAGCGAAGTGACCGGCAATTATTCCGGCAGAAATCATGTCGGCTACGCGCTAATGTCGTCAACCGACCTGCTGGTTGAGGGGAATATTTCAGACGGCGATCGCGATCGCGGGATGCTCTTCAATTACACCAATCGTATTGTCGCAAAACAAAACATCGTCATGGGTGGCACTGAAAAATGTGTCTTTATCTATAATTCGAACAAGAACCGGTTTGAAGAAAACCTGATATCAGACTGTGCCATCGGCATTCATTTTACGGCAGGGTCCGAGCGCAATGTCATGACAGGAAACGCCTTTATCAATAACCAAGCCCAGGTTAAATATGTCGGGACAAGATGGCTGGAATGGTCCGAAGACGGTATCGGAAATTTCTGGTCGGATCATACCGCGTTTGACCTGAATCGCGATGGTCTGGCGGACAGTATCTATCGGCCAAATGATCTGACGGACCGCATTATCTGGCAGTTTCCGTCCGCGAAATTACTGATTAACAGCCCCGCTGTGCAGCTCCTTAAATATGCGCAAGCGGCCTTCCCTGCCCTGCATCCCGGCGGCGTCGTTGATAGTAGCCCGCTCATGCAGATCCCTTCGGTATTGACGAGGGAGGGTGAAAAATGAGGATGGAGAAATCACCCGCCCTAAACCTTAACAATGTCAGTAAAACCTACGGTGATATTTGCGCGGTTCAAGATATTGATCTGTGGCTCACAAGCGGAGAATGTATCGCTCTTGTCGGGCATAACGGCGCCGGAAAAAGCACCCTTATCAAAATAATGCTGGGTCTCGTAAAGCCAACATCTGGCAGAGTCAGAGTGCTCAATAGTGATCCATCAGACAACGCATTTAATCCGTTACGCCGACATATCGGCTTCCTCCCCGAACAGGTGCTCTTCCAAAAAACGCTGACGGGACGGGAAACCCTGTCTTTCTATGCCAGGCTGAAGGGCCTGCCAGGAGAAAACCTGGACGCACTGCTTCAGCGAGTCGATTTATTAGAAGCTGCGGACAGGAGAGTTGGCACTTACTCAAAAGGGATGCGGCAGCGTCTGGGTATAGCGCAAGCGCTTATTGGAAAACCGAAGCTGCTGGTGCTGGATGAGCCCACCTCCGGGCTTGACCCAATTGCCCGACAGAATATCTACAAAATAATTGATGAAGAGAAATCAGCCGGTGCCACGGTGCTTATTTCCTCTCACGTTCTAACCGAGCTGGATGAGCGCATAGACCGTGTCGCCATCCTCAACAGCGGGCGTATGGTTGCCGAAGGGTCCATTCCTTATCTGCGCCAAAATATTGGAATGCCGGTACAAATGACGGTGACCGCCAATCCGGATAGTTGCGAGAAGATCATCAGTTGTACCCTCACAAATATGCCCGTGAGCAGACTTTCCGCGGATAAATTTATCCTAAGATGCCCATCCGAGGAGAAGCTGGCTCTCATGCGCCAAATTCTCACCTCAAATGTAGAAATTATAGATATTGAAGTTATCGAGCCAACTCTGGAGCAAGTCTATAACGCCTATTCACGGTCCGATCGGGCGGGAGGCGCGAATGAATAATATGCTAATTTTAGCAGCAAAGGAAGTTCGCGACGGCTATCGAAATCGCTGGATCACCGTCATGACAACCATAATGGCAGGCTTGGCATTCGTCCTTGCGCTCTTGGGGAGCGCGCCCGTTGGCACTACCAATATCAGTCCGCTTGCCGTCACTGTTGTCAGCTTGTCTTCTTTAAGTATCTTTTTCATCCCCTTGATCGCACTGCTGCTGTCTTACGATAGCATCGTCGGAGAGGAGGAAAGAGGGACCTTGACCTTGCTGCTTGCGCATCCGGTCACGCGACCCGCCATCGCCATTGGCAAGTTCATCGGACAGCTTTTTATTCTGGCTTTTGCCATTGTGATCGGTTACGGCGTCGCGACTTTGGCCATTGTCGTAAGCAGCGAAGGTATATTTCTTGAGCAGCAATGGGGCATATTTTTCAAGCTTCTCTTGTCTTCAATTATGCTCGGAGCCGTCTTTTTGGCTATTGGCATGTTGCTCAGCATATGGGCGAAGGAGCGTGGGACTGCCGCAGCCTCAGCAATTGGAATATGGCTGTTGTTCGTGGTACTTTTCGACATGATGCTTTTAGGAGTGTTAGGCGCAAGCGGTGCCGATTTACTAAGCGATAATGCAGTGAAATGGATCATGCTGGGGAACCCCACAGATGCCTATCGTATGTTCAATCTGACGGCCGATGCCGACACGGCGGTATTGTCCGGAATGGCGGGCCTTCGCGATGATCAGGGTGTTTCCAGCACTATTTTGCTGACGCTTTTGCTCACCTGGATCGCTATCCCGCTCGCCGCCTCTTGCCTATTGTTTCAAAGGAGATCGGTATGAATTTATTCAGAAAATTCATCCTTCTACTGGTGTTTGGAATGCTTTTCGGGTGCGACGAAACCCCGGCTACCCCTCCCTCGCCTCAAGCCCTTACGGAATCGGCTACAGGCCTTTATTGCGGAATGATCCTAACCGAGCATGAAGGACCAAAAGCACAAATTTTTGAAAAGGGACGCACCAGCCCGCTGTGGTTTACGGCCGTCCGCGATGCCCTCGCATACACCCGATTGCCAGGAGAAGCCCAGAGTATTGTGGCATTTTATGTCCATGATATGGGGTTGGCGATGAGCTGGGAGCAACCGCAGACAGATGGCATTTGGATGCAAGCTCAAAACGCTTTTTATGTGATTGAAAGCGTGAAGCGCGGCGGCATGGGAATGACGGAAGTGGTCCCGTTCGGCACAAAGGAAAAAGCCGATCAATTTACCACCCAATATGGCGGACGTGTCGTTGATTTTCAGAATATTCCAACGGACAGCCTGTTTCCGGAAGCCCCGGAAAATAGTAGCGCATCAGCAGACGAAAAACGTGAAGGGCTAATCCAATGAGGTTTGCAAATGAGCCGAAAAAGAAAATTTCTCGGCGTCGATTTATAGTGATGGCAGGAGCATTTGGATCAGCATCAGCATTCTTGCCCGGCTCTACCGCGTTCTCCGCGTCCCTGAAACCTGTCACCTGGACAGGGTCAGCGCTCGGGGCGCAAGCCTCTATTCAACTTTATCATCCTGACCCTGTTTGGGCGAAACAACAGTTGGAGAAATGTCAGGGAGAAATAGATCGCCTTGAAAATATTTTCAGCCTCTATCGGCCACAATCGGCTGTTTGCCGTTTGAACCGTAACGGACGACTTGACAACCCGGATATAGAATTCCTCAGCCTACTCTCTCAGGCGATCACCTTTTATCATCAAACGGATGGTCTGTTTGATGTAACTATCCAGCCGCTTTGGGAGCTTTATGCTGCTCATTTTTCGGCACAGAACGCTGACCCCTTCGGACCGGCGCCAGAGGCAATATCTTCGGTTTTGCGACGTGTAGGATCGGGCCAAATACGACTGTCACCAAGTCATATTTCCTTCGCGAAAGAGAAAATGGCCCTCTCCTTCAACGGGATTGCACAAGGATATATTACGGATAGGGTCACCGCGCTTCTGAAAACAGCCGGTTTCAACAATGTCCTGGTCTCACTGGGGGAGAATTTCGCCCTTGGTACAAAACCAGATGGACAGAATTGGCGCGCCGGTATCGTTTCGCCGGAAGATGGCACGACAATCCTGAAATCAGTGGATTTACAGAACATGGCTCTCGCCACGTCCGGAGGATATGGCAGTCCATTCTCCACCGATTCCAAAACAAACCACCTTCTCAATCCGCTGACGGGCAAAAGCGCCAAAATCAACAGGTCTGTTTCGGTCGTGGCGGACACGGCGGTTAAGGCGGATATGGCCTCAACGGTGCTTTCACTGATGACGCGAGGCGAACAAGAAAATCTGGTGACGCAGAACAAGGATATCAAAAGCGTCTTTTACCTTTGATGAACCATGTCCGACGCTAGACGTCGGCTGTCGCCCCTTGCCTGTTCCATAAATATCCGACCGCGGAACCTGCCAGAGCCCAGGTAATGGCATGAAGAACCAGCGAGCGGGAGGCGAATTGGGCTGCGAGCTCTGAAGGGATCTGATGTGTCAGAATTTCCGGATGAGGGGCACCAATAATATGTGGCATTCCCATCAAGAGGAGGCCTAAGAGAATTGCCCAAACCGAAGAAATTCGCAGGACCAGACATAATCCTGTTGCCGTTGCGAAAACGGTCGCGGTCCACCATATTTGCCGGGCGTTGACATCTGCAGCAGCGGTACCAGGCAATTCAGGGCTTAACCCTAGACTTGGCGCAAGCCCAACGGCCGCAAATCCAGCAACTCCCCAGAGTAGCCCGGTTCTGGGCGTTATCCGGTCTTTTGACAGGAACATCGCCGCCAGCAGCATAAACGCATAGCCAATCGTCGTAACGATCGTCGTTGCGGCGGTATAAAATGTCCGCTCTACCCCTTCTTCAGGTGCCCAGCTTTCGTCATGGGATTCATCCCCGTGATCATGAACCAGAACAAGACCCGCCGTAATTATTTTGGCTGCTTGCCTCTCATCCATATGGAGAACAGCCGCATGTGTAGCGGCCGGACTGGCCTCCTCATAAATCTCTGCTGTAAGGATCAGGGGTGTCGTCGTCACATGCTGGATTGCCGCCGTCGGCACGCCCGCAACGATCCCGGCCATAAGACCGATCCATAAAAACCGAACAAACATGCAGCTTCCTTAATGGC
>Ga0315338_1003508_pt1 | contig 13547 bp, 14 predicted proteins | sample ASW8metaG_FD_204518 | JGI IMG/M metagenome (GOLD analysis project Ga0315338, IMG submission 204518) | Ammonia-oxidizing marine archaeal communities from Monterey Bay, California, United States - ASW #8 | ecosystem: Environmental > Aquatic > Marine > Coastal | place: USA: California | collected... | reverse complement strand
ACCATGGGGCCATCAAAATTGGCTCCTGGAAACATGACATCCTGCGGTCCAATCTGAAACTCATAAGGAAATTTGATTTCTGGTATTCGTTGCACAGCAAGTGGTGGACCGCGTTTAACCTCCTGACTCCTTGCAAACAAAAATAACACTGCATTTCCCTTTATTTTGTTTTTGAGTCCTTGGCTAACGCTTACTGTTCCCTGAATATTGAAGGTATCTCCTGCCACTACCGAATCAAGAACCAACTTCACTCCCTTTTCTCCAGCTTGGACGTTAACCTTCCCTTCAATATCTCCTGGACTTGATTTTCTATTTCCATCCTGATCAAGACGGGCAGTTAGGGTAAGGTTCCCCTCAAAAATAATGCCTTCTATCATGGTGTTGAGCTGGCCAATCTTGAATTCGAACGGAAAATCGAAAATTCTGTGTTTTCTGACTGCCAATGGAGGGCCCGCCTCCACACCTTCTGGACGAGCAAAAATGAACAATCCGGCACGAGGATGGATAGCAGTTGTTATCTCTGATCCCACCGAAATAGTGCCTGAAACATCATTTTTATGGGCATTTGGGTCACTTTTCCGAGCCAGTTCCTTTTTCAAGCTCTCAGGTAATGGATGTTCTTTCATTTTTTCCTCACAACCGAAGAAAAAGAAAAATGTCCATATGCACCAAAATATCGCTAATTTTTTCAAAACGTTTCTCCGATAAAATATCACAAGGCTTGGAAAATATACTGGATCAGTTGCTTGACAATCCTTTACAAAGATCTCATTAGTAATTGCAGATCCACAAGAAAATTTCAAATGACCTGGGCAGATCGAACCCGAAAAATTCGGCGTTCTTTAAGGAAAAATTATTGAGCGCATAAGTTTTGGGGTCCGAAAAAGCCTTCAAGTTTTGGAGCGAAAAATGTTTCACGAAGTAAAAATATTCGATAAAAAAGGAAAAGTAAAAAAAGTCTTTCCCAGCAAGAAGCTCAGTAAAGATTATTGGAATACCTTTTTTGAGATGGGAAAACTCACCAAAAACAAAGGAAAGAAAGGTAGAAAAAAAGAGCCCGCGGTTGTCGATTATGACGATGAAAACCTTTCTTCCGATATAAAATGAGAATAGCCGTAAGTTACTTGCGAAGCAACTTATAAAGGAAAGTTTCAATTCATTGCATGGGAGGCGATTTCAGAAGGGTCGCCTCCCAAGCGCCTCTTTTTTCTGCCCCCTGACACACCCCATCAAGTTACGAAAGCTTCCCTCTTTTTATTAACTTTCTCCTTTGTCTTGATTTATATTTTTGATGAATTCAAAAATATCCTGCATCATTTCATTGAACATCGGGTTGAAAGTCAATCGGCGGACAACATAGTCTTTTTTATTTTCATCCGTGTGTTCTCCATACATCAAAGAATTTTTAAAACCAATTTTCCCTTCTTTACATTTCTTTAGATTTGGATCGTCCTGTTCGTTTATGTGATTGAATTGGGAATAAGTTAAACAACTTTTATATTCTCCATTTCTTCCATAATAAATATTATCTGGGTGTACAGGAAGGGATAAGTGAGCGTAATCCAATATTCCTGCATCAAGGTTTCTAACACGCTTAACAATAAATCCCTCGCAGGTTTCCTTGGGGTCGTCTTTTTGTTCTTTCGCTGTATACCAAATCATCTGATTCTTTGCATTTTCCGTTATCTTACAGAAAAATAGTCGTGCTTGATCCGAGTCAACGGTAGCATCTGCGGAACTAATTGCCATAAAGGTCGGAATGGTAATGGGAGGGTTTTCTTCAGCGAGTTCACGCAAATTCTTAGTTAAACTATGGAATTGAGCGCCCGCGTTTGCCGTAAAAGATTCGTATTTTATCTTATCCTCATCTGGGTAGATCGCCAGCCATGCTACTTTGGGTATGATGTTTCCAATGCCCGCAATCAATGAGGCAACAAAACCAAAGTGGCTTTTCTCTTTAATTCCAGGGGCAAGAAAAACTAAACCTTTTATACTCTTAGGATTCTTTTTTCGCAAAACATAGTGCAACGATAATGAGGCGCCCGTTGAAAATCCAACTAAATATATCTCTTCCACTTGTCCTTGAAAACTATCCACTCCAGCATCTATGGCTTTCACCCATTCTTCGTAATCGACATCCAACAGGTCTCCTGGAATGGTGCCATGACCGGGTAAAAGAATAGAGCGGACCCAGTAGCATTTTTCCTTAAACCGCTCACCCAGGTCACTCATGATGAAAGGAGTATCGGTTAGGCCATGGATCAACAGGGCTCCTTTATAAGGCATGAAGTCAGCACATTTAGCGTCGTCCGGTTTGTGTTCGAACGGTAGGCGCTTATCGATCCATTTTTCTTCAAGTTCCCCACCAGTGGCTTTTTCGATCTGAATTCTTGTTTTATTTTTGTAGGAATTAAAATTTTTTTCAGGCAGTGGGGTTTTAAAACCTGAAGGATTATGGCGAGATTCGAGATTCCCTTTGCACGCACCTAAAACAATGAAAAAAAATAAAACAAGCTTCATGAATCTATTTTGAATAAACATGAACTTCCCCATTACGATATTTATTGTGGGGTTATATAAATCAGGATTGGGTGCGACGATAGTCTGTGCCTTCGAGGTTCACTTTTTTGCACATCTCCATCAGGCGAGAATAGATGCGGGCACCAACTTTTTCTTCAATGGTAAAACGTGAATAAGCGTTCGATATGCTTTGCTTGTTATTACGGCTGTTCAGCGCTACTGAACTGTCAAGCTTATCGCTGAAATTAGTGGTGACCAGAGTGACTTTATCGTCATCGTTGTAACGGGCGGAGATAAAATGATCGAGAATGGTCAACTCCCAATCCGTATTGCGGCCTTTGGCCAATTCATCTATCACCAGCACCTGAACCCCCACATAGGGGTCAATGAAATCCTTTTCCGAAATATCTTCCCCATAACCATGGCGGATATCTCTCAGCAATTCAAAAAAATCAACGAACTTGCACTCCACCCCATGCTGCATGACCAGTTCTTTTATAATCGAAACAACAAGATGGGTTTTTCCGAGTCCCGGGGCGCCCATATATATCAATCCTTGGCTGTATAGACCTTTTCTATCAACATAGTTATCAATGAAAATTTGTGAACTGAGGAAAGCGTTTTTTTGAGTCCGGTGCTGGGGGGGGTCCACCGAAAAGGAACTGAAGTCTTCATGAACAAATTTTCCAGGAACACCCGCCTGATTGAACAAGGATATTCTTTTAATAAAACCATTGCATTCGCACTCCCGAATCTTTGAAATTCCTTTAGAGGTTTCTTCAAATATTCTGCGACTGCCTTCACAAACCTTACATTCAAAGCAGGTACATGCCTCTACCTGTACTTTTCCTTTTTGGTTAATGAAAACATAATTCTTGTCGCGACAACGCCTGCAATTAATCGCCTGTTTTATTCTTTGTTTCATCCGCGTTCAATTTCATCTTCGATAAAAACTTTAAGATAATTCAGGTTAATCCGGGAAGGCTGCTTGGGATTAGTTCGTTCAAATTCAATAAATCCGGTTTCAATTCCACGGCACACTACATGCGCTGGTACGCTACGATTCTCCCATTGCTGGATGAGATCGTAATCCGTTGCTGAAAGAGAGAGACCGGATTCCTTTAGCGATAAAACAAATCGCTCTATGGTAACAAGATAATCTTCCATTTATTTATAAATGTAAAATATTGTGTAAAGAATACTATAGTCCCAGCGGGAAAAAAAGTATTTCACTCCTTAACCAAGCACTATTATCGCTTTCAACAATAACTTACTTAGGTTCAATTATTTACTGTCTTTTGCCCTCACAGTTCCTCAATCCGCTTAAAACAATAAAAGTAGGAACCAACATTATGATTCCCTCTTTATGAGGAATATAAGGCTTGCTCGGAATTTCCTAATGATGGTTTTATTTGCTTTTGCAATGGCGCCGCTTTTTCTGGGGAGATTTTGCTACCAGCAAACGGAAGTTTTTTCATTTGGTTGAAAATTTTCTCTTTCCGTTTTAATTAATGAAAAACTCATTGCGGTCTCGTCACAATTATCCTGATGAAGACATTGCTGGCAATCGTTCCATACTTTCTGCGGCAAGTTTATTTTATCTATGATTTGAAAACCCAGTTTCTCAAATAATGGGATTGCATAGGTGAGCACAAATACCGTGTCACAATTCTGATTCAATAACGCTTGGTTGATACTATATTTGATCATTTGCGTAGCGATGCCCTGCCTATGGTAACGTGGATCGACACAGAGCGAACGAATCTCTACCAGTTTGTCCCAACCATATTTTAGGTTACAGATGCCTATGACCTCACCCGACTTTTCATAAACTCTGAAATCGGCAATGGTCTGTTCAATTTCTTCTAAAGAACGGAACAACATTTTACCGTCTTCAGAGTAAAAACAGATCAGGTTCTGAATGGCCTGAGCATCTTCAATTTTTGCTTTGCGTAACATATCTAAAATGATCTATCCGTATAGGGGTTTCAATGCTGTATCAGCCGGAGGTTTTTTAGTATCAACGAGTTTCCAGGTTTAGTCAACCCCCACTCGCCGTAGTGACAGCTAGGAATCATACTAACTTCCTAATAATGTAGACAAAGGGAGAAATAAGAAAAAAGCCCAGGGATCCCACGCCCGCTTTTCAAGTACGGATCTATTGCCCTCGGCTATGCTGGCCGACTAGTGGACGGCTGATCTTTGAGTTGGTCGATTAGAAGGATATTGGTGATCGAAATTGCGACCTTATTCGCCATACGTTCGAGAAACTCGGTGCCCAAACCCTCATAAAAATGAAAGGCATTGGGACTGCCACACGCAATGACTCCTACTAAAGTTTCTTTTGCCATAATTGGAATAAGTGCTTCAGACTTAATTAAATTTTCGGAAGAAAAAAATACTTCGGACTCTTGTACCTCACTCCGCAGAACCGGTTTAGGGTTTCCCTCAAACCAGCTTGAAGCCGTTTCTTTACTAATAAATTTTAATGTTTCGTCCAATTCTCCATGATATCGCTCACGCAGTCGGTCTTCCATAAAATGGTCCGAACCCTGAACAAGGCAAACAACCACACTGGGGATACCAAATCGATTGAGAATTTCTTTTCTCAACTGGCTTACCATTTGATTCAGATTGGTACTGGTCAAAACCAGTTGCTCTATTTCGAATAAATGATCTTGAATTTTTTCGTTCGCGCGAGAAATTTCGAACAACCCTTCCAACTTACTTTTAAGACGCTCCTTATCATCGTGTACCCGCTTAATAATGCGATCAGTAAGGCTCAAAGTTTTTATTGGTTCAATTGGAAGGTCTTCTTCTTTGATCTCTTTTATTTTTCTCAAAAGCTCAGGGTATTCATTAAAAAACTCTAGATGCCCATTGAGATATATCGCGACTTGATCTTTATTCATTTTAATTCCTTTGAAAAATTAACCTTCAATAATGAAATAGAAATGCAATATACCATAAAGCCACCAGAATTTATACCTATAAAATCAATAATAACAATGATTTATGAATTTAACCTGTTGGAAAAGAGATTCTAGCGAACCTAGGGGTCAGACCCATTCCCTCCCACTCCAGCAATAACCTGCCACAGAAAATAGGTCAATACTGATGGAGGAAATAAATTTCTATTCGCTCTAAACTTTACCTGTATTTGGAGGGGGCCTTGTTAGACTTTTGCTTCTTCTAGAGGGATAGTCGGAACTTTGGGAGGAGCTTTATGACCACAACCCGTCAGACCTGTCGAAATGATGAAAAGGATTATGAATAGAGCAAAAAATAAATGCCGCATTATTTAACTTTCAGTTTTTTGGTAAGACGGGTGATTTGGGCGCGAACCTGATTTTTAGCAGTTCCCCCATAAATATTTTTTCGATTGACGGAGTTCTGGAGCGCAATATGGTCAAAAACTTCTTCATCAAAGCGTTTGGATATTTTTCGAAGTTGCGCCAACGAAAGATCGGTAAGCGTTTTCTCTTTTTCCAAACAAAATGCTACTGTTTTTCCCGTGAGTTCATGAGCTTCACGAAATGGTACTCCCTTTAATACGAGGTAGTCTGCTAAATCCGTTGCAGTGAGAAAGCCGCTAGACTCCAATTCCTTTTTTGCAATTGGTATGAATTTAGCTGATTTCATCATATCGGTAAAAATAGTAAGGCAGGCCTTAACCGTTTCCGCAGTATCAAATAACGGTTCTTTATCTTCCTGTAGATCTTTGTTATACGCTAGCGGTAAACCTTTCATTAACGTAAGCAGAGATACTAGGTTACCAAAAACCCTCCCTGATTTTCCGCGAATAAGTTCTGCCGCATCCGGATTCTTTTTTTGTGGCATGATGCTGCTACCCGTGGTGAACGAATCGGAAAGTTCGATGAACTTAAATTCACTTGAATTCCAAATTACCACTTCTTCACAAAACCGGCTAAGGTGCATCATAGTCAATGCGGATGCACTGCAAAATTCCGCTGCGAAATCTCGGTCAGCCACCGCATCCATACTATTATGAGAAATTTCAGGAAACCCTAAAAGTTTTGCAGTAATCTTTCGATCAATAGGAAAGTTGGTCCCTGCCAAAGCCGCCGAACCCAACGGCATTACGTTGATTCGTTTATAGGCATCGAGAAAGCGTTCTTTATCGCGAAGCATCATCTCCACATAAGCAAGTAAATGGTGTGATAGCAAAACCGGCTGCGCTCGTTGCAAATGGGTGTAACCAGGAATGAGGTGATTGATATTTTTTTTTGCAATCGCGATCAAAGTCTTGGTAAGACGGTTAATTTCACCGACAATATCATCGATTTCTTTCCGGAGATAAAGTCGTATATCGAGACAGACCTGATCGTTTCGGCTTCTTGCCGTGTGCAATTTGCCGGCAACAGGACCAATGATTTCTCGAAGGCGGTTTTCAATATTCATATGGATATCTTCCAGACTATCGCTAAACTTGAAACGACCTTCATCGCATTCTCGTAAAATTCGTTTAAGACCCTTAATTATTTTATTTGATTCCGCTGTGGTTATGATTTTACAGCGAGCCAGCATTTTGCAATGTGCGATGCTACCTTCAATATCGCAGTCATATAGACGCTTATCAAAAGAAATAGAAGCTGAAAAGGTTTCCATCAGTGTATCAGTCGATTGTTTAAATCTGCCGCCCCAGATTTTTTTCATATTTTTAGCAGCGAACCGCCGCAGGTAATAGGTCAATATTTATAAAGCAAAGAAATTTAATGAATCTTTTTTATATATCCAATGGTTATGAAGACACACCGACTTGGGTAGCGGAGGTTAATTGAAATTACCAACATTCAGGGTTTCTTTTTCTTCTCATTTGAACCCTCAATCACTAGGGTTAATTCACCCTTCCATTTGCGGTCTTGATTTCCAATGTCTTCTAAATTTCCACGAATAATTTCTTCATGAATTTTTGTCAATTCTCTAGCAATTGCAACTTGTCTATTTCCAAATACTGTTAAAATATCCTTCAGAGTTTTTTGTATACGATTTGGTGATTCAAAAATTACCAATGTTCTTTTTTCTTCTGCTAATTTTTCAAGCCTTGTAGCTCTTCCTTTTTTCCTAGGCAGAAAACCCTCAAAAACAAATTTATCCATGGGGAGACCGGAAACCGTTAGCGCAGCCAACAAGGCTGACGGCCCGGGAACAGCGTTTACAGAAATACCTTCCTCGATCGCTAATTGTACTAAATGGTAATGGGGGTCCGAAACCCCCGGTGTTCCTGCATCAGAAACCAGAGCAATACTTTCGCCTTTTTTTAGGCGGCTCATAAATAATGGTCCCTTTTTAAACTTGTTATAACTGTTATAACTTGAAAGCGGGGTTTGGATTTCATAGCGATTTAATAAAATCCGAGTGCGACGGGTATCTTCTGCAGCAATCAAAGAAACTGTACTTAAAATCTCAACTGCCCTTTGAGTAAAATCACCTAGATTCCCGATGGGAGTACTGACAATATATATTGTCCCCTGATCCAGAGAGTCCCTTTCTTCGTTTTTCATAAACAGAATATATTCTAATCTCCCACCCTCAAAAACTCAATAATCAATTTTAAAACAATAACTTTATAGAATTTAATCTTATCATTTTAGGTTTTGTTGGGGGCTTGCATTTCTTCTGCTTTTACCAGGGGAATAATTTTGGTTTCTTTTCCGGTCATATCACAGGTTCCATCAAACACACCACCCAATTCAATATGCAGAGCTGGGGATTTAATACTTCCCACAACCTTGCTGGTGGAATGAATTTCTATTTTTTGGGATGCCATCACGGTGCCTTCCACATAGCCCATACAAATGACAGTGCCTGCAGAAATTTCCGCAGTCAAATGACCCGTCTCGCCAATAATTAAAGTGTCTTCGGTAGTCACTTGACCTTCAAACTTGCCGTCTATACGAACAGTTCCGGTATAATTGAGCAACCCATTAAAAATTGTATCTTCGCCCATATAGGCCTTAATTTCGGCATCATTTTTTTTCATGTTTGTCTTTTCCTTCCACATTAGAAACTTTCTCTCTACAAAATGTTATTTATTGCTGTTCCCCATGAGCATTTGAATGCGCTCCAAATCATCCTCAGAGTAGTAGGTCACAATTAGTTTTCCGCCATTTTTTTTTGGCAAGATATTCACCTTTGTCCCCAACCTTCTCGCTAAATCTTTTTCTAGATCTTTGGTAAAAATATCTTTATTTGCTTTTTGTGTTATCGGCTTATCTAAAACACCTTTTTTTAGTTTATTAACCCTGCTTTCTGTTTGTCGGACCGTTAAATCTTGTTTGACAATTTCGTTTCTCAGGGTTTCCATTTGTTTGGATTCTTCCAAACCAAGCAGAGCCCTTGCATGCCCCATTGAAATTTTTTCGGAGATTAAATCTTCTTTTATATTTCTCGATAGTTTTAATAATCGTAAAATATTAGCGACCGCGGCTCGACTCTTTCCTACTTTTTCCGCTACCATTTCTTGGGTTAACGCAAACTCATTGGACAGCCTGGCATAAGCTTCGGCCTCCTCTATTGGGTTCAAGTCTTGCCGGTGAATATTTTCGATGATGGCTATTTCGAGGGATTGTTCATCATTAACTTCGCGTATCACAGCTGGGATTTTTTTGAGCCCAAGTTTTTTAGAAGCTCGCCAGCGTCTTTCACCAACAATTAACTCAAAGCCTGAATCAACCTTTTGCACAACAACTGGCTGCAACACTCCGTGCTCTTTAATAGAACTCATTAGGTCGTTCAACTTTTTATCATCAAAATAATTTCTTGGTTGTAAATGATTAGGGGAAATTTCATCAATGAGCAAATCAGTGGCTAGAGATGTTTCTGCCTCGGGGACTCCCTTTTCAAAGTCTGGGATAAGAGCATTGATACCTTTTCCTAAAGCTTTTCTATTCATGCTGCTGAACCTGTTAATGAAGTATTAGGCCTGGGATCGTTTTTGGAACGGAAAATAATTTCTTTTGCAAGCTCCACATAAGAGTCGGCCCCACGCGAGCGACCCGCATAAAGCATGATTGGCTTTCCGTGGCTAGGAGCCTCGCTCAAACGCACGTTTCTAGGAATAACACTTTTTAAAAGAAAATCTCTGAAATATTTTTCCACTTGATCTTTAACCTGCGCTGCCAACAGAGTTCTTCCATCAAACATGGTCAATAAAATTCCCTCAACTTTTAAATCTGGATTGATAGATTTTTTTACAAGCTTCAGGGTTTTCAATAAATGGCTTAAGCCCTGCAAAGCATAATATTCACACTGCATTGGAATCAGCACAGAATTAGAAACAGCAAGGGCATTCAAGGTTAGAAGGCCCAATGAAGGTGGGCAATCTATGACCACAAACTCATATTCATCTATTGGAGTCAGCGCTCGCTTCAATATTTTTTCACGGGACTCTCTTGCTACTAATTCAATTTCAGCCCCCGTCAGATCTACTCTTGAAGGGATTATCTTGAGGGTTTCAATCTCTGTCGAGCAAGTCACTTCTTTCACATTTGCCTCACCCAACAAAAGCTCATAAACCCCCCGGGCATCTTCCTCAATCCCCAACCCGCTCGATGCATTGCCCTGAGGATCAACATCAACTAAAAGAACTTTTTTGCCCGAAAGGGCTAAAGAAGCGGCAAGATTGATGGCTGTGGTCGTTTTTCCTACTCCACCTTTTTGGTTTGCAATACTAATTATTTTGGTCATGGGCCCAAAAAGTCGAAATGTTTTTCAGAAAATTTCTTTGGTAGCTTATAAGGCTTTATTTTTCAAGGCATTAGTAGCTATTGTTAGAATTGCTACACCCCAAATTTACCATAAATTTAGGTTTCTACCAAATATATTTCATGCTTGAAAGAAATACTTACCTATACGATGAAACTAATGTTTCACGTGAAACAGTTTTTCAAATACTGCTTTTTACAAAAACCAATAGGCTGGATTTCTTATTATTATACCCTGCAACAACAACTTCTTGCTCAAGCGCGAAACCATAAATAGGCTGTTTTAATTCTCCTCTTTCCTCTAGGCCTTTTTTTAAAACCACCTTTCCCCCCTCTCCCAAAAATGGGGTAGCCAGTTCAAGGCAGCTTATAATATCGGAAACTCCTCTGAATATAACGGCCTCGACTAGCCGCTCGGGTGAGATTTTTTCCGCTCTGTCATTGATTACTGTGGTTGCTTTAAGCCCCAATTCGAAAATAACCATCTCTAGAAAACTACATCGCTTTCTTTGGCTCTCTATCAGTGTGGCGACCAGTTCTGGATATATAATTTTTAGAGGAATGCCAGGAAAACCGGCTCCACTACCAATATCCACAATTTCGTCTTGGGGGGAAATAAAAGGCGCATATTGCAAAGAATCGAAAATATGGCGTAGTAAAATGTCTTGGCTAGATTTTTCTGAGGTAAGATTAATTTTTTGATTCCATTTAACAAGCAAATCAACATAAGAGCCAAATTGCGATACCATTTGTTCAGGGGGGACAGTAGGCGAAATAATTAAACGGGGGTCTTCTAAAATCTCCTTTATATTCATAATTAAAAGGTGAAATATTCTAGAAAGGGTTTCGTCTCAGCTATGCAAAATGTTTTTGAATTCTTTGGTCAATAAAGGAACTATTTTTAATGCATCGCCCACAATTCCATAATCTGCTATGGAAAATATAGCTGCATGGGGATCGGAGTTGATAGCAATAATGCATCGAGAAGAAGACATCCCAGCAAGATGCTGCACTGCACCAGAAATTCCACAGGCTATATATAAATCGGGAGAAACCGTCCTGCCGGTTTGACCCACCTGGTGAGAATATTCTTGCCAGCCATTATCCACCACTGGACGGGATGCCGCAACAGCACCTCCTAAAACGTCTGCCAGGTCTTCAAGCATTTTGAAGTTTTCAGGGGCTTGCATACCAAGCCCTCCGGAAACAATGATTCGGGCCTCAGTTATATCGAGTTTCGTCCCAACTTCCCTGACAAGCCCTCCCACAATGTCTGAAAAATCTGGTAGATTAATATCTTCTTTAAAAACTTCGCCAGTGCGGGTCTTATCCGCCCCTTCACCCCTGAAAATATTGGGGCGCAATGTAACAAGGTAAGGCTTGGGACCGCTCAACCGAAAAACAGAATGTGCTTTTCCTGAAAACACCGGCCTTTTAACAAGTATCTCCCCTGCTTCAGAGAGTTGAAGATCAATGCAATCCGTGGCTAGCCCAACTTCCAGGCGTGTAGCGACCGCTGCAGCTAGTTCTTTGCCGTTATTAGAAGCTGACAATAAAATTATTTCAGGTTGAGATTTTTTAATCTCCTTTATTAATGCCGCTGCATAGGTTTCATGCGTGTAATGTACAAAATCCGGATGAAGAAAAACCCGCACTTCATCTGCACCCCCTTGAATTAATGATTCCAGGTTTGCTTCCCCGTCATTTGAAAAATAATACGCGCTTACTAGGCCAGAAAAATTTCGGGCAGCATTGAGAACTTCGTAGGTAACAGGTTTTATTCCATTATGATCGTGTTCCACGACCACCCCTATGGTAGAACTTTTATCCACTAGACACGCTCGAGTATAAAATAAACTTAAAACAGGAAGAATAACCCAGCCACATAAAAACCACAACGGAGAAAAGCAAAAAGGAGGACAAAAATCATAAAATTATGACATTTTGGACATTGCCCGATATTACCTATTTTTTAAAACTTTCCCTATAGTGCCCTGCCTCAAAAGAAAGACATAAACAACAAGACCACCAAATCCTAATTTTTATTTATAATTTTGAAAACGTTTTATTCGCAGAGAGGTCGTTTCTATAATTTTATTAAACGATCTTTTCTTCTTCACGGATGATTGCAACCAGCTGTTTAGTAATATCTTCATCCGCGCCTTTTAGAATTGTTCCCTTCTTCCTCTCAGGTGGGAGGGATAGTTTTATTTCCTGCAATTTATTGTTATGTGGATCAAGAAATTTTGCATCCAGCTGCAGGTCAGACGCAGAAAGTTTTTGAATCTCTTTTTTCTTAGCTGCCATTATCCCTTTCAAAGAAGGAAACCGTGGCTCATTCAATCCTTTTTGACAAGTCACAAGAAAAGGCAAAGACCTATTTTTTTGAATCTCACTACCTCCTTCAATCTGCCTTGTGATATCAGCGGTTTGAAAATTTTCTGAGAACTGAATTTTAGTGACAATAGTGATAAACGGTATCTCCAACAACACAGCCAATGCAGGACCTACCTGCGCCATATCGTCATCTACTGCCTGTCGCCCACAGAGAACCAAATCAAAAGAATTCTTTTGAATAGCCTTGGCCAAAATCTTAGCAATAAGGGAGTTATCTAATCCATCAAATAAAGGATCTAAAATATGAATCGCGTGATCAGCGCCCATAGCCAACGCCCTTTTCAGTGTTTCCTGAACACTCTCGGGCCCTAATGAAAAAACGGTAACTTCCGAATCCGGTAAGGCTGACTTAATACGAATCGCTTCTTCTAAAGCAAATTCATCGTAAGGATTAATGATATAGGGACTTCCCGAAGCAACTACTTTTTCTCCCTGCATTTCAATTTTAGCCCCGGTATCCAGTACCTGCTTTATACAAACAATTATTTTCATAAATAGTCTTTGGTTTTTTTATTATGTATCTAAAGGTTTAAGTTAAAACATACCATCAAGAATAGAGGTAAAGATAGAGGTTTTCTACTTGAGAATTAAATACCAGAGAATTATTTTCAAATCTCCCATGATTTTTTTGAGTTCCAAATTCATTGGAGAAAATTTTTTTTCCTTTCCTTAACAATTACAAACTCTTCCTTAAACATAACTGAGTCGGTCCATTTTTAGTCTTGCTTTTATAGTTCCTGTTTTATATATTGAGCCCTCACATTCCCACCTATACTCATAAGAGTAAACTTTGCCACGGATAATTATGGAAGCAAAGGACGTTATTTGGAAAAAATGCCTGGAGAAAATTGAAGGTACGATTCTGCCTGATAGCTATGCAACTTGGTTCTCGCCTACATATCC
>Ga0315338_1003507_pt1 | contig 13548 bp, 21 predicted proteins | sample ASW8metaG_FD_204518 | JGI IMG/M metagenome (GOLD analysis project Ga0315338, IMG submission 204518) | Ammonia-oxidizing marine archaeal communities from Monterey Bay, California, United States - ASW #8 | ecosystem: Environmental > Aquatic > Marine > Coastal | place: USA: California | collected... | reverse complement strand
AAGAATACTAATTTAAACGCTCTTAATGGTCTTAGAGATATTTGGAAAACTTTAGATATAAAAAACATTAAGAGATTAAATTCATCAGAAGATGCTTTTAATGTTGCTCTTAATATATTTGTTATAATTTTAAGTAACATACCAGATGGTACTGAAAAAATTAATGAAGAAACTGGTGAAGTTACTTATGAAAGAGCTGATGGTAAGGAATCATCTGAAATGGGTGAAGGTGAAGGTAGTGGTGGAAGTAATGATTCTGAAACTTTGTCTGATGAAGAATTTAAAGATTTACTTGATTCAGTAGAAAACCCTGAAATGGATAGTGGTAATTCTGCTAGTGGTGGTAAAAGTATTGATGTTGATTTACCTATGAGTGGTAAACCTTCTAATAAAATTGATGTTGGTAAGGAAACTAAAAAAGTTGAATTAACTGAAAGACAGAAAAAACAATTAGAAAAGGCGATTGAAAAACAAAAGAAATTTATGAATGGTGATGTCGCTAAAAAGAAAGTTACTAAAAAAGATGCTCGTGAATTATCAATAGTTGAAGAATCTGGAATGGGATATGTAGATGTTGGTAAAGATATTGGTTGGGATAAAAAAGGCACGAAGTGTTTGGTAGTTAAAAAACTTACTAAAGATTTAATTGATATGAGAACATTAAATATTTTATCCCCATATCGTTATAGATATTATGGTGGTAGTAAAGAAGAAAATGGTTTTGTTGAAGATGGTATTAGACTTGGAACTATCTTAGGTCGTAAACTTCAGGTTCGTGGTGAATCACGCGAAACAAAGTGGACTAGAAAAGATAGTGGTAAAATTGATAAAAGATTAATTGCTGAATTAGGTTTTGGTAATGAAAGAATTTTTAATACTTCTTTTGTAGAATCATATTCAGATGCTTTCTTACATATTTCAGTTGACGCTTCTGGTTCTATGAGTGGTGATAAATGGGATACCACTATGACTTCAGTAGTTGCAATTTGTAAGGCTGCTTCAATGATTCAGAATGTAGATGTAGTGGTTTCATTTAGAAGTACACATGATACAGGTGGTCGTGGTAGAAGAAGTGGTGATAAACCTCTTATCTTAATTGCTTATGATTCGAGAGTTGATAAATTTAATAAAGTAAAAAACTTGTTTGCTCATATTAAAGTTGCTGGAACTACTCCTGAAGGATTATGTTACGAAGCGATTTTGGACGAGATTATTCCAACTACTAAAGATAGAGATTCATACTTCTTAAATTTTTCAGATGGAATGCCTATGTTTAGTAATGATTCAATTAGTTATTATAGTAGTGATGCTATTAGACATACTAAGAAAATGATAGAAGAAATTAAACATAGAGATATTAAAGTACTAAGTTATTTTATCGGCGATCCAGAGTGGATGAGAGATTCAACTGTAAGTGATTTCAAAACAATGTATGGTAAAGATGCAGAGTTTATTGATGTAACTTCTGTAATGGCTGTTTCAAAAACAATGAATAAAAAGTTTCTTGAAAAGTGATAAAGTGGATTGTCAATAAGTTGTATAAACATAATCCAGAATGTAATTGTGGATATAAGATGAAACCAATAAATAGTAGTTATGAATATAGTTGGAAATGTATATGGAAAAAATGTGGTTGGGAAACATTTCAAACAGGTAATGGTAAATTACATTGGAAAAAATAATTAAAATAAACCTTGACTTGTATTGCATTTTATGTGTATATTATGGCTTAAGAAATGAGAAAAAAATTGTTAATTAAAAAAGGAAATAATAAATGAACAATATTGTTGTCAAAATCGAAATGTCGGGTAACCGATATAACGCTTTTGATTCTGATGGTAATAAATACACATCAGAAATAAGTACTGGTACTCGAAAGGGTGCTTATGAAAAGGGTATGGCTCTTGAACGGAGATTAAATAAATCTGGTAATCCATACTGGTGGAAAGTTCCAATGAGTGAATTTGAAGTATCATCAATACCAGAATTTGATGTATCTTCTGTTGAAGTTCCATCTGAACATGCTGAAGTATTAAACTTCATTCATAGTTCTTATAAACTTAAACCTAAAGGTTTGGTTATGAAGGAACTGAAATGGAAATATTTAGTTCGTTCCGCTGTTCGTGGAAAGAATATTCTGATGACTGGTCCTGCTGGATGTGGTAAAACAATGGCTGCTAAGTCGTTGGTTAATTCACTTGACAGACCTGACTTCTATTTTAACTTAGGAGCTACTCAGGATCCCCGCTCTTCTTTGATTGGTAATACTCACTTTGAAAAAAAGAAGGGTACTTACTTTTCAGAATCACTTTTTGTGAAGGCTATTAGGACTCCTGATGCTGTGATTCTTCTTGATGAATTGAGTAGGGCTCACCCAGATGCTTGGAATATCTTGATGACAGTTTTAGATACTGGTCAAAGATATCTTAGGTTGGATGAGGCTGATGGAACTGAAACAGTTAAGGTTGCTGAAGGTGTTACTTTCGTAGCTACGGCTAACATTGGTAATGAATACACTTCTACCAGAGTTATGGATAAGGCTCTGATGGATAGATTCATTATTGTTGAAATGGATGTTTTAACCGATGAAGAGGAATATGGGTTGTTAACTTATATGTTCCCTCATGTTGATTCTGATTTATTAAAATCAGTTTCAGAGATTTCTCACTTAACGAGAACGGAATCGAAATCAGATGCTGGTAAAATCAGTTCTGGTATTTCAACGAGAACTTCAGTCGAGTTGGCTGGATTAATCTTTGATGGTTTCGGATTGGATGAGGCTGCTGAAGTTACTGTCTACCCTCAGTACTCAGATGATGGTGGTGTAGATAGTGAAAGAACTTTTATTAAACAGTTAGTACAGAAGTATATTACTGATGGTTCTTCTGAAGATTTGTTTAATGAAGAAGAGATTGAAGCAAATAACGTAGGAGCTTAGTGTGGCTAAGAAAATAAATAAAAAAGGTAAACTTAATGAAACTATTATGAAGGCATATCAAACAGCTATTTTGAATCGAACAAAAGCTGGACATGACTCAAGTAAAATGGTTTCACGTTTAAATGATCTTATTTTAGAACATAAAAAATAAATAAATTTTTCTCTCACCAGAGACCGAGCTGGGTTTTTCCTTTCTTCCTGGCTCGGAAAATTTATAACATAACAAGGATGAAAATATGAAAAAAGATAGATGGTCAGATTATGCTAAGTATTTAGTATTATCTGATAATTCCGATAGTAAACTTAAAGGTACATTTGGACATTATCAAGATTTCAAAACAATTAAAGATGTAATTAATAGTATAGCATTTTCTGATAAAAATACTTATTTACATAATAATAATATTTATAATAGGAAGATTACTTCTGCTGAAGGCAAAACTATTCTTACTAATATTAAAGAATGTATTTGGAATGAAAAAACTGAAAAAATGATATTGATTGCGAATCAACTTAATTTAAAGATTTAATACTTATGGGAGAAATTATACGGTTATGGATGAGTATAGTTGGCTATGGGTAATAATTTATACAATGCCTGTAATGGTGGTATTGTATTTGTTATTAATGTGGGCAAACCACGAAGATTACAAAAAAGAACACAACATTAAAGGATGGAGTGATAAAGATATGAATGTAAAGCAATTGCTAGTTGCTACTGTAGTTAGTACTATAGTAGGAACTTCTGGTTATTTAATTGGAGCATATTATGGTTCTATAAGTATGTTAGATACTATATATGGTAATGTCGAGAGTGAACTCGGTATAATGGAATCAAGAATAAAAGATATCAATACACGAGAAGTTGAGGCTTCACTTGAAGAGATCAAACTCAAGGTATTGAATAAAGTTCCCTCTAAACAAGCTATCGCTGATTTACATATACAAATAGATTCTTTAAACGATAGATTACTAATGTTATCGAAAGAGTTAATGGAAGTACATATGGAACTTGAATTCGAATTATCTAAAGTAGAAGATGGTGCAAGAACTCTTGTAAATGATATGGCCGTAACTATGAATACAGAAGTAAAGAAACAATTTGAAGAAATGTACGGTAAGGTTGATATATTATATAAAGAGTTAGCGGAAGTTAATGAGTTATTAGATACAGCTAAAGAAACATTTCTCGGAAAATATATTATAAAATAGGAATAATATGGCAAGAATATTTGGATCAGATGAACCAAACACGAATATTAAAAAAACTCGTCAAGGTATGGGCAGAGGAACAAAGTTAGGTAATAAAAATTCTAAAAAATATTACAAGAAAAAATATAGAGGTCAAGGTGGAAAAAGGCAACGTTAAATATAAAGTTATTAAAGATTATCCTACCATTGATGGTATGCTTTATAAGAATGAAATTGTAAAGTTAGATAATGGTGATAATAAAAAGTATTTCACTACAGATACTAAGATTAGAGTTAAAGATTCTACAGGAAAAATTTGGTTTATAGAAGAAAATAATTTAACTATTGTTTAATAATTGAGTCTAATATAGTATGATAGATACAGAAAAATTTATAGAAAACCTACACAAAGAAATAAATCGAAGAGAAGTGCGTAAAAATCGTATCTTTAATACTATTTATTTAGTAGGAGTATTTATCTTTGATTTTATGTTAGATACAGGAGAATGGATATGAAAAAATTATTTATGATGTTAGCTTTATCTTTACCATTAATGGCTCAAGAAGTTGAAGTTAAAGAAGTAGATGGTAAAACAGAAGTTACCGTTAAGAAACATCGCGACAAGGGTGATATGAGAGCATGGAAACAACGCGGTGATATGAAACGTGGTGATAAACGAATGGCTATGGCTAATCGGAAAAAGATGCATAAGAAACGAGCAATTCGTTCAGCAGTTCGTATACTTGTAGTTGGTGGTGTAGCTTATTACATTGGATATCATCAAGGGCAACATAACAAACATAATAAAGGCGGAATGAAACGTAGACCTTTAATGGGAGATAAAAAATAATGGAAATTAATCAAATAATTACATTATGTGTAGTTGCTGTATTAGTAGCAGTAGAATATTTCAGACCAGGTACACTTACATCTAAAAAATAATGAAAGAGAAATACTGTAAATGGGTATTATATGCATTGGCAGTATATTTTCTCATTGATCTTTTAGTATGGTGGGTACGTTATTGGAGTTAGTAAATGAATATTAAAAACATATTGTTGAGTTGTGTAATCGTCTTTGGGAGTTTATCTCTATCGGGGTGTTATACACAACTCACTATGTTTCACCCAGAACCAGAAAATGATGATAGTGAAGAATTCTATCCATATTCTGTAGCAAGAGTAAGACCAAATCTTTCTCTGTATGCTAACGATGGAGCAGGACAATCATTAGGTATGGCTTATCAACTGATGTATAATAGGTTTAGAGGGTTTATGGGATTTGGTAACAAATACAGTTATTATAATCCATATTATTATGGTGGTATTTATAATGATTATGTTTCCTATAACATATATGATGGAACATATACTATTTGGATTCCAGGTATTAAAGAAAAGAAACAAAGAACTTGGACAACAGATAGAAGTGATAATACACCTACAACAAAATTAAAAGTTACAAGAACAAGAACTAATACTTCAAATAGAATAAGAGTATCCGATCCATATCCAGTACAAGATACACCACGACAAGATACTTTTAATAATCAAAGGCCATCAAACAATTCAGGTGGAACAAGAGCAACAAAAAGGAATTAATATGAAAGGTTTAGCAAAAATAATTGGAGCAATTTTATCTATGTTAGGATTAAGTTCTTTCTTATCGTCAAAGAAAAAAGCTGCAGTTAAAAAGATAGATGCCAAGAAAAAAGTTGTAAAGAAAAAAGTCAAGAATATTGACAAAGAATTAAAGGCTGTAAAAAAGAAACAAACTAAAGCTAAGAAAGCTGTAAAAAGAAAAGCAGTTAAGAATACAAAGGAAGCTGAAAAGTTTTTGAAAGATTTCGCAAATAAAAAATGAAACAAATAATTTTATTATTGTTACTATCAGTTAGTTTATCACAAGTAACTTTAACTGATGAACAAGCTAAAAATATAACTAATAATATAAAAGAGTTACAAATTAAATCCGATTCTCTATCTACTTCAGATAGCTTAAAGACTATTGAAATAGATTTACTTAATGAGAAAATTGATTCGTTAGAAGAAGATGTAACTCTTACAGAAAAGAAAGCTAAGTTAGTTAAGCCAAGTTGGTATGAGAATAAGTGGTTGTATTTCGGGTATGGTTCAGTACTAACATATGCTGTACTTGCTCTTGTTGAACAAGCTGGTCACGCTATAAATATTTTTTGAGTAGTATACCAAAACGATCTAAAGAATTTAAAATACGATCGACTACGTTATGTTTTAGAGCAATAACAATTACTGCAGTAATAATGATATGGTTTTTATATGGATTAGGTTCAATTCCAACTTCCATAGCTATAAACACAATCATAAATAATTGCAATGTAGTTTGAATTTGCTTTTTTAATGTTTTAATATTCATAAACATAAATAGAAAAATGAAAAAAAAAATGTATTTTGAGAAATTACTCGATACTTATTATATCCGATTAGAACAACGGACATAGTTTTTTGAAAATTTGAGAAGCATCAGCAGGCATGTTGATGTGGGGTTGACTGAATAACAGGTTTTGTTAAAGGCTTGTAATGTATCCTAATCCCTCTTGTGGTAGAGGAGTATTCACCTAAATGTTGGTAATACTGAAAGACATTTCGTGCGGGAGTTTGAGTCAAACTTAATGAAAAAGAAGCCTACTTTTTCACTTCATTGGGAGTACCCGAAAGGAAATCTCCCTGTAAACTGGCTGAATTAAACCTTTCTTTGAGGGTTAAAGCAATCGGATTAGAAGTTGTATTCGCCTCAACGATGTTAATAGCATTGAGAGAGAATCGAAGTAACTTTCGGAAACGAGATATGAAGTAATAAATCAGAGTGATTCAATGCGAAATGGCATTTTCGCACCCCCAAAATTTTCATAATTTTACTTGGAGGATACTGATGACATAGTTATAATTACACTAAATATAATACGAGGTTGGCCACCAAATTGAACGGCTGGTGTTTAAATGCATCAACAAAATTTAGTGTATCGGTTGGTATCTAAAGAGGGACGGAGGCGGGAAAAAATTTTAATATAAGGGATTCAACAATTTTTAGTTTCCACTATTATAAACAACTTAAAAATGCGAATCCCTTATATTTATTAATAGAAAGTATTTTGACGGATTTGATTGTCTGAAAAAAAAGAATTCGACGCTCATTGTGAGGTCGATAAATAAACCGAATATCAAGGTCTAAATAGAGTTGATATTCATAGTTGACTAACGTAACTAATAGGAGAAATAAAATGACTAAAGTTGCATTTCGAACAAATATCCCTTATTTCGATAGGGATACTTTTTTAACACCCTTTGATAAAATGTTTGACCAAATGGTTGAAACACAATTCCCTGATATTACAAAATCAGTTGGAGTTAGACCATACGCAGGTTCAGCATATCCAAAAGTAAACGTATATGAATACGAAGATAAAGTGGGTATCATAGCTGAGATTCCTGGGTTGGATAAAAAACAACTGGAAGTTTCAGTTGTAGATGGTGTATTAACAATCTCAGGAGATAAACATAGTGCTTTTGAAAATGATGGTGCTAAAGTTCTTCGTAGAGAACTGAAACAATCTTCATTCAAAAGACAATTCGAATTGGGTGAATTGTTAGATGGTGAAAATATCAAAGCTAGTTTCAAAGATGGAATTCTTTCTGTAAGTGTTCCTAAAGTTGAACCAGAGAAACCGAAAAAGCATACTGTAAAGATTGGTTAATCTTTGCAAATCATCAATATAAAAGATGATAGGTATGTTGTCTGTGGAAGGGTATCAGCTCAAAAGGTTACACATCTAACTACTGATGAATTAAAAAGTTGGTATAGTCTAGCTGATACCGTTCTGCGGAACGGTGATATATTTTATATATGCTCAAAAATGATCGAAGCGGAGTTTGAAGATATAAACTGATATATATTATATTTATTTATATAGTTGGAATACACATATTATGCCGAAAAAAGATATAGAAATATTATATAATAAAATATTACGAGATGTAAATAAGCATCTTTCTGGCAGTAATAAAGTTAATTATGTTAATTTGAAAGGCATAGAAACTGAAACTGTTTTTCGTATTCCTCCGACCTCCGAAGAGTTAGAAGGTTTATTACTTTGGTTAAATAAGGAACAGCTACCTCAAGCATAATATGAAACAAAATAAATATTTTAAATATAATGTAGGGTTATCCGCTTTACTTATTGCGGGTAGTGCTGCATTTTTCTCAGTCTTTGGATTATCTAAATTATTTGCTGGAGCAACTCTAGCTGTAATTATAATGGCGGGTTCATTGGAGTTCGGTAAGATTGTAGGTGCTTCATTTTTATATCGTTATTGGAATTCCATAGCTAATTGGTTAAAAATTTATATGACAGTTGGTGTTGTTACTTTAGTTGGAATAACTTCAGCGGGTATATTTGGTTTTTTATCTAACGCATATCAAGGAGCAACAATACAATTTGAAAAACAATCTACAACACTATTGTATAAAGAAGATAGATTAGAACAATTAGAAGAAGATAAGATTTATCTTAAAGATGAATTAGAACAATCTATTGCGTCATTACCAGACAATTATCCTACAGCAAAAAGAAAACTTCGTGAAGAATATAATCCAAAGGTATTAGAACTTAACGATATGATATTAAACATTAAACAAGAGATTGGTGATTTAAAAGTAGGATTAATAGAAACAGGTGTAGATGTAGGACCCGCAATATATTTGGCGAGAGCATTTGATACTGATATAGATACAGTTGTAAAGTTCTTTATCTTTATTCTTATCTTTGTGTTTGACCCAATGGCTATATCTCTGGTTATAGCTTATAATGTAGTAGTTAGGAAAGAAAATAATTTACCTTCGCGGTCCACAAAAGAAAAAGTTGTTTTGGAAAAACCCATAGATATTTATACTGCGAAAAAAGATTTAGAAGAGGATGTGGAAGAAAAAGAAGAAATTCCAGTTGTAGGAGTAAAAGATACTCGTCTTGAAAGAGGTGCAAGGCCTGGAAGATAAGATTTCACATACCCAAAAACAGGCAGTTGACGCACCTGTGAAAAAATGCGTCTTAACAATAACAAACGAGGAGAACGATTATGAAAATATATCGTAATCTAATCTCAATGATGTTAACTTTCCTTACACCAATGTTCATTTATGGACAGCATATGGTAAGTGGAACGGTTACATCTGAGAGTGGGAAACCCTTAGCGGGAGCTAACGTAGTTGTAGATGGAACTGAACTTGGTGCTGCAGCAAATGAACGTGGTGTATACACCATTTCAATTGGTTCAGGTTCTTATACAGTTACGGCTTCAGTTATAGGGTATAAATCTGCTACCAAATCAGTTGATATCAGCGGTGATGTTACACTTGATTTTGGTTTAGCGGTTTCTGCAGTTGAATTGTCTGCATTGGAAGTTTTGGCTTCACGTGCAGATGCAAAGACACCTGTTGCTCACACAACGGTAAGTAAAGCAGAGATGGAATTTAGACTTGGTTCACAAGACATTCCAATGGCTCTGAGTACTACACCAAGTGTGTATGCAACTCAACAAGGTGGTGGTGCGGGTGATGCTCGTATCAATGTTCGTGGTTTTAACCAGAGAAATGTCGCTGTGATGATTAACGGAGTTCCACAAAACGATATGGAAAACGGTTGGGTCTATTGGTCTAACTGGGATGGTGTAGCAGATGCTGCACATTCTATCCAGATGCAACGTGGATTAAGTGCTGTTAATTTAGCTACACCTTCTATTGGTGGAACTATAAACATCATAACTGATCCTACTGCTCACGAAAAGGGTGGTAAGTACAAACAAGAAGTTGGTGCAGGTGGATTCCTGAAATCAACTTTTAATTATAATACTGGTTTGATAGGTGATAAACTTGCCTTGAGTTTTACTGGTGTTAGAAAAACAGGTGAAGGTGTCATTGACAAGACATGGACGGATGCTTGGGCATATTATATGGGAGCAAGTTATCAAGCAAATAAAGATAACAGATTTGAATTATATGCTATCGGTGCTCCACAACGTCATGGACAAAATCTATACAAACAGAATATTGGTGCATACGATGCCGAATTTGCTGAAGGTGTAGAGGGATATGATACTGAAGCACTTGGTGAAGGTGGTAAGTTCAAGGATGTTGGACGTACGTTCAATCAGAATTGGGCACCCATTGACGCATCATATACTGGTAAACAATACTGGTATATGTATGGTGCTAAAACAGTAGCACGACACGATCCTAATTACTTAAATGAACGTGAAAATTATTTTCACAAACCATTAGTAAACCTTAATCATTTTATGACTATTGACGACAAAACAAGACTGAGTTCAGTTCTGTATTGGAGTGGTGGTTCAGGTGGTGGTACAGGTACTTATGGTAGGATTCCTACCTTAGATGCTGATGGTACATTAGGTGGAGAGAACTATAAGTTCTATTATGGTCGTGGCCCGTGGACTCGTGATTGGAATACTCTTGTAGACTATAACTCTGGTACAGACGATGTAGTTTATGTAGACAAGAGAGCTATCAGTCGAGAAGCTGGTCAATCAGTTGGTATTTTGAGGAATAGTATAAATCGTCAGAATACATATGGTCTTATTTCTAAACTACATTATGATATGAGTGATGATCTCAAATTACAAGTTGGTTTAGATTGGAGAACTGCTGGAATCGAACACGCACGTGAGGTTCGTGATTTGATGGGCGGTGATTTCTATATGGACTATGCTGATGACAATTCACCAGATGGTAAACGAGTTGGATTAGGTGATATAATTGCCTATCACAATGAAACTACCGTTGATTGGTTAGGCGGATTTGTACAAGGTAATTATACTGCTGATAAACTATCTGCTTATGGTATGGTAGGATTATCACAAATTGCTTATACATATCAAGACCATTTTAGTGTAGCAGATGAAAAGATCACAGCTGATCCTATCTCTACTTTACAATGGAAAGGTGGAGCAATGTATGATGTTACTGATGACATTAGTGTTTTTGGTAATTTCGGAATTGCAGAAAAACCGCCTATTATGGATAACGTAATCTACTATGATGGTACAGTTGCTTCAGATCCTGCTAATGAGAAATTCATTAGTTCAGAAGCTGGTGCTAATTGGAGTTCTGGTAATTATGCAGTAAAAGTATCTGCATATAATACAGACTGGCAAGATAGAAACCTTACTAAATCTGTAACAAGTGGACAAGGTGATTCAGGTGATACTGATGTAATCTTTCTTAGTGGTATAAATCAAAACCATAAAGGTATAGAAGTAGAAGCTTCAGTACAACCACACAAACAGTTACGATTAGATGCTACTGTAAGTGTTGGTACTTGGAAGTTTGCAGGTGATGCAGATGGTAATTACCAAGAAGATGAGTTCAATGAAGCTGGTCAAGTTATCGGACAGAAAACTACACCTTATACATACGCTCTTGATGGGTTGTATGTAGGTGATATGCCTCAATCAATGTTTGTCTTAAAGACAACCCTTGATCCGATACCTGGATTAAGACTACAAGCTATATATAATTCTTATAGTGAGAATTATTCTGATTGGAGTCCTGGAGCAAGAGAGTATGATGGTTCAGACGCAGATGCAGACAGAGAACAAGTATGGAAAGCCCCTGGATATTCTAAAATAGATCTCCACGCTTCGTACAAATTACCTTCCATTGGTGGGTATGACTTAACTGCTTTTGGTCATGTATTTAATGCAACAGATGCTACATTTATACAGGATGCAGTAGATCACAGTCAATATAATAGTTACGGGAGCAAGACTCACGCAGCACATAATGCTGAAGTATTTCTTGGTATTCCAAGAACTTTTAACTTAGGTATTGCTGTTAATTTCTAAAATAGTTAATTGGGGACTGGGTAACTGGTCCCCAATTTCACTAATAAAATAAAAAATAATTAAAATAAACCTTGACTTGTATTGCATTTTTGTTGTATGATCGGCTATGAAAGTTAAGGAAAAAATGAATAATTCAATGAGTAAAATAAATGGTGTAGAGTATGATTGGTCTGACGCCATAGAAAATCTACTGTACAATATCAATGTGAAATATCACGAAAGTTTCCCTAAAAATAAAGATATGGTTTTATCATTAGTCGCTGGTAGTAAATTTGTTAAAGTAGTTAACGAAAATACTGTTTGGGGATTTATCGCTAAAAAAGATGGATTTCATAAAGGATTACCGATGAAAGTTGGTGATGTTTTCAAACCTGCTAGTTGGAGAGCACCAGCTAAACACGTTAGAGGTTCTATATTCGATACTAATACTAATTGGTTTAGATGGACAGGTCCTAATTATTTATAAGGTTATGAAAAACGTAACTCAAGTTGTTCCAACGAAAATGGAAAAACAGATTGAAGAAAATAAAAAATTGTTTGGTCGTAGGATAAAACAATTATCAGTTATCATTAAAGATGAGAATTATATTCCAGAAGGTAGTACGAATAGTTATCACGAATTTATATTTAGTATGTATAAGGCTTTAATACAAGGTAGAAAAATTACACCTAAGATGGAATCAGCAATTATTAAGATTGTTAAGGTATATGCAAATCATTTAAAAAAAGAAAATGACCCGAAATATCGAGTGCAAAGGGTAGAGTATGTTGATAATACTATAGCTAAATTGAATATGATTAAACGGAGATTAGATGAGTGTAATTATACAACGGGTTATAAAAATTATAAATTAGATTTTTTGGATTCAATTGAAAAACAAGTTTTTAGTCGTGGAAATTTGAGTATAAAACAGAGAAAAGCACTGAATAAGATGTATACTCAGTTCTCAATAAAAATTGAGAAAAATAAAAAACTCGAAAAGAAAATTGAAAAAATGAAAAAAAACCTTGACTTTAACGAAAATATGTTGTAAGATCAAGCAAGAAAAAAAAGGAATAGTTATAGTTTAATGAAAAATATGAAAAATATATTAATGGGTTTATCAACATTAGCAATACTATATGTATTGTTGATTATGATGTTTGTTATGAATGAAACGAGTGGGATGTAATTATGGCAAATTTTGATCCTATGGTACAATGGTCTACTGATGAAGAGTTTGAGTATATTGTATCAGATAATAAACCACTAACAGTATCTTGGAATATGTATGGTGATGAAGTAGGTATTACAGCTATTTATTGGGAAGATGCAAAAGAAGAAAAAAGACATTATACTGGAGATGAATTATGGGAGATGGATATTGATTTAGCAGAAGATATATTGAGTTATATTGATGATGAGTTTCTACATAGTGAAGATTTTTGGTTAACTAAAATGGGTTATGATTTTTGAAAACTGTTGATTATTTAATAAAAAAATTTGATGGTGTTCTTGTTGATGATTTTGGTTGGGAACATTA
>Ga0315338_1003506_pt1 | contig 13561 bp, 9 predicted proteins | sample ASW8metaG_FD_204518 | JGI IMG/M metagenome (GOLD analysis project Ga0315338, IMG submission 204518) | Ammonia-oxidizing marine archaeal communities from Monterey Bay, California, United States - ASW #8 | ecosystem: Environmental > Aquatic > Marine > Coastal | place: USA: California | collected... | reverse complement strand
GTTTCGAGCATCTCGTCGAAGAGGTTCTCGTTCACGAGCAAATCCATGGCCGCCTCGAGCTCTCCGTTGTCTTCGAAGTAGCGTGCAGCCTGGGTTACGGTCTGGTCGTAGTGCGATGGGTCAGTTGTGCTACGAAAGGACCGCTTCACGGCATCTCGTACGGCAACGTGTACTCTCACTTCATTCGCTTGCTGCTGCAGAATCGGAAGCCCCGATGGCGCGAGCTGTGAGATGTAGAAGCGACTCTCTTCCTCCGTGAATCCCACTCCAGAAGAGCAGGCTTCGTCCAGGATCTCGAAGAAACAGGTACGAAAGAGAAACTGTTGCAGACCCGGCTCGATGTTCTTGAGAAGGACCGCGTCGACAAATCGGGCGAATGATTCCGTGGGGTCCTCCCGCAGCTCACCGCGGGTGACATCGGTCTGTCGGGCCCACATCGCCGTCGCGACCGGCCACCCTTTGGCGAAGTCCCAGGCATCTGTAACAAGCTCAGGTGCGGACGGAGCGACCCGGGACACCACCTTGGCCACTTCGTCTCGCGAAAAGGAGAGTTCACGCTGCCGAACCACGCGCACGAGCCCCCTCGCTTCGAGATCCGCGATCTCCAATACGGCGTCGTCCCAAGTAGTGACGATGATGCGGAAACAAGAGGCTCCATGGCGGTAGAAGCACTGCAGCGCTTTAACGATCGACGAGTGACCCTGTACGGCTTCAAAACCATCGAAGCAGATCCACGTCGTTTCCAGGTCGAGCTCGCCTGCGTACGCGATGAGGTTCTCGGCCAGCTGGTCCGGCGCGGCGATCAGTTCCGGTTCAGATTCCAATCCAGTCAAACCGAACTTCGGCTGGGCCTCGGTCAGGGCGCCGAGGAGGAGTCGTGAGAAATTCTCGGGATCGGGCCGTTCATATTGCAAAGACAGCCAGGCCACGGGTTCAACTGCTCGACGCAATTCGAGGAGCGCATAGGTAGTTTTGCCAAAGCCAGCCGGGCCTGAAAAGACGGCCCCGCCGCTGTCGGGAGATACGACGGAAGGTCGGTCCACGACTGTCTCCGGTAAATACGGAGCGGTAACTTTGGATAGCATCAAACGCATCGACCCACACTCCCGTAGCGTCCAATTCTCAACCGATCTTGGATTCCGCTCGCTTTCGGAGTTTAGCCCGTCGTGCGGGTTTTGGCACGTGGGGGATTGGGCGATGAACTGATCGACGGCGCACTCTCCGACAAGTCGAAGGGTCGCTGCTGAGACCACCCCAGTTTGCAAACCGGCCAACCCGCTGCAATCGGGAAGTGGGACGACTCCACCTCAGCCTCGCAGACCCATACGACCGAAGAACTGTTCGAAGCGTGGGTCCGAACGAAGGCTGTCGAACGGAGGGAATCCAGGAAGTACCAGGAATCCGTTTCGATCCTCGTGCGCAGCCTCCAGCCGCTCGAACGCCGGGTCTATCTGCCCAAGGCCGGCCAGGACCCAGGCAAGACACAGCGGGGCGACGTACTCCGTGTTCCCTCGCTGTTCCAACTCTTCGAGTACTTGTTGTGCGCCCTCGGTCCGACCCGTGAGCCCGTATGCTGCCCCCAGAACACCCAGCTGAAACGTGGCACGACCGGCAATCTCAACAGCTCGCTCGAGCACGGCCACTGCCTCGTCATCTTGTCCGAGTCGTACCTGGGTCACGCCCGCCGCGTAGAGTGCAACAGGGTGCGCCGGTTCCGGGTCGAGGGCCTTCCGCACCAGGGCCAGGGCCTCGTGTTCCCGATGCTGACCGGCCAGGACCAGGGCCGCCTGGGCATTGACGTATGCCGACAGCGGCTCCAGCTCGAGACCCTTGTCCCACGCCCGGTCGGCTTCATCGCTTCGGCCGAGACTGACCAGGAGGTGAGCATGCCAGAGGTGAAGGACGGCGACCTATCCGCCGACCATTTGCACGATTCGTTCCGCCGCCATCTGCTGTTCGGTTTCGTCGGCGAAACCGTCGCCGTTGGAGTCCATCATGTCGAAGCGGGACTTGAACGGCCCGGGCAACTCGTCACGCGTGATCCGCCCATCACTGTCACGGTCCATCTCCTTGAAGTTGGCGAGCATACCTTCGACCGTCATCGCTTCTTCCTCAGCCATCTTGCGTCCCAAGGCGGAGCCGCCGTCGCGATTTCCCTCAAGATGGATACGATATCGCTGCGTAACGGGGATGCAGAATGTATTGTCATCGTCGCAGGCGAAGTAGCGGACCGACAGCTCGAGCGGCGCACGATCGCCAGAAGCAACAACATCGACGAGAAACTCGCGCGGATCGGCGTCGGCGGCTTCTGTAACCGTCGGTCCCTGTCCCTTCTCCGGAGAAGTCTGTATCCCCTCTGGCGCCTCCAGCTCAAACTCCAAAGCTGGAGCGTTGTTGTTCCAATGGACATGGTGGAGCGGATCGAGATGGAAACCCAAGTAGACTTGCCCCGTGTCCGCCTCTCCCTCCAGGAACTCAGGAGTGGCTTCTGCACGGAGCTTCACGTAGTAAGGTTGCTTTCCGTCGTCCACCGGCTCGAGGACCATGGCCTGCATCCATCCCGGCATCTCGACTCTGGGTACGATTCCGCGAGCCACCTTTCCAGCCGGTTCGATTTCCGGGAGGTCCAGATCCTCGACCACCGTTGAGTTCTCCGCTGGCCCGATGAGCTTCTCGAGATCCGCCCGGAGTTCGATGGGATCACTCCAGACTCGTCGAATCACGACCTTCCCCTCGGGGTCGATCACGAACTCGGCATTGGGCGCAGTGCCGAAACCATGCTTGACCTCGTTCTCCATTCCGTCGCAGATCCATCGGAAGCGCGAGCCGATGACGCGCTCTGCCTCCGCCACGTGCATGAGTCGCTCTTCCAGTGTGTAGGGAGTCACGTAGTTGTTGTGCTCCGGGTGAGCCAGCGACTTGTATAGATAGAAGAACTCGACACCTTGTGGCGAGTAGTCTCTCTCGATCGTCTCCAAACTGGGGACGTTTCGAAGAAACGGCGGTCAGGTGAGACAACCGAACACGAGGACGGAGTGGTGTCCGAGCAGGAGATCATGGAGCCGGATCCTCTCACCAGACGTGGTGAAGACCGGAAGGTCGGGAACCTGCTTGCCAACCGCGGGGGCCGCAGCCTCGAACCGATCCTTCAAGGCGCGGAGTCCGAAGGACTCGGTTTCCTCCTCCTCTTGCTGAGCAGCGACGGGTTCTTCGGCTCGAATGTCCGTCCACTGATTTAGGAGTCCCAGAGAAACCCAGAATAGGAGTCGGCACCAGTAGGTCATAGTTCTCCCCTCCGTTCTCAACTTGCGAAGTGCCCTGGAAGGATAGCTGGACGCCGCGAGTTCTCCAAGCCCCACAAGTTCGTCTGTGGAGTTTCGATAAATCCTCGACGAATGTGCAGGAGATTCGTGCGCGGAATTCCCATGCCTGTGGTTGTCGGATGGCCGCGCGGTGGCCGAGGTCCGCAGTGAGCTCAACGGATCCGATTCTGTTAGGCTCCAGGAGGAGGCGTTCTCTCTGCAGCTGACGGTCAGGCTTTGCTTCAAGAAATCGGCTATCGTGAGTATCTCCCGCTGCCCGATGCGGCCATGCGAGACTCAAGCCCAGACGGCGAGTTTGAAGTGCCAGTACGAGAGGGCCCTGAGTTCACCCTTTGTTAGCCGGGAAAAAAAGTATGAGTTTAGACACAGAGCTTGAGGACATCGGCCATCTCCTGATGAACCGCCAATTGAAGTTCAGAGATCAGAAACTGAAAGATCTCAAAGACTTCGTGACGGAGGCAAACTCTGTCAGGGAGCAGGCAGATGAATTGGGAGTGACAGCCCGTGGTTGCGTCAACATTGTTCCGCACGCCACACAGGATAGCTTCGGTAGCTTTCTTGACAGAAGTGGCGGTGGCGGTTCAGGCGGCGGGGGCGGAGTTCTCTCCATGGTTGCGTCGATGACAAGCGAAGCGGCGAGCCAGAGTGCCGTGGCCAGTGTCTCGGGTCTGCTGATTGGCAATCTACCTTTCGTAGGTGCGATCTTTCACGGAGGAAAGGCCATAAATGCCACTCGCAAAGCGGGGGCATGGCAGTACCAGAAGTTCACGGCTAGCAAGAAGATAAGTGAGGGGGACCTCCGCAACCATCTCGTAAGCGGGTTCGAGCAAATGTGTAACACTGTCTCCCTGAACTACGCGGGGAAGGCAGGGTTGGCGGCCGCAAAAGCAGTGAACAGTGCTGTGCCTCTACCTCCCCTCCAACAGGGGGTGAGTGCAGCTCTTTCCATCGCCGATTTAGTGGGCAAGCTCTACCGCATATATATGGAGTGGTCCGAGATAACGTTTGCCAACCGGTCCTTGAGCGCATTGAGAGAGTCTCGAGACGTCACTTCGGCGGCCGTAGTAAAGTGTCTGGGTTCATCACCAGTTCTATCGTGTTACGTGCTTTCTGAGTATCCCGGTAGATTGCCTGACCTGATCAACAACGACTTGAGTCACCTCGCATCTGCCGCTCCAAAAGAAGAGGCTCTCCGGGCCTTTGGCAATGCTGGCGGAAGAATGCGGGCTCCAGCGCGGCGAGGCGCCAGAGTCCTTGCGGATCGAAGGGTTGCCAAGGACCTGGGCATAATGTCCAAAGCTGTCGAAGCTATTCAGTCAACGAGGATCTGCTGGACAACTCCCGAAGCGCCGCACGTAGATCTGACCCTCGTTGACTACGACGAGAGGTCGAACCTTGAGTTTGCCAGCGTTTCCGGCAGTGGCAGTCGTACGGAGAGTCGCAGTCGCAGTCGTAGTCGTTCCGGTAGCGGGAGCCGTTCCGGTAGTGGCTCCGACTCCGGTACTGTTGTTTCTACCAGCGGGAGCGACTCCGGTAGCGGCTCCGGTTCCGGTAGCGGCTCCGGCAGCGGCTCCGGCAGCGGCTCCGGCAGCGGTTCCGGTTCCGGTTCCGGCTCCGGCAGCGGTAGCGGTAGCGGTTCCGGCTCCGGTAGCAGCTCCGGCTACAGCAGCAGTGGTTCGGAGTAGCCGGAGGGAAGGAAACGGATTCGCTCGTGCTCTATGTGGGAGGCAGGGCGGCGGTAACCTATGGGCGAATGTTAGCGGCGACGACTCACCGGACGACGACGATTCTGCCCTCGACCGACCCCATCCGGTGTCCACCAGAAGTGAGCACTGCTCTGGCCAGGTAGACTCCGGGCGGTACAAGAGAGCCGTCGACCTTCCCGTCCCAGCGGACGGCGTGCGGCCCCGCTCTGTGCTCGCCCTCGCGCAAGTGCACGACGAGCTGGCCTGTCACGGAGTAGATCCCGACCTCGAGGAGACCCGCCTTCGCCAGAGTGAAATGCAGGGTCACGTCGCTCCCACCTGGGTTTGGGGATATTCTGGCAAGCTGCACGCTGGTTCCGGTGCGCTCCTTCGTCTCGACTGAAGTTACGGCCGCCGGACGCTCAGCCTCCGCCAGGTAGGTGTGACGACGCCACGACTCATCGGTGTCATGTCCCGCGTTATAAGCGATCAGGTAGCGATCGAATTCCTCGTCCACGAGTAGGGTAGGTGTCCGCTGAAAGCCGGAAGCGGGTACGCCCGCCGGATACTGGCCGGGTGCGATGATCGGATTGTCGGGATGGCCATACCAGGTGTCGCCCCAGTCTGGAGACCAGTAGTAGGCCAGGTGTCCGAAGCCCGCATGGTTTTGGTTGGAGACGGAGAGGATCATGTGGACGCCATCGGCACGAACGTCTCCTGTGCAGTGGGCCTGCCACGCGCCGCGGAAGTTGAAACCGACGGGAGGCGGTTGTGTCCAACGATAGGCCGGATTGGTGGGGTCGGAAGGATCGAAGCTCGGTACAGGGTTCTTCACCCAGTCGGTTATTCCGTCGTCGCTGTCCGCATAGGAGATCCTCCAGTTCCAGTAAGAGCTCGGAGATCCGTGCAGCCCGCGGTAGAAGAGACGGACCATGCCCTGCTCTCCAAGGTGAGGTACCCAAACGGCAGTCGGCTCGGAGAGTCCACCCTTGATGACACCGTTGTTGTTCCAACCCTGCTCCCACCAGTATTCGGCGGCGAGGATGTTGTCGTAGGTCTGCTCGAAAGGTTCCCCGATGGCCGGTGGACCCTCGCCAATGGCGACTTGGATCGAACTCTCGTGTCCCGGCAGACCGTCCCACTCCGGATGAAGGTGTTTCGTCCCGGGCCGAACGGTGTTGTAGAGAAGATGCCGACCAGAGATTGGGTGTTGGAGATAGGCCGGTGTGTCCGTGTGCTCCCAGGCCGGCCCCGGGATAGGCCCCCCGGGTCGAGCGAGCGGCGTGAACTTGATCTTCGTCTCTGCGTCGTAACCCAGGGCCCAACCGTCGAGGACATCCTCTTCGTGGAGCCGTTCCGTCAAGTAGCTTTCGTGGTAGCTGTGGTAGAGAAGCTTGATGAGCCCGTCCTGAAGAAAGAGGAATTCTTCGCCGAAGATTCCGCCCCAATCCCCGTACAAGTGAGTTGGAATGCTCGGATTGTTGGGATGTGGGGCGGTGATGAAACCGAGAGGCGCAAACTGCGGCCATTCGCCGAGAGGACCATCGGAACCATCACCCGACGGGTCTGCGTGGGCTCGGCCGGTGACGAGAAGGCAGAGCGACAGCATCGTCCCGACAAATCGAGGTGTGGCTCGGTGAATGGCGCGTCCCTCCCAGATCTTCCCTGAGATCCACGAAGACGCCGGCGCTCAGCGCCTTCTGTCCAAACCGGATATCAAGGCCGTTCTATGAGGTTGAGTCATGCGAAGCTCAGAGGCAACGATGAAGTCCATATTCCAGAAACCGAGTCATGTCATCCAGTTTGCACTTCGTCAAGATCGCCCTCGCCTCGTACCGTTTTACGACAGACTCGCTGTTTCTGGACTTGAGTCTGGGCTGCCCGTGTCTCGTCACCTACTGCACGTTGTTCTTCATCGAGATCGCAAACCGTCGGGTCTACATCGCGGAAACGACGACGAATCCGACATCGGTTGGATGGAGCAAGTGGCACGGAACGTGACGGACTGTGAGATGGGGTCTCTCATCGGGAAGAGGCACCCGATCATCGGTCGGGATGTGGTTCTTGTCCGAGAAACGCAGGAACCTCTTTGAACGGCACCCTCACTTTAGCCGTCCCATGAAGCATGACCGTGTTCGCCACTCGATCGGCCATCTGGAGAAACCAAACCCGCTAGTGGAGGTCTGAATCCATGTTCCTGAAACTAGTCATGGGTGCTGTACTGACGGCAATTGTCGTCGTTTCTGGCATCTCGGATGTTGCTTCGGCCAAAACGGAGTCTGATTTCGATCTGAGCGCGTTGCCGAAGTTCAACCGTCCTGCGCTCTGGATCGGCGATGCCGCCCCTTCGCTTGACCTGGTCGAGGTTGTCCAACGATTTCCGGGAAGCACGATCGTGCCGGGTAAGATTCACGTAGTCGAGTTCTGGGCGACGTGGTGCAAGCCGTGCATCGAGAGCTTCCCGCATCTCAGCGAGTTGCAACAACTCCACGGGAACGAGGTTACGGTCGTCGGTGTCAACGTTCAGGACGTCAAAGACGGTGAGAGTGCGACCGGTCGCAGCCACCGGATTCGAGCGTTCGTCGAGGCTCAGGGCGAGAAGATGAAGTTTGGCATCGCCATCGGATCGCCGGTCAGCACAGAACAGTCATGGCTGAGTTCCACGAGCCTTGGTGCCGGACTGCCGTTCGCCTTCATCGTAGACAGGAGAGGCCGGATCGCGTGGATGGGACACACAAGTGATCTTGACCGCCCGCTGGCAGAGATCACGGCTGGGTCGTTCGACGCCGAGGCCTTTGCCGGCTCACTGGAAGACAAGCTCACATCTGTTCTTCAGTTCGAGGCGGTGTCGGAACTTTTGCGCCGGACGGATCCATCGGAGGGGTACGCGGCTATGAGGTCACTCGTGGACGGCCCGTTCGCAATGCGACCGATGCTGTTGCGGAAACTAGCCGTCCTCGTAACTACAGACGAGGCGGTGACGGTCCGCGATCTCGAGTTGGCCTGGAGTGCGGCGGATCGTGCCAATGAACTAACGGGGGGCAAGAACCCGTGGTTCCTCATCGCTGCGGCCGAGGTTGAATTTGCCCGCGGACACGTTTCGGAGGCGGTAGGGTTTGCACGCATCGCCAGGGCGGGGTGTAAGCCACACTTCGAAGAGTGGTACGACGAGCAGCTTGCGCGGTTCGAGGGTGCGGCAGAGTAGATGAATAACCGTCGCGCGAGTCTCGGCACACCACGGGATCGCATCAAGATCAACGCACCCAGGACAGTTTCTGGGTGCGGACCTCAGAACCGTTTGAGAACCGCAGGAAGTAGACGCCGGCAGGTACCGGAGAGCCATGGTCATCGAAGCCGCTCCAAAAAACGACGTGATCCCCTGCCCCTCGGACACCTGAGACGAGCGTTCGCACTTCTCTCTCGTGAACATCGTAGACCACAATCTTGATGCGAGCCTGCTCCTGAAGGGAAAATCGGACTCCTACCCTTCCATGCACAGGATTGGGCCAAGCGGAGATTCTCGGAAACTCCGATGAGGGTTCGGCAACAGGTGTATCGGCGGGATCGTCAAAGAGGGAGTTGTCCATGGTGCCACGGCCAAGAGTGCTGAGTGAAAAGTCGGCCTGCTGCTGCTCGAGGACACCAATCGCTTTGTTCAGTTCCCACGCCTCAGGAAGGTCTCCCGGTTGATGCAGCATGATCCAACCCGTGCGGTAGTGTTTGTCTTCGGTGCCGGAATCGGGTTGACGAGGACCCGCTGCCGCGATGATATCGGAAGAGGAGAAACTCGAGATTGGGCCGTAGTACTCGTCCGATGCGCAATCCCAGTCTTCCATGTAGCGCAGTTCGCCGTTGCCCGCGTCCATCTCCAATGGTGAAACATAGCCCATCATGTAGAGTTCTGTGTAAGCAAAGAACCAACCTGTATCCGCGTTGCGAAGATAGAAGTCCGGGTAAACCGCGAGCGGGACAGCTGGATTCGCCCCCAACCATTCCGCGATTCCCTGGGCCGAACCCTGGCCATCGACCTGTTGATTCCAATGACCCAGGGTGTAGCAACCGAAACCGCCATGGCCTTGCATCTTTCGACCATCGACGAGGTCGGGTAGAAACACCGCGAATCGGTGCGCGAATTCGTGGGCCAGGGCCGATCGAGTGCCCTCAGCTTCCGGTCCGGATCCTGGTTGGATACCGGGTCGGCGAACGTCCCAGAACATGAGGAAGCCTTCGAGGTTCTCTCCACTGACACCATGAGTCCCTCGGAAGTCGTAGGTGTCCAGCCCAATACCGGTCACGTCGTTGAAGAGGCTCATGTAGAACGCCCAGCCGATCGTGTGGTGCGGAACGAAGTTGGTCCAGAATCCGATATGGTCGTAAAGATCACCATGCGTCGCCAACAACTCGTTCGCTGCGTTCACCATCAGGTCGATGAGTTGGCCGTTCGAGAAATCGCTCAGTAGAATCTGGTCAGTATCCTCGAATGGGAAGATGTCTGCGGTCGTGAGGTTGCGTACTTGTGCGGGTGCGGCATGTTGCAGATGAAGTGGGATCGGGGGAATCACTCGGGAGACGGGATCGGCGATCTCTCCGCTGGCCACTGCGACGTTCACGTCATCGAGCCAACCTTGGGCCGAGCGGTAGAAGCATTCGGATTCTGAGAAACTGGCCGGCTCAGTCGTCAGCTCGTCAACCCGGCCTCCGAACGGGCTCTCAGCTGAAGTCGCGCCGTCGAACACTGCAAGTGCCAAAACCAGCAGGATCATTGCGCGCAATTTTAGTGCAGAGCCCAGTCTGGAGTCCTCGTGCATGCGTAGTCCTCATCGATCCTGTCCGATTCACGCGCCCAGTAAACAATTGTATCAGGAAAAGCGCTGATCGCGCCAAATTGGCCGGTCGTATTGGGCGAGGGCCACGGAGCAGACCTAACCAAACACGCGGCAATGAAATGGCTCCCAATTTTGGTTGGTTTACGAACTGTTCTTTGTTTCTCTGCGGGCCGACCCTGGTGCTTCCATCTGTACAGACACTCCATAGACACCCCGAGTGACTGTCGTTCGACTTTTGGCACACTACGGGAGACGGCCCCAACTGTCTCCCATGTCGAGTGCCTCCTTCCCAGCTTCGCCGAAGAGGGGACCCGGTCCCGCCGCGCCGGCAACTCCGACGAGCCACCGATCAGCCACCGATCATCGAATCATCGTGATCCTCTGGTTTGCCTCCCTCCCGCCGGCCTGCAACCGGACGAAGTACGTACCAGCACTCGCCTTGCGACCTCGGTCGTCCAGTCCATTCCATTGGAGATGGTGGTGGCCAAGCTCACGCGTTTCGTCTGCGAGTGAACGTACCCGCCGACCTTCCAGGTCGAATATGTCCACAGATACATGTGCGGTTTGCGATAAGGAGAACGAGAACGATGTCGAGGAGGTGAAAGGATTCGGAAAGTTCGGAGCTAGTCCAAACGAGTGATCGACCGTGGCGACGTCCGCACCGGAAGTCTCTGCGACGACCACGGCTAGAACCCCAGTTTGCAAGTACTGGATTTCGATTTCGATGTCGGGGAAATCAGGTATCAGAACCGTCGAAAAACCGTCCCAAATGTCTCCGGCAATGATGAGAAACTCGTCACCAATCTCGGGGACATAGCCGTCGATCATGAGCAGGTCTAGAGTACCGTCCAAGAAAGCCGTACCGAATACTTCGACCTCATTCTGCCCAGGTCCCATCTCCACCACGAGGCGGGAGTTCGGATCCATATTGAGATCACCCTCGATTTCGCACGGTGTGCCCGGCAGCGGAAAGAGCGTCGTCGTACCCGCTAGCCGGAGGAACGGGTGATCCACGTAACTCGTTCTCAGTGTTCCGCCGTCGAACTGGAGAGTTCCAGTGGGCGCGACGATGTGACCGGTGTCCAGAATCCCGCCGGACATGGCGACGGTCCCCCCGGCTAGAACGCTTAACCCGTTCGATTCGATACCACCTCCAGCGATCTCGAGAGCGGCGCCGGAATCGATAACGAGGGTTCCGCCGTCCAGCCCAATTCCTTGGTTTGTCAGGACGCGACCATCCGTGATAGTAAACGTTCCTGAGTAGCTTCCGATCGGGGCGACGACGCTCAGAGCGAGGGTCCCTGCGCCCGTCTTTTCCAGATCGACCGTGCCACTACTGGCCAGACCGCCAACGATCAGATCCAGGTCGGGGCCACTTTCGGCAACATCGATGATGCGAGTCGCGCCCGGCGCAAAGTTGAGCGGCCCTTCGATGGTGCTCGCCACCGCTGCTCCGGGCGGCGCGACAACGTTACCGGCCACGGTCAATGAAGAACCCGCGTCCATCGTGACCAAAGCTTCGGTCATCTCCAACGATCCAATTTCTGCTGACCAATTTGGGTAGATCCGGAGACGGCTGTCCGTGAGCAAGGTCACGTCGCTCGATGGACTGAACTGGTTCGATCCCCGGACGTTGATCGTCGCGGGAGCCGTTCCGCCGCCAACCAACAGCGGTCCCGTCACAACGGATCCACCGGGGGCCACCAGTGTTACCTTCCCAGACTTTACCCAGAAGAGAGTTCCGGAGTGCGAGTTGGGCTGACCGCTATGAAACACGACGGAGCTGGACTCGGATCCTGTTTTCTCGATGTATCCGGTTCCGGTTAGCGGACCCTCAAAGGTCGCCCATCCATCCAGATACAGTGCGGAGTTGTTCAGATCGACGGTGCCGTACGTGGTCGTGTGACTCCACGTTTGGGTCGTCCCCAATCGAACGTCGTTATGAATGCGAGTGTCTATGAGCCACTCTCCTGCGATGCCATCGGCGCCCACGGTGAGTTCCGAACCGTCGAGTTCGATGTCCGCGGCATTCTGGGGCCCCGAGATCACGATCCCACGGACACTCCAGGGCACGGCCGCAGTCGCCAGGACATCATCCACTGCCTCGGCGGGAAACTGAAGTATGTCAGCTCCAGTGTTCGCTGGAGCCTGAGCTCCCTCCCAGTTCTGGTTCGTGGATAGACGCTGATTGGGACCGCTCCCAGTCCAAACGAAGGTCTCCGCATGCGCGGGGACGGAAGCAACGAACAGGCAAACGACTAAGAAAAAACGGGTGAGCATTGAACTCCTCCTATCCAGTTCGATCGAAACTTAACCGGGGGGGCGGCCCAAGACTTCGCGAGCTCACCCCCAGCCACGTCGAAAAGGTAGCGGGAGCTACTTACAAACCACTCACACGAGCCCCGCATGTGGACGGGACTGTTAACTCCGTTCTGAGAATCCGAGACAGAGAGTCTCGGGACAGGCGGGGAAGAAGGGTGGTGGCGGGGACGTGAGCCGCGCTCTCAGCGGGACCAGCGAGCCCATGCGCAAGCTATGCACCCTCATATCTCTGTACCACTTGGGGTTATAGATCGACCCCAGCGGCTCGCATCACCGGGGCCTCGTCAGCGATTCTGTGCTCAGGGGAGAGTCACCATTTTGTGTTCTGACACTTCGTCGTTCAGCACAAGTCTCCAGTAGTAGACTCCGGAGGCGAGAGCACAGCCTCGCTCGTCCTGCCCGGTCCAAACTATGGTCTGCTCTCCATTGAGTCTCCCACCGGTGCTCACGACTCGCCGACCGGTAGAATCAAAGAGTCTCACCGCGGCTTCAATGCCATCTGGGATTCGGAAGACCACAGACTGCCCGGGCCGAATTGGGTTTGGGTACTGAATCTCTCGAGCAGGAGAGTCGACCTCGGGAACATCTGCAATCTCTCCACATCCAACGTCCCTCGCGCCGATCAATCCACAAGTCGGTTGCTGAGCCGGCGCACAGGGCGAGTCTGAGGCCAGTGTGAAGTCATCGACACTCGGCACGCAAAAGAACGGGTCTTCCGAGATGTTACCGTTCACTCCTGTCGGATTCGGAATGCCAATCCAGTTTCCTCCCGGGTTGCTCCAAACATCGTTGCATGCGACGAAGAGAACCTCTTCGGGTGGCGTCAGACTGATACCGACATCGCAACCCACGACGATGTTTCTCTCGATCCAGAGCGAGGAGCGATCGCGTTGAGTCAGCCAACGGATCCCGGTGCCCGCGCAGTCTACGACGGTATTGCTCAGGACTCGATCCTCCGCGCGAAATCCGGAGGACGAGGGCCCGTCGATACCTGTTCCGCATCGAATGAGGAGATTGTCTTCGACAAGGATCCGCTCGTCTGCTTCCACGGCGATTCCGAGAATGCAATCTGTCAGGCTGTTGTGAGTCACCTCTACCGGATCGAAGCCCGCGTTCTGTGCCGAGATCCCTCCGGATCGTATCATCTGGTTTTCCACAATCTGGGGCCCTCCGCTCAGATTGCCATCGACATGCAGAGAGCCGGCGTCGACGAAGAGGTTGCTTGTTGCACTGATGTGGAAAAGACCCCCGTCGATACTTGCCGAACTACCATCGAGAAAGGTGGAGCCGGAGAGGACCACTGCATCTCCACCATAGAGCTGTAGATCGGAGAATCGGAACGACGAGTCGAGGACCTCGGAGAAAGCGTCGTTTCCTATGGATACCGGCCCCGTGCATTCGCAGT
>Ga0315338_1003504_pt1 | contig 13577 bp, 11 predicted proteins | sample ASW8metaG_FD_204518 | JGI IMG/M metagenome (GOLD analysis project Ga0315338, IMG submission 204518) | Ammonia-oxidizing marine archaeal communities from Monterey Bay, California, United States - ASW #8 | ecosystem: Environmental > Aquatic > Marine > Coastal | place: USA: California | collected... | reverse complement strand
CACACTTCAGCCCAGCTGCAACAGGGTCAGCGAGTGCCTCGACAACCAACCTGACCCGCTTCAGTGGGGTCAACCGCGAAACGACAAGAACAAAGTCGTCATATCCCTCGCATCGGTAGGCGCGCGGCGGCGGAGGCGGATGGATGACTGTCGACGGTATACCTCCCCACCTTTGAAGACGTGCCGCGACCGTTCTCGACTGGGCAAAGAGTTCTGTGACGTTCTGCGTCAGTAGATAGCGGTCAGCGGTGTGAATCAGACGTCTGCGGACATTTTCCTTGACACGACCACGAAAGGAGAGCGACTCACTGAAGTGCGACCATTGATCGTAATACTCCCGCATCCGATGGTTGAGCCAGCAGGTGTGCACCCGATGGCGAACCGCGTAACTGGGATATCGGAGACTAATCACCTGGTCAACCGGCTTACCATCGTGGGCCTGCCCAACGTCGGTCAGCCATGTGGCAAGATAGGCGGAGGCCTGCCGCCCGAACCGGTTCTGTGGTGTCTGAAGGAGCGCAGCGTCGTGACCAGCCGCACCCAGCGCTGCCACCAGGGCCTTAGCGATCACCAGGTGCCCTCCCTCTGAGAAAGGGGGGTGCGAGGTGGCGATCGTGATGCGCGCCACCTATCTATCGCCCGTCGCCGGCGCGCTCAGCGACAGTTGCGGGCGTAGCGTCGAGACGTACCGCAACACCAAGATATCGCTGGTCGCGCGAATCCGGCTCCATGAGATGCGGGACGAACCCGTCCCGCGCTTCAACCGACAGCAAGTACGCCCAACTCCGGCGTGCATATACACCGCTCGGTTTTAGCGTGACCGTCCGGGAGCGGCCAGCCTCAAGCTCTACCGAAATCGAATCGCCACCGAGCTCGACCTTAACCCAATTGGCAACCCGTGAGGTAAGGGTCACCTGAACAGCCTCAAGTGGCCTGTGATCCGTTCGGACGATGAGATCTGCTTGACGTCCGCCCGTGACCCAAATTCCGGGTGGCTCTGGAAGAGACGCATTGTGGTCCAGGTAGTACAGCAGTAGCGTTGGGTCCTGTCCGTATCGGACACGGGCTCGCCTAGCATCAAGCATAATCGGGAGGTCATTGACCATGGTGAGTTCGACCGGCAGAAGACGCAGCGGCCCGCGCTCAACGTTCAAATACGGCTGCTTCGCCGCGACGAACGGATTGATCAGGATCTGCACTATGAACAGCGTTCCACCGAACACCGCGGCAAGCGTCGGAACGATCGACACGAGTGGCGGCGTTAGAAAAAAGAGCGCCGGGTAGGCACTCAGAAAGTAGCGATTCCCGGGGGGTCCACCGCCACCCGACCAGGTGTACGGCATATACACGATCAACGCGATGGCACAAAACGCCACCGTTCCAAGCACGAGCCATTGCCAGGCTTCACGCGAGGCCCGACGCCATAGGAAAAGGCCAATCGCGACCACCCCGGGGAAGAAAAACGGCACAAAGCCAAAGTGACGTCCGGCGATGAAGTATCCACCGTTTGTCATTAGGAGTGTCATGAAACCCCTTGCACTCAGAGGTTCATCGATGATGATCTCGTTTGTCGCACGCTGAATTCCAATCTCTTCGAATGGAACGCCTGGAATCTCGAACGGGAAACCACCGGATCCGGTGTAGAACGTGCGGCGGTCGAGCCCACCTTGATAGTTGAACTCACCACTGATACCCGCGTTGATGGCGAAACACAAAGCGACCACGATGACGGCGACACCGCCGTTCCCGACACCCATCAAATACCGCCGGCGATAGAAGGCAAGAGCGACCGGCGGAATGAGCAATAGACCGTTCGGAACCGGCTTTGAGAATGTTGCGAGGCCCAGCACGACCGCAGCCGCGATATCAGACACTGGACTGGCAAGGAAGCGGGCACCAAGACGACCTGCAGCGGGCTTGACCTCTTTGTAGAACCAGAGGAAATAGGCGAGAAAAACACAGGCGACATTGAAGATCTCGGACGTTAACCAGATCGTGTAAATCGGTACGATCGAGGCTCCGAAGAAGACGACGGTGTATCCAGCTGCCATTCTGGGTGCTGACCGCGTCGACAAGAATAGGGATCCGAGGCCGATCATCGCCGCCACGAGCAATGTGTGAAACAACAGCAGGCCATTGAGTCCAGCGAGGCGCACGAACGGCGCTGCCGCAACCGAAGAAATGTACGCCTTCCCAAAGTAGAGACGGTTCGGTTGGTCGTCTACTCGTGTTTCTCTCAGCACGAAAGGAAAGGCATCCACAAACTGATAAGAAGCCGTCGCGCCCCTCTTTAGAAAGATTCCTTCCGGTCCCGAATTGTAAACGCGATAAAAACGCTCAAGATCCCGAGCCTCGAACGCCAGGTCACCGTCATAGGCAACACTGAGGGCCATAGAGACGTACGTTGCCTCATCACCCTTAATGCCAAGACCTGTCCGCGGAAAATCAACTGACAGCGCCGCATACGACCCGACGACAAGCACGAAGACGGCCGCAAGTATGCCGGGGGTTGCAAGCTTTCCGGAGGTTTGACGCCAAGCGTCGATTTTCGGCTTCATGAGTCGTGTTCGACTCAGAGGTTACGAGGAATCGGTTGAATTCGACAAGAAATTCAGTTCGGCACGAGCTACCCCGGTCCGTCGCGTTGGTCTGGAAACCTCATGCATCAGTCGATAGAGCTGCTCCATCTTTCGCACAAAGCTGTCGATATCGTAACCGGCCCCGGTTGCTCTGGCGCCTAAACCAAGCTGCTGACAGCACTCCGCATCACCCAGCAACCTAACAACCACTGACGCAATCGCACGGCTGTCCCGTTTTGGCACGATAACCGAGTCAATCCCGTCGTGCAGGATATCGACTAGACCATCGGCGTCACTGGCCACTATCGGTCGACCCGCGGCGAGCGCCTCGAACGCTGTAAGGGGGGTCCCCTCCCACAGCGAAGGGAATACGACGACGTCGAACGCCATCAACGCGCCCGCCACATCTCTCATGAAACCCGGAAATCGGATCCGGTCACCCACTCCCAGCGTTCTCGCCTGTGCTTCGAGTGGCGCCTGCAGCTCTCCCTCGCCCACGATGCAAAAATAGGCGTCAGGGCATTCTTCGAGCACCTGTGGGGCTGCTGCAATAAGAAACTCGTTCCCTTTAGCGGGCATCAAACGAGTCACCGTACCGACCAACGGCGCATCGACAGGAACACCCATCCATTCTCTTATCTTCTTTACTTCTTCCGGTGTTCGCGACCGAGAGAACTCTTCGAATGGTGCTCCGAGGTAAACGACCCGTGTTCGCTCGGCTGGCACAAGACGCGCGTTCACGACGAAATCGGCGGTCGAACGAGACACGGCGATCGCCAGGTCTGTATATGGTGCGAGTAACTTGTCGGCGATCTTCTGAAACCACGGCGTGGACGTCAGATTGGCATGCTCGTGCAAAACGGTCGGCAAGCCCCGGCGTGCCGCCGCGAGACGCCCGAAGGTCGTGGCTCCATACCCGTGCAGGTGCACGATGTCGGCCTGCTTCCGGTCCAGTTCGCGCAACAAGTCCAGCAGCGTCGTCGGATCAAACTTCGACTTGGACAGATAGGTGACATCGATCCCCCTCGCCTCCAACGTATCCTCGGACGAATCCGGTTGGCGAAGACTGATCAACGATACGTTGAAATGATCCCGATCAAAACGGGGAATCATCCAGGCGAACAGACGCTTCACACCGTGCATCCTCGAACCTGGCCAGCCCAGATGATCGCAGACCTGAACAATGTTCAGCGGGCGGCTCATAGTAGCCCCTGCTCCTTGTACCACGCTGCCGTCATCGAGATCCCTGTTGCTAGATCAATTTTTGGGTTCCAGCCAATCTCAGTCCGTGCCCGGGTTGTATCAAACGCCCGACTTTTTGTGAAAAATTCGACTCGACGTCGGTAAAGTGGAGGTTCGACACCAAGTGGAGCGCAGACACCCTCGCATACCGCCCCCAGGAGCCAGACCGGCCATACAGGAAAGCGCAGCCGTGAAGGATTCACATCGAACTCGGTGGCAATGAGAGCGACCAGCTCATTCAAAGTAGAGTAGGAGGGACCAGCCAGTATGTACGTCCGCCCGGCGGCCTCAGGTGTCTTACCGCAGAGAAGAAAACCTTCGACAAGATCGTCGATATACGTCAGGTGGTAGAAAACATTACCAGACCCGAGCATCGGGAAGCGACCGCGGGCAACGCCGCGGAACATCTTGAGAAACCGCATGTCGCCAGGTCCATAGATTCCGATTGGCCTGACGATAACCACATCGAGATCGGTCTGGGCACCAGTCTCTCGCGCCAAACACTCCGCCTCGAGCTTTGTGACCTGGTAGATGTCCCCAGGCTCGAGTGGGGCATCCTCGCTGGCCGGCGGATGTTCGATATGGCCGTGCACGCCGCCGGTACTGCAGTGTACGAAACGACGAACACCGGCCGCTTGAGCCGCGTGCAGCAGGTTACTGGTTCCAGTCACGTTGACGGCTCTATACGCATCATCGGTTTGTCCTGCGCTGCGATAACTGGCCGCGATGTGGTAGACGACATCAATGTCGCGACACGCTGAGTCTAGTGACGCCCGATCAGTCAGGTCACCAACCACGTGAATAATATTCTCGAGCTCCAGATCGAGACCACGCGCCTGGCTTGACGGTCGGACGAGGCCACGAACACGGAATCCCTGGCGCCCCAGATACCGCGCCAGCTGACCGCCGGTGAAGCCGGTCACACCCGTAACCAGAACAGTCACGAAACTTTTGACCGTGAAACTTTTGGCGACGACGACGTCATCGGACTTGTCGTCAGTTCTGGTAGTAGTCGGCGATATGCTGCGGCAGTTTTGTCCATATATGCCGCATGTCCGTATCGCGTCGCTGCGAGGTCGCGCGCTGCCTCGGCCAGCCGATGCCGTTCGGTAGGCTGCTCGATGAGTCGAGCGACCGCGTCGGCAAACGGCTGAGCCTCAGGCGGAGACAGCCGTGCCGTGTGCTCGTCGAGTACCTGAGTGTGTGTTCGCAGATTCGTCGCAACGATCGGTCGTCCAGATCGGAGATACGAGTAGATTTTGAGAGGCGTGTTCGTCCCACGCGTCCGCGGAGAAACCAGGATATCCGCAGCCTCTATAAACCGCGGAATCTCACCGGGCGGCCGCTGCCCGGTGAACACCATAGTCGGTGCAATTTCCCGTGTGGTCTCTCGTAACCGCGCGACTTGTGTTGGCTCGCCACCGACCACGAGCACGCGTACTTCCGGATGGCTCACGGACAAGAGCGCGGCGACCTCAACAAGCAGACCGAGCCCTTGATACTCCTCAAATGTCCCAGTGTAGAGCACCAAAGGCTGTGACGCGTCGATGCCGTATCTGGAACGGACATCAACTAACGGCGTGCCGGAATTTCGTTCTTCGACATCTCCACCCATGACGTTCTCGATTAGAAAGGCTCGGTCGCCTGCTCCTATTGCCAGCACAGCGTCCTGTAGCTCCTGGCAAATAGTAATGATGACATCTGACTCACCCAACACTCTGGCTTCCGCTCGCTCGAACAACCGCCGCAACACGAGTGAGCGCGTGTATCGAAAGTTGGAGAGCTGCTGAGGCAAGCTCGAATGCATGTCATACAGATGAGGGATCCCCGATCGCCGGGCAAGCCACAATCCGAGCAACCCCGCCTCCTCGTGCGAGTGAATGGCGTCGTAAGGCGTGGCGCGCGCAAGACGGAACGCGGTGGCGGCAAGGAAAACATCTAAAATGATCTTCGTGAACGACGGGCCGATCGGGACCTTAGAAATGAACGAAGGCCGCCCACACCGCACGATTCGCAGGTTAGGTAAATCGACGTCACGCCCGATCGGATAGGTGACCAGATCGACCTGGTATCCCAACTCGCCGAGCGCTTTGATCCGATGATACTCGCTGAACGGGGTTCCCCTTGGCTCGAAGAACGGCTCAGGGGCGAGCATAAGGATTCGTGCAAGAGCCAAGGCCAGCCGGAAGTATAACAGACAGCTGAAGCCACAGAGGCTGACGAGACCTCCTGGGTTCCAGAACCACCGACACCGGCCCGCCTGAAAAGAACGGGGTGGCGTATCGAATCAACAGTCAGAGCAATAATCCACTCACTGTCGACATTCTCTCGGGCGTGACGGGCTTGAACCCACAGATCTACTGGGTCGAAGTCGGCTCTATCGACGGGGTCTGGACACCTGCTAAATGATCCGGGCCACGGCAGACTAAACAGCTGCCAACCTGGATAGAACGTAGCCTCTGAGACGGCTGGCGCCGCGTCCTAGATGCCTGGCTGCCGGCATCAACTACGACGATCGCCAGACTCAGAGTCGAAAGCGAAGGCCGGCACCAAACTGAACGCCTCCAACGGTCACAGACGTCGCTCCGGAACCTACTGCGAAGTCGACCGCCCCCCCACCATACTGGACGAACCCACCGACCCCGTAGTGCTCAGCAAACATGTAAGAAAAGTCTAAACCAACGTTAAAGCCCATCCCAGTCTGGGCCATCTCTTCCACAGCGACGTCAGTCAGCGCCACCTGAGTCATACTCTCCAACGTAAACGGCGGTTCGTCAACTGCCGTTAAGCCCGTCACAAGCGCCTGCTCAAGTCGTATCATCGACGGTCCGGCGAAGAGCTGGATCTGAATGCGCTCATCCAATGGAACGAACCAAACCGCCTGAAAGTGATACATGTTTTCTCGATGCCCGAGCGCCATCAACTCGGCGGAGACCATCCGAGGTCGATTCACAAAAAGCGGGTGTGGGACCGCCGCCGTCAGGTCGGCACTCCCCGATGACACGCTGCGCGTGAAGCCAAACCCAAAACCGAGGTGCGGCTGCAGACGCGCAGTCACGTTCGCACGGAATAACGCGGCACTCCGATCGATGGTGTAGTCGGTATCGGAGATCTGCGACTCGTCGTAAACGTCCTCGGTGACACGACCCTGAAGCCGTTGTCCACCGCTTTGGTACCCACCATCGATACTCGTGAAGAACCGGCGCTCAGATTGCTGAGCCTGCGAGGTAGCCGCCATGCCCATTACGACGACTAGGACAAACACCAGGACGCGAGTCAACTTCTGCATCTCTACCCAGTCTCTCTGTTCGATTGTTCGTGGACTACCGACCCGACACCCTCGAGCGTGAGACACGCCGCCATATATGTCCGGCGAAGTCAGCGCGCCCCCGGGACACTAGCACAATCGTTTAGAGCTGAACAACGAATCACGGGAGCAGCTATCTGTGTTAGACGCTATCCTCAAGATCCCGTATCATACCGATTCGATCCAGGACCCCATCTGGTCAGGCGAGCACCCCGTTTTCGAGAAAGCGAAGATTGATATTCAGGGATTACTCGGCGTGTGCGACACTTTTCAGTCTGACGACCCTCCTGATTGGCTGCCACACCGATTCAATGAACCCGAGTGCCCCAACCAGTCAATCGGCCATCAACCCTGGTCTATCCCATGACAAGATATCGCTGAAGGCAACGGTGCCCGAACTCATTTCACCGGCCGACGGCGTGATTGTAAATGATTCCACGGTCGTGCTCACTGCAAGCAACTCAACGACGGCCCACGATTTGCCTTGGATACTCCCCGTAAGGTTCGCAGTCTACGCGCACTCGAACATCGGACAGCCTGTCCACACAGATGTGATCACTCAGGGACAACGATCGACGACGCTCACGGTGCCGGCCGGCGTCCTCCAGGATTCCACAGCCTACGTCTGGCAAGTTCGTGCCGAAAGCAACGGAGCGTACGGGCCCTGGTCAGTTCTCCATGGATTCACCACCGAGTTCGCATCAATCGAACCACCACTACCGCTTTTACCGATCGGAGGAATCGTCACGAACACCCTACGGCCTCCCTTCACTCTGAAGAACGGCACTGTTACCGGCGATCCAGGTACGGTGCTTATCGAGGTCGAGCTGTCGACCGACTCAGCGTTCACGAACGGGGTCCAAATTCTCCGGACACACACACGGTCCAGGGGCGAGACGAACCTTTTCCTTAAAAATAACCTGCTCCCGAGTACCAAATACTACTGGCGCGGTCGCAGCACAAACAGAAATCTTCCGAGAACGTCTCTTCTCCCGGAAGATAGCGCAATCACTCCGAGCTGGTTTTCAGCGGAAACCTCAACTCGACTGACGAGTGATTGGTCAGCGACGGTAAACTTTCGTACGCCGGCAGTGGTGACCAACACTAACTATCGGAACTCTGAAACAAGCGTGAACCCTTTCACTCAGGAGATCACTTGGAGTCTTGTTCGAGAGGATCCTGACTGGAGGCATCGGACCAACGGCCAGAGCGACAATCCGGCCAACATCGATATCGTGCTGAACGCGGGCGGCACGAACCCGATCTTCAAATGGAATGAGCACGGTCAGGTTGGCTGGATCTCGACGTCCACGAACTGACCGCGCCAAACCCGCCTTCGTTCGTATCTTGGGCCGGTTCTGGTGATTGCCAAGCTAGTTGTATCCTTTTGGTTCCGAGCGGTCCTGAGCGCGACGATTGTCATTTACCTCGTCTCGCAATTCGACCAGCAAGAGACTATACGGACGCTCCTTGCGGTCGATATTTCCTACTTCCTTGGAGCGCTCGCGATCGATGTCGTGACTCGGGCGACGATGATCGTCCGGTGGACTGTGCTCCTTCAGTCGAGCGCTACGCCGGTCTCGGTTTGGACGGCCGCGCGTATCTTTTTGATTACCTCATTTGTGGGAACTGCACTACCGGCTGGCGGAGCTGACGTCACCCGCGCCTACGCCCTCTCGCGGTATACCGACGACGGGCGCGAAGCCATCGCCTCGGTCGCGGTCGACCGACTTTTAGGAGTCTCAGCCCTTCTCCTTCTGGGCGTCTTGGGCCTCATACTGTGGACCGGCAACACGACACCTCCTCTGGCTCGTCTCGTGGTGGGCTTAAGCGTGTTGACCGCCATCGCTTTACTTGGCGCATTTTGGGCGAGCGAGGTACTGCGTGGAGTCGTGCCGTTGGCACTCCGCCGCACATCGCTGGGCCGATGGCTAATTGAAGTAGCCGACAGTGTAGCTCGCTATCGCGGCCGCGGCGGTATTCTTCTGACGGTCTTCGGGCTTTCCGTGATGGCCCAATGGCTTCGAATACTCGAGGTGTTCCTACTGGGCCGTAGTCTCAGTATTTCTGTCGATTTGAGCTACTACCTGGTCTTCATGCCGGTGGGACTGCTGGCATTCATGCTGCCGGTTTCGGTCGCCGGTATCGGGCTTCCTCAAGGAGTAATCGTCTGGCTCCTCCGACCGGCCGGGGTCCCGGACGTGCAGGCCTTCGCGCTCTCGACACTCGTCGTCGTCGTCGGTCTCATTGGAACACTTCCCGGGGTGTGGCTCTACCTGCGGTCGCGGGGAAATTGACCGTGGTCGCAACTAGTGGCTGCGCAACGGGAACAGGATGCCACGCGTCGCCTGTACCCCGTGGACTATACTTTTCCGGCGGTATGGCGCTCGACCCAAAACATCACGATCGGCTGTTCGATCGAGCGGAAGAGCCTGCGTGCGCGTCGAGCGCCATCGCGTTGGTTCCCGGTCTCACCGTTGCCCCCGATCGACGAGATAGGTCTCGATAGGCATGGGTCTCGACGACAAGGGCGCACAGTTCCTTCTGGCGGCGCAGCGATTGGGTGTTTCATTCGAGCGAACCGCCACAATTGGGCGCCAACAACTATTCGTAACCGCGCGCTGGATACGCCGATACCTGGACACCTTCCAGGTCGAGGCAAGCGACACCAAGATTAAAGAAATACTCACAAGCGCCAATGGCTTTGCCGAACCATTCCTTCACCTTCTCGGAGCCCAGCGGATCGTCTCGATCGACGCCTCACCTTACGAAGGCGCCTCCCAGATTTTAGATTTGAATCAGGCTTTACCGCCAGAACTCGAGAGCGCCTTCACCGCCGTGATCGACGCCGGATCACTCGAGCACGTCTTTGACTTTCCATCCGCGATCCAAAACTGCATGCGAATGATCGCCCCCGGCGGACACTTCATCGCTATCACGATGGGGAACAACGCGATGGGCCATGGCTTCTATCAGTTCAGCCCAGAACTGTTCTATCGCGTGTTCTCACCCACCAGTGGCTTTACCGTCGAACGGATGCTGGTCACCGAGACATCGTCTCGGCGCTGGTACGAGGTCGCTGACCCCAAAGTGGTTGGTAATCGTGTTCAGATGCGCTCCTTTCGGCCGACCTATCTATGCGTGGCCGCGCGCCGTCTTGCTAACGTGCCTATCCTCGACACGCCGCCCCAACAGAGCGACTACGTCACCCGCTGGAAAGACGAGCAAGCACCGCGCGAAGGCAACCACCGCTTCAAACCCAGCGACGCGTGGTTCCGCGCCGTCGAGCAGTACGCCCCCTATCGGGTGACGATCGCGCTCAAGAGCATCTATCATCTTTTTCAGGCGATCTGTTCACCGCTCAACGGCCGGTTCTTCAGGCGCGTTGATATTGCCAGGCTTGAACCTCGCGATCCGGGGTAACGTCCTGACACGGAAGGAGCACCGAGTTGATGAACCGTTTCTTATCCTGCACTCAGTGGGCTCTAACGGTCTGGAGTCTGGTCACAGTGTGTGGGACCGTCGCCACCGCACAGACACTGAAAGCGACGGCACCCGTACCCACAAGCCCGGCCAGCGGCGCAAAGGTCGAAACACTCAGACCCACGTTGAAAGTATCGAACGCTACCGGACACTGGGTACCAGCGCAGTTTAACTATCGGTTCAAAATTGTCTCTGCCGATGACCCGGAAGTGGTCGTCGTGAGTGCAGTGGCCCCACAAACCGCTGGGACGACTACGTTCACTCCACCGGTAGACCTTGATTTTGAGACGACATATCTCTGGTCGGTTCGCGCTCAGCTCGATGGCGCCGATGGACCCTGGTCACCCTCCTTCAGTTTCAGGACGCCGAAGCCACCGCCGCCTCCGGAGGACGGGCCGCTCGGCTTCACTAATGTCTCTCATCCGAGCGGGGTGGCGATCCAGATTCTTGGAGGTCATGGCGCCATGTTCGCTGATGCAACCGAAGACGTTCTCCCCGATCTGTACATCACAATGCACTTCAATGACCCCGTCGCTGAGTTGTTCTTCGTCAACGAAGGCATGGGAACCTTCACGGAAGCAGGTGCGGTGCGCGGGGTCAACGATTTCGATGGCGGTTCCCACGGGGCCGCTTTTGCGGACCTCGACAATGACGGGGATTACGACCTCATCAACGGTGCAACCGGCTCAACCGGCGCACCCAACAACATCTTCCGCAACGTAGGGTCAGGTTTCTTCAACAACGTGACTCCCCCGGCCATGGGCGCTCGTTCCGATCCAACACGTGCCCTGCTCGCCTTCGACATGGACCGCGACGGAGACCTCGATATATTCGGTGTAACGGGCTGGATGGGGTCTGGGGACCCGTCGAGCGAACGGAACGAGGTATATCGCAACGATGGCAACAACCAGTGGACCGAGCTAGCCTCCGGAGCCCTCTACACCGCGCCTGCCGGACAGGGAGCCACCGACACCGACTTCGATGGCGACGGCGACGTCGACATCATCGCGGCAAATCGAGATGGGGATCTTAATGTCCTTCGGAACAACGGGACCGGTGCCTTCACTGCCGTCGACCCGGATTCGATCGGCATCACCCACAACGCCTTCAGCGGCGTCACGGCAGCCGATATCGACAACGACAGCGACCTAGATCTGTTACTCGTTGGCCTCGACGGCACGGAGACGGTGGGGTTCTTGTACCGTAATCGCGGTCAGGGTATTTTCAACTTCCGTCGAACGTTCACCAATATCGATGGATACATGGGAGGCTTCGCTGACCTCGACAACGATGGAGATCTGGACCTCGTGTTCGCCGGGGATGATCTCGCGTATCTTAACGACGGGACCGGCACGTTTTCTGACGGTCCGACGATACCGGTTGGGGGCATTAACGACCCACGGGCAATCGCATTCGCCGACATCGATGCCGACGGAGATCTTGACTTCGCGATCGGAGCCAAACGTACTGCGAACTGGCTCATACGTAATGACAAGGACTCCGGTAACTGGCTCAAGATTAAGCTCCGGTCAGCCCAAGGACAAGCTGGAGCGTTCGGTGCGAAGGTAAGAGTGTTAGGCACCGGAGACACCCTGCTCGGGTTCAGAGAAAGCCGCAGCAACAATGGCTATCTCGGTCAAGACGATCCAATCGTACATGTGGGACTCGGCTCAGAGACGTCCGTCACGGTCGAGGTAACCTTCCTCGACGGAACGATCCGGACGGTCACCGAGGTCGAGGCGAACCAGATAGTGACGGTCGACGCCACCTTGCCGTAGCCGACCCGAGAGTATCCGTCACATTAGCGGCTCTCAACGAACGCATGAAAGACCCGAACGCCGAGCCGGCGGTCATCAGCGCTGTTCGATCCAGGCAGCTCGGCAGGAACAAAGGTCGAGTCAACGCGAAGCGTCAGCTCGACGAGATCTCCGTCGCCGAAGTCAGCCGCACTCACCATCGTCGTGTGGAGGATGACACCAGGGTTTTCAACTGGGAAACTGTCGATCGTGCGCCCTCCCACGACTAAATCTACCCGTTGAGGCGACTCAAAGAGCATCGGACGCCCCTCGAGCTCAAGATACACGACCGAATCCTGCCTGGGGTTCTCAAACGCGATGGTCGCCTCGCTGGTACTCCACCGCCATTCTTCGTAACCGTCCCGTTCTCGCTGGTGCCAGCCGGCCTGGAACATCGGAATACTCTTCGGCGGCGGTGCCAGCCGGACGGTCGCCACCCTGTAGCGTCCTTCGCCGAGGTGTTCGCCGACGAGCCCGACCGAGTCTTCAGCCAACGGTGACGCAAGTCGGAGTGTGACCGAAGTGTCCCCAACGTAGGGATAGATCGGGACAAATATCCGGCGCTGGTAGGATACGGTTTCACCTGGCTTCCAATCCGTCGTCGCCACTGGCGGCATGTGGTGGTCGCTGAACATAACCCTCTCATTGGCATCCAGAAAATCCACAAAGACCTGATACGACTCGCTAACGCCAACAAAATCAGGTAGAACGGCGAATTGATAGGTCATCTCCAGCGGTCCGCCGAGCGGCACACCTGTTCGATTCAGAGCAAGACTGGGAACAGCGGCGGGTGGGCCCACGTCTGGCACCCTGCAAGCACCCACCCCGCACAGGAACGGTAGGGATAAGAACAGTAAGACCAGTCGTGGGACTCGCGGCATGTGACGATCCTATCCTCGCAACTGCCAGGTCTCACCCTGACGCCGCCGTCTGAGGCACCACGAACTGTTGTCGGATCTTCTCGAAGTTGATGAAGATCACATACATCGCCATCCACGTGAAAAACGGCGCGGCCATCGTTAGATAAATGCCAATATGAAGCGCTAGTCCCCCCATTAGAACGTACTTTCTCGACGCGGGAACGAAAACGGCTACAAAGAAGAACAGCTCCACGATGACGGTGACCACGGACGCCGCGACGCACAGCCAAAAATTCCGGACCAACCACAA
>Ga0315338_1003503_pt1 | contig 13579 bp, 7 predicted proteins | sample ASW8metaG_FD_204518 | JGI IMG/M metagenome (GOLD analysis project Ga0315338, IMG submission 204518) | Ammonia-oxidizing marine archaeal communities from Monterey Bay, California, United States - ASW #8 | ecosystem: Environmental > Aquatic > Marine > Coastal | place: USA: California | collected... | reverse complement strand
TCGACCCGCGGACTGGCCGAGCAGGTTGGCGTTTCCAGAAACACCGTACTCGGCGCATTCGACTGGCTGGCCTCTGAAGGCTACGTCGAAGGGCGAGGACAACGAGGCACGGTAGTCAGCGCCGTCACGACCAGTCCGCCTCCCCGGCGACCTCGCGGAGAGGCCAAGTCTATTCCGCTTCGATCCCGGAAGAACCGCCTCTCGTCCTATGGCAAGCGGTTGAAGAGTCACCGTACGATCTACTCGCCTTACAGTTGGCCCGACGACATTCTCCCCTACGACTTTCGCCACAATGTCCTCGTCGGCGACCGTCAGTCCGATCGTGCCTGGAGCACGATCTTTCGCCAGGTTCTGGTCGATCGATCCGACGCCGGCTATCAAGACCCCGAAGTCGCTCGTCTCCGCGAACAGCTTCTCGAGCACATCGCCCAGGCACGTGGTGTGCGTTGCCGACCCGAGCAACTGGTTCTGCTCATCGGATCCCAGGCCGCCTTCCACATCATCGCGCAGATCACGATCGAGCCGGGCGACCTCGTCGCACTCGAGGAAGCCCACTACCTGGGTATCCGCAGCACGATGCGAGCCCACGGCGCGAAACTGAAGGGCATCCCAATCGACGAACATGGCATTCGACCCGAACGTCTCGAAAGCGACGCGCCAAACGCAAAGCTCCTCTACCTGGCGCCGTCTCATCAGTGGCCAACGGGCGCCATGCTCCCTTACGGGCGTCGTCGCGCCGTGCTCGAGTGGGCAAGGCGACAGAACGCCTACGTAATCGAGAATGACCACAATGTCGAGTACCGGCACGGCGGCAAGCCGGTCGAGTCCCTCCAGTCACTCGACGAAGACGATCGCGTTTTCTACGTGGGAAACCTGTTACGTCTGCGGACGCGTGGGTTGCGGGTTGGCTTTGTCGTCGTCCCGCTTCATCTCGTGGAGACGTTTCGGGCGGCGCTCAGCCTGGCCGGAGCCCATTCCTCTCCCGAAGAGCAGTTGGCCTTCGCCCGGTTCATCGAGGAGGGCCATCTCGACCGAACCAATCGGCGGGTTCGTCAGGTGGCGAAGCTTCGGAGAAACACCCTCTCTCGAGCCCTCCGTGAGTCACTCGGAGACGGGGTCAACCTGATCGTCCCGCGAACTGGGTTTCACATTCACGCGACCCTTCCAAACGTTCCGAGTTCCGCGACCGACGAACTTCTCAAGCGGGCGGCAAGAAAAGGCGTCCGAGTCTACCCGGACCTGCCGTTCTACCTCGAACCGCGGGATCAGCTCGGTCTCATCTTTGGATTTGGAGATCTCGACCCACCCGATATCGACGAGGGTATCCGGCGCTTCGCAAGCGTCTTCTAGGTCTACCGGATCCGAACCACCGTGCCCGTCCCCTCGAACGGCCCAGCGGATAGGCGATAGAAGTACGTTCCTGGCGAAACGGGATGCCCCATGGAGTCGTTGCCATCCCACGTTAGATCGAAGGAGTCGAGATCGTCAGCCAGAGGCGCGCTGAGACGTCGAACCAGACGTCCTTCGACATCGTGAATCGTCCCTACGACCAAACCTTCACCGCTGCTCGATCGACCCAGTACTTCGGCCGCTACCGCCCCGGACGGGAGAGTACTCTGCAGGCGGGTCGTCCCGGCGAACGGGTTCGGAGAGGCCGTGACCCGAAGCGTCGACAGGTTCGCGTTCGCGACCGGTTCTTCCACCCCGGTGACTTCATCGAGGTCGAACTTCCACATCGAACGACCGTGGGTTCCGGCGACGAGTTCCCGGGTCGGGTTGTGCAGGTGCAGGTCGAAAACTGACGTCGGCGGCAGGCCAGCACCGAGGACGGACCAGGAAGCCCCCAGATCGGAACTGAAGAACACACCAGCATCCGAGGCAACGTAGAGACGGGTCGTGTCCTCAGGATCAACGACGATGTCGTTGAGGGGGATCCCTGGAAGGTCGCCGGCGATGTCGTCCCAGGATGCCCCGCCGTTGCTCGACCGGAGAAGATGGGGAACATATTCATCGTAGCGGTAGCCCGAGAGAGTGACGTAGAGGACCTGGTCGTCGAGGGGATCGAAGGCCACGCGGGTGACCCACCGCTCCGGGAAGGTAGCAGACACCGAATTCCAGGTACCTCCGCCGTTGTAGGTCACCGAGACGTTTCCATCATCTGCTCCGGCGATGACGGCATTTGGATTGGTCGAGGCCACATCAATCGTGGTGATCGTTCCAAAGACGAGCCCACCGGGGGGATCACCGTCGGTCAGGTCGCCGGAAATCGCGTTCCAGGAAGACGCCCCATTCGTCGATCGAAAGACGCGGTAGGTTCCGTAGTAGAGAATGTCGGGATCGGACGGATCGAAGACGACCGGCGTCGACCAGTTGCGACGATCGCCGGAGGGAATGCCACTCGTCGCACCGTCCCAACTTGCCCCGGTGTTCGTGGACTTGGCGAGTCCTCCGTACTGGTACTCCGCGTAGATCACTTCGGAGCTCCGTGGGTCGACCAGGCTGTAGAATCCATCCCCGAAGTAGATGACGTCCCAATCGTCGATACCACCGGTCAACGTACGATTGGTCGAGTTGTCCTGTGTGCCACCATAGAGGCGCCACGGACTCTGACTGTCGACGGTGATGGCGTAGAACTGGGTGATCGGAAGCTGGCCCCGCTTCGTCCAGCTCGAACCATTGTTGGTACTGCGGTAGAACCCACCATCGTTTCCACAGTAAATGAGATTGGATCCGGGAGTCGGGTCAATCCAAAGCGCATGATGGTCAACGTGCATCGAGCCGTCGACGCTCGACCAGCTGTTTCCACCGTTCGTGGAACGGTAGACGGGCACACCGAGGACAAAGACGCGGTCGGAGTCTTTTGGATCGACCCGAATCTGTCCGAAGTACCAACCGAATGAACTGGTCACGCCACTGATCGCACCGTCATTGACCTGGGACCAGCTCTCTCCCGCATCGGTCGTCTTGTAGACGCCGATGAATGATCCAGGATTGTCGCAGTAGTAGGCATAGAGGACATCAGGCGAGCTCGCACACTGGGTCAGTCCGATACGGCCCAGGTTGGAAGCCGACGCAGGTAGCCCATCGACCCCATCCAGACGTACCCAGGTGTCTCCCCCGTCGCTGGAACGCCAGACGCCACTCCCCAACCCTCCGACCCGTCGGTCCGTTGGTGTGCGAAGCCGGTCCCAGGTCGCAGCAAAAACGAAATCGCGAGAGGTGCTGGGGTCGACGACGACATCGATCGCTCCGGCGTCTTCGGCGACAAAGAGAACCTGCTCCCAGGAATTCCCTCCGTTTTCGCTTCGATAAACTCCGCGTTCGGCACTCGTGGAATAGAGAGGCCCTGTCACTGCGACAAACACGCGCTGCGAGTCTTTTGGATCGATCGAGATGCGACCAATCTTCGCACTGAGCGGCAAGCCGACGTTGATCCAGGAGTCACCGCCGTCCGTGGATTTATAGACTCCGTCGCCAGCGTAGGTATCGCCAGCCGCGTTCGTCTCTCCCGTACCGACGTAGATCACGTCTGGATCTGTCGGGTCAATGGCGATCGCACCGATCGAAAGGACCGGCATGTCGTCGAAAACCGGAGCCCAGTCTGCGCCACCGTTAGTGGACCGAAAGACGCCCCCATCAGCCGCGCCGATAAAAACTCTATCGGGAGCGGTCGGGTCGGCGGCCATGGCAGTGATTCGGCCATGAACATTGGACGGTCCGGCCAGCGCCCACCCGTTGCTGCCGCCCCGGTTCGAATTCTCGGCATCGTTCGCCCACTCCCGCGCCAGCGCAAGTTCCTCTACGCGCGAAGCCGGAATCTCGGCGAACGGAAAGGCCCGCTGACGCTGGAACCAGTCGTCCGGGGCCTGGCCGGGCCCCGACTCTACCCGAGCTCCACCGGGCGCCCAGGACTTCCACGGCCTGGAGTCAGCCGAATCGGGGTCGGGCGAACGATCCACTGGATTCATGACGAGAACAACGGCCGCCGCGATGGCGCCGCCATAGATGAGCCGACGCAAGGAGTAGGAACGTGGGGATGTCATGCAGCTCTCCCGAACGAAACGGAGGTGAATCGACGATACCTGATGTGTGTGGGGTCAGGAATTTGAAACACAGACTACAAGCGTACCAGCGGTTCGGTGATCGGGCCAGGGAATCGCCGAGGCAAGGTGCGGCAAATGCTGCCCGTCGCCGAAATGGACGAGTGATGTTATCATTCTCTCTAATCGGGACGCGTTCAGGATTGTCTACCCCTCGAATTTGGTTTAGACAAGCAAAGCAACTCAAAGATAAAAAACAACTTACGCCAGATCTCGGAGCGCAGAAACCACGATGACAAAAGCCCGCAGCTATTTCCAGGCAGAAAAAGAACTACGCAAAGAGCTGAACGAGTATTTCGACAAGGAAGACATTCGCGCGCTCCACAAACGAAGCCCCGCCCGACACTTTGCGATCGTGATTCGACAGTTCCTTTTCCTTTTCGGAACCGCCTGGATCAGCTGGCATTATCCCAATCCGCTCATTTGGATTCCGATGGCTCTGATCCAGGGCTTCGTCATGTTCAACTTCACTGTCCTCCTGCACGAGCAGATTCACCGGTCGATCTTTCGAGGACGCCATCCCAGGATCAATCGATTCCTGGGTTTGCTCTATGCCTTCCCGAGCGGAATCTCCGCCACCCAATTCAAGACCTGGCACATGGACCACCACGAGAACCTCGGTGATGACGAGGACGACCCCAAGCGTCACTATCTCTCTCCGAAGCGGGTCTCTCGTCTCTACAAGCTGCTCTATTGCACCCCCCTTCTTTTCGGGATCTACTTTCGCGCCGCTCGCCAGGAGACAGAAAGCTATCCAGACGAAATGAGGAAGACGATCGGGATCGAACGCACCTTGACCATTGGGCTTCACCTCGCCATCGCAGCGCTCATCTGGTGGGCAGCCGGCCCCCTCGTGCTGGCTCGGGCCTACATCATTCCTTACTTCTTCGTTTTTCCGATCGCATTCACGATCAACCGACTTGGGCAGCACTACTTCATCGATCCGGATGATCCGCGGAAGTGGAGCACGCGGGTCGATGGAAACTGGTTCTCGCAGTTTCTGTTCCTGTGGAGCAATTTTCATCTGGAGCATCACTACTTCCAGTCGGTTCCGTTCTACAACCTCGGGAAGCTGAACAAGATGTTGCGTCCCTATTACGAGCAGCATGGGATCAAGAACTACACGTATCCCGAGATCCTCTGGGGTTGGTACGTGAAGAACCATGTTCCCCACACCAAACCCGAAACGGGTGATGGAGCGCAGCCTCCTCGCGGAATGGCAGCTCCACAGACAAACTGATCCGCAGACTCACTGTCCAGCAGACCTGGTTGTCCTCTGCGCAGGGTCCCGGTTTGACCGGGACCGTCCCCGATCGATAAACTCCTACGGCGAGCTACCTCGCGCGAAGTGTGGTGTGCCGCGACTCGAGGATTCGAGTGGCGTCCCTGGCGTACCTGTGTTGACCAGAGGAGCCCGAGATGAAGACCTCCCACGACATCCAGAAGCATCGCGTCACCCCTTTCCTCTTTGCCACGATCCGCCTCCCGAAGGTCCTCTGCGCCATCGCAGGAACGACCGCGGCGATCTTCGCGGCGGTAGATCCCGCTCTGGCTGGACCTCCGCAGTACGAAAGCGGCCAGGTGCATCCTCTCGATCGCATCGAAAACCGGGTCCTCGCCGTCAACACCCCGGACTCTCGGTTGTCGATCTTCGATTGGACCGACTCCGGACTCGTCCTCGAAAGCGAAGTGAAAGTAGGGATGGAACCCGTCACGGTGCGGGCGAAATCTCCCAGCGAGGCCTGGGTCGTCAATCACCTTTCCGATGACATCTCGGTGATCGACCTCGATAGCGCCGAAGTCGTGGCGACAATTCGGACTGGCGACGAACCCACCGACGTAGCGTTCGTACTCGACCCGATCGAAGATGACGGTTCCCTCTGGGCGGTGATCTGCCTCAGTCAGGAGGATCGGATTCTCGTCCTCGACGCCGAGGCGCCCTACGCCGAAATCGCTCGTCTCGACATTCCGGGTAGCGATCCCCGTGCCCTCACCGTAGACCCCACGCGCAATGCCGTCTGGGTGGCAGTCTTCGAGAGCGGAAACAACACCACCGTGGTCGACCGGGATGACGTCAACGATCCTGGGTCTCCCTGGGGCGGGAACCTCCCCCCCTTCGTCCCACCCCTCAATCCCGATCTGCCTGCTCAGCTTCTTCCCGACAACACCGTCATCGTCCGCAAGATCGACGGTGACTGGCTCGACGAGCAGAATGGAGACTGGTCTTCGTTTGTCACCTGGGATCTGTTCGACATCGATCTCGTCCGAATCGACATCGGAGCGAACCCTTCCATCGGTCGTACCGTCACGAACGTGGGGACACTCATCGAAGATGTCGTCGTACAGGATGACGGAACGGTCTGGGCCATTAACCTCGAAGCCCAGAGCGAGGTCTACTTCGAGGAGAAACTGAAGGGTGAGTTTGTCCGCAACCGCATCACCCGGGTTCTCCCAGGGGGAACGGTTGAACCGTTTGGACTCAATGGACACATTTCCTTTGGCCTCCCTGGAAATCCCAATCCCGCCAGTCTGCCCACGGAGAAAGAGGAATCGCTCACCTACCCGACCGAGGTCCTCATCTCCCCGCTGAGCGGAAGCGAAGAGATCTATGTCACCGCGATGGGCGGTCAGAGGATCGCGGTAATCGATCCGGCCGACGGTACGGTCGCTCGACGACTCTCGGTGAGCGAAGGTGCGACTGGCCTCATCGCCCACCCCGAGCGAGGCAAGCTCCTGATCCTGGACCGCCTGACCAACGAGCTGGCAGTCGTCGATCCGTTCGTCGGCGAGACCGGATCTCGCATCTCCATTGGACGATCCGGTTGGGATCCGACCGAGCCACAAACAAAAGAAGGTCGCCAGTTCCTCTACACCGGGTCTCGGAGCGCGCACGGAACAACCGCCTGCGCCTCCTGTCATCCTTACGCCAATCTCGACAACATTGCCTGGGACCTGGGCGACCCGACCGGAGAGCTCGTCCAACTCCAACCCGCGGACAACGGCGGAGTCCAGGTAGCTCCCTTCCATCCGCTCAAGGGCCCGATGACGACCCAGACCCTGCGTGGTCTCAAAGACTCCGGTCGGTTTCACTGGAGGGGTGATCGCGCTGACGTCAGCCGCTTCAATCCGGCCTTCGTCGGCTTGCTCGGGGGCGACTCTCTCTCGACGTCCGAGATGACCGACTTCGAAGCGTTTGTCCTATCGCTCGAGTTTCCACCCAACCCGTTCCGCACCGTCCTTGACGAAATGGCCTCGACGGGCACGAACGGCGACCCGAATTTCGGTCAGACAGTCTTCAATCAGAACGGATGTGTCGGGTGCCATTCCTTTCCCCTCGGTACGACCGGACAGGTCATTCCGCTCGAGAACATCCCGGGCTTTGGGAATCAACCGTTCAAGATCCCCCAACTTCGAAATCTCTATGAGAAGACCGGGTTTGATGAGCGCAATGGACTGAACAAACGCGGATTCGGATACCTCCATGATGGATTGGACCACGACCTCACCGAATTCGTTTCCGAACCCATCTTCAATTTGGACGAGTCGGACAAACCACACCTCGTCTCCTTCCTGATGAACTTCGGAACCGAAACTCATCCGGCCACCGGAGTGAGCGTAACGTTCGATGTCGCCGGCCTCGCTGACAGCGAACGCCTCGCACTCTATGGCGATCTCCTCGCGGTGGTCGCGAGCGGAGAGAACGACTTCGTCGCGCACGGAAACGTCACGGGCGAAGAGCGTGGCTTCGTCTGGACGTCGAGCACTCCGACGCCGACATTCCAGAGTGATCGGGCAAGCGAGAGCTGGACGGAGGCAGACTTCATCGACGCAATCAACAACGGCGCAATACTGACATTCATGAGTGTTCCCCCTGGCGAGGGAATCCGCATGGGGATCGATCGCGATCTCGATGGCGCTTTTGATCGGGACGAACTCGACACCGGATCCGACCCTGCCGACCCGGACCAAACCCCGAGCGCGATCGACACTGATCCCTACGCCGCCGCACCGGAACTTGCTCGTTTTGTCAGCGTCTTTCCCGCGCCATTCGTCACTCGCACGACAGTCGAGTTCTACCTCCCCTTTGCTCAGGACGTACAAATCGACGTCTACGACGTAGAGGGTCGCAACCTCGTTACTTTGGCGAGAGGTCAGTTCGAAGCCGGACGTCAACAGCTGGCTTGGGACGGCCGGGGCGCAAACGGACGGTCCGTGCCTGCTGGAAACTACTTCCTTCAGCTGCGCACCGAAAAGGCGAGCGACGCCCGTAAGGTGATCCGACTCGACTAGAACGATTGGCTCCGGGGGCCGGGTCCCCTGCCCTCTAAGGCAGGGGATCAGCCATGGGTTCCAGTGCGATCTCCATGCGTCTCCCTACGATGGAGAAGGACAGGGCAGGTCGCCGAATGGACGACTTCTGCGGCACAACTACCAAGGAGCGCGCGGATGAACCCGCGACGACCGTGAGTGCTCATGACGATGACGTCAGCCTGCCATTCCCTGGCCTCGGCGAGAATCTGCTTCGCAGGTAATCCAGAGCGGATGGCGGTCGTACTCTTTATCCCCGCCGCCGCGACCATCTCTTCGATTCGTTGGGCTGCCTCGCGGGCCCTCTCTTCGACCTCGATCCGCATCTTGCGAAAGGTCTCGGTATCGTAGAACCCGACTTCCGGGGACTGAACGCCGTACCCAATTCCCAACCCGACCACGCTGACAATACGAATCTCCCCACCGCCTGCTCGCGCAAGTTCCATGGCCACCGGACCGGCCTCCTCCGCGAGGGGGCTACCGTCCGTGGTCAAAAGGATCTTCGTGAACATCGTGAACTCCTCTCTTCGCTAGAGGTTGGACAGACAGCCTCAGATTACGTCGGTTTGCGCCCGATCGACAGTCCGACCATTTGCGTACAGGCAGTGGGGTTTTTCCCCCGAAGATGGGTAGATTTTCCCCAATGAGACCCCTCGGGCGATCGATTCTGACTCGGTTTCCCCCTGTGTGGTAGCATTATGGGGTGCCGTTTTCTCTGGTTGGTATGGAGAATCTGAGCCAAGAATCCCCCACTCATTCATCCTCTAGGAGGAGGTCAAGCACATGCATCGTATTGGTTCGAACATCCGAGGCCGAAGCGCCCTAGGATTGGCCGCGCTCGGTCTCACTGTCGCCTTGGCTGTTTCGGTGCCGGAAACCAGTTCTGCCTTCGGAACGGTTCGCATCGCCAGTGGTCTGAATCGACCCATTTTCGCCACCGGGGTCGAGTACCCGGGCAACGGAGATCTGCTCTACATCGTCGAGCAACGTGGTGTCGTCAAGGTGATGGTCAACGAGTCATTGCAAGGCGCCAGCTTTCTCGACATCGACTCTCTGATTCCGAACATCAGTGGAAACGACGAGCGCGGGCTCCTCGGATTTGCTCTGCACCCGGACTTTGTCAACAACGGCGAGTTCTTCGTACACTATTCGAACTCGGCCAGTAACACGGTGATCGCTCGGTACACGCTCGATTCGGGTAACCCTCTCGATGCCGACGAGAGTTCGGCCGAAATCATCTATACCGAGAACCAACCCTTTTCGAACCACAACGGTGGGTCGATCGAGTTCAGTCCCATTGATGGATACCTCTACATCGGACTGGGCGATGGTGGCTCCGGTGGAGACCCCGGCAATCGCGCTCAGAACGGAAGCGTCAATCTTGGGAAGATCCTCCGGATCGACGTGGACGGCTCGAGTCCATACGAGATTCCCGCCAGCAATCCGTTCGTAGGCTCCGGCGACGGTTTTAACGACGAGATCTGGACCTGGGGCTGGCGCAATCCCTGGCGCTTCTCGTTCGATCGCCTGACGGGTGACATGTATGTCGCCGACGTTGGACAGAACGCCTGGGAAGAGGTCGATTTCGAAGCGGCCGGAGATGCCGGTGGCAAGAACTACGGTTGGCGCCGGATGGAAGGCCTCCATTGCTTCATCCCGAACAACAACTGTAACGACGGCAGCCTGACTCTTCCAATCCTGGAGTACCCCCACAACAGCGGTGGTGGATTTTCGATCAGCGGCGGTTACGTCTATCGCGGCAACGCGATTCCTTCCCTCTACGGTGAGTACTTCTATGCGGACTTCGTGATTCCGAATATCTGGAGTCTGACGCATGACGGGAACGGCGGCAGTGTCGTCATCACGGATCGCGAATCTCAGCTCAGCCCGAGCACCGATGGCCACACCGTCAATCAAATCGCCAGCTTTGGGGAGGACGCCAACGGTGAACTCCTCATCGTCGACCGCGGTGGTGCGACGAGTGGTCAGCTCTTCAAGCTCATTCCAGAAACAGCCGACACCGCTCAGAACGAGATCGAACCACTCGGAGGACTGACTCTCGCTCTCGGATCGCAGAATCCGTTTTCGTCCGACTACCCGATTCAGTTCCAGGTCGTCCTCGAGCGCGAAGCCGCCCTGACGGTCGACGTTCTCGATACGAACGGTCGGAAGATTCGGACGATCGCAACGGGCACAGAAGCGGCCGGTGTCTATACCTACAGCTGGGACGGAAAAGCCGATGATGGCCAGACCAGCCCGTCTGGGGTCTATTTCCTTCGAGCTGTCAGTGAAAACCAACGTTCGACGAAGAAGGTTGGGTTCCTGCAATAGCTTCGAGTTCTACTCTCTGAGTTGAGAGAGACTGAAGAACGGTCGAGTCGGTAACCCGATTCGACCGTTTTCATTTAGACGCACTTTGGAACCTGGGTAGCTCGACCCAAAACCACGCCTGCTCTCATGCCTCGAGCTCGTTCAGCCACCCAAACATTCGAGAAGAAGTCGACGGAAGAGCTGGGCACCTCGCCCTGGAAGTTCATCCCGACGGTGAACGAGATAGGGGTTAAAGGCATAAACCCCTCCCTCTTCTAACTCGATCGCTCTCAGTTCCCCCGACTCGATCAGACTGTCGGCAAGGTGGCGGGGTAACCAACCGAAACCCAACCCGCTGCGGAGCGCCTCCCGCTTGGCCTGAAAGTCAGAGAGAGAGAGCACCTGCTCCGACCCGAAGAGCATATCGGGAGTCTGCTCGACGGGATGGCGAGCAGAGTCCGCCACGTGAATCTCGACAAATTCCTTGAGGGCGTGGCGCGGGACGGGAGCAGCCAGGTCGTGTACCGGATGATCGTCGCGAGCCACCAACAACAGTTCGATCCGGGGTAAGGGTGTCGCTACGAGCGTCCGCGCTTCGCGGTAGTCGAGGGTCAACATGAGAACAGCTTCGTCTTCGGCGAAACGTTCACTGACCCCAGCGAGGTACTCCGCCTTGAGCCGGAGGCGCGTGGGGGTGCGCTCCCGGGCGAATCGGCGCATGGCGAGGAGAACCGGTTCCATCGGAAAGATCCCATCAACGACGACCAGAATTTCGGACTCCCAACCCTCGCGCATCTTCTGCACGGCCCGGTCCAGCTCGTTGGCGCGGTCGAGCAGAGCCCGGGCATGGGTGAGGAGAGCCCGCCCCGGATCGGTCAGACGAGCACGATGTCCGCTCCGATCGAAGACGGCCAGCCCCGTCGCCTCTTCGAGGGCGCGGATCGAATAGCTCACGGCAGAGGTCGCCCGATTCGACTCAGCGGCCGCCCGAGCAAAACTGCCGCAGCGATCCACCGCATCCAGGGTTCTGAGCTGCTGGAGATTCCAATTCAGTTGTTCAGTTTTTTCGTCCGACATTATCAATATTATGTCTATTTCTTCGATCGAATGTCGAGCCTAGTCTTTCGATGTTGGTCGAATCATTTACGAATTCTCCGGAGGAACCGATGTTTGAACGCGGAAAAGTGACCCGACAGGCCCATGTCGATATTCCAGAAGGTCTCTTCGAAGAAGAATACGGACGCGAGGGCTTTTTTGGACCCTATGCCCACCTCTATCGGACCCACGCTCCCGTCGGCTGGACCCGCGTCGAGGGCAACCATCGTCCCCGGGCCTACCGGCTCGCCGACACACCTCTCGGCGACGACTATTGGAAATGTCGGGTGCCGTTTCTGGCCAATGCGGACACCACCCTGAGCTTCGGGGGGCTGATCGAGCCGATGCCGTATCACTTTCGAAACGCGGACGGGGATGAAGTGCTCTTCATTCATCGGGGCGGGGGCATCATCGAGACCGACTTCGGCCCCCTCGCCTACGAGGGCGGCGACTATCTCGTCATTCCGCGTGGTACGGTCTACCGACTTCGCCCCTCCGCTGAGACACGCCTTCTCGTCATCCAGACACGCGGAGCGGTCACGGTGCCGGACCGCGGTCTTCTCGGCCAACACGCTCTCTTTGATCCGTCCGTCCTCGATGTCCCCACGCCAACTCCCAATCCAGACGAGGGGGATCGTAAGGAATGGGAACTTCGCATCCAACGGTGTGGCGAGATCACATCGTACTTCTATCCGCACAATCCGATCGACGTCGTCGGCTGGAAAGGCAACCTCAGCGTGACGAAGCTGAACATTCGGGACATCCGTCCCATCGCAAGTGAGCGCTATCACCTCCCGCCCACCTCCCATTGCACCTTTATGGCCGACAATGTCGTGATCGTGAGCTTCCTGCCGCGACCGCTCGAGACGGGCGATCCCGGCGCGATGAAGGTTCCCTACTTCCACTCGAACATCGATTACGACGAGGTCATCTTTTATCACGACGGCGACTTCTTCAGTCGAAGCGGTCTCTCCGCCGGCATGATGACCTTCCATCCGCAGGGCGTTCATCATGGCCCGCACCCCAAGGCGATCGAGCGGAGTCGGAACGCCACCCGCACCGAAGAAAAGGCCATCATGGTTGACACTCGAAATCCACTTTTCCCCACTGAGCAGGCCGCAGACTTCGAAATGCAGAACTACTGGCGCAGTTGGATGGATGACACCGACAATCCCGCTACCCCATCGACGTCCCCGTCCACGAGCCAGGCCGAAGAGGAGGTACTCGGATGAGCGATGTACACGCCGCCCCGCAAGAAGCGATCGTGAACCCCGCCGGTCTCAGCGGGATCGAATTTGTCGAGTTTGCCAGCCCCGAACCGGAGAGACTGGACCAGCTCTTCCGGGAGTTCGGTTTCTCGAAACTGCAACGGCACCGCGACCTCGACATCGTGCTCTACCGGCAAAATGACATGGTCTTTCTCATCAATCGCGAGGCCTCCGGTCAAGCAGCGCAGTTCGCCAAGGATCACGGCCCGTCCATCTGTTCGATGGGCTGGCGGGTCAAGGACAGCGAAGCTGCTCTCCGCGAGTCGACGACTCGTGGGGCCGAGCCGGCCACTGCTTCACACCCCTACGCAGCAGCTCCGGCCATCTTCGGAATCGGCCGGTCCTACATCTACTTCGTCGACCCGGCGAAACGAGACTATCTGGAGAGCTTCGTTGATCTCGATGAGCAGGTCGTGGTCAAAGACAAAGGGTTTCTCGCCATCGACCACCTGACAAACAACGTGGTGAAGGGGACCCGGGATCAGTGGGCTGATTTCT
>Ga0315338_1003502_pt1 | contig 13581 bp, 8 predicted proteins | sample ASW8metaG_FD_204518 | JGI IMG/M metagenome (GOLD analysis project Ga0315338, IMG submission 204518) | Ammonia-oxidizing marine archaeal communities from Monterey Bay, California, United States - ASW #8 | ecosystem: Environmental > Aquatic > Marine > Coastal | place: USA: California | collected... | reverse complement strand
TACGCCGAACAAGTCGAGTACGGCGCATCGCCACTCGGTGCGATTGAGTCGTCGACCGGACGGTGCACCGGCACTGGCAAGATCTGCAGCGGAGGCATCGATGATCGCTTCAACGTGCTCCAGGACTGCGTCGTAGGCGGCGGGCTCCGGTCGGTGGTCGGCTTTGGGAGGCATGCTGCGAGCCTGCAATTGCGTACGAACGCGGGCCCATTGCAGCAACGCGCCATGGCCGTCTGGCTCGTGTTGCAGCGCCGTCAGATCGAGCCCCCCTTTGGCTGCTTGGGTGTCATGACAGTCGATGCAGTGCGCGTCGAAAAACACTTTCGACGGCTGCGGTTGTGTCATCATCAGCGAGCATGTGAGTGCCGCGAGCACGGGGGAGATGGTCCCTTTCCTGCAAGATGCCCGGTGCCGAGCGTAGCAGGCGAGCATCATGTGACAACCGCTCGGTCAGAGGGTTTGGACCGAGCGGTGTCGCCCCCGGAGCGGGGGGTGGGTTAGGAGGAGAGGGGTTGCGGGACGGTTGCGTCCCACCACAAGGAGCAAGGAGGGGAAGTCGGAGGGGGTTGTTGATCAAGAGCGTGCGACGTCGCGTCGTCTCAATCATCCAACGCAGGTACGCAGCGGACATTGCGGTCTCACGGGAATTTGTCTTGGCAGTGGTGCAATCATCCGCCAACCGGTTGTCCACCGTCATTCCCGGACACAGGAGGTTCGATCGGTGCAGGGTACGATCCGTTGACCCGGGTCACATGAACAGACGATTTATTGCCGCCGATGCTCCAATGTTGCCCGCCATTGCGCGGATGCTCATCGATCAAGTGCCCGGTGCTGTGGTGGCCGATCTTCGCAAACACTACGTAGTGCTGCCGACATCACGGGCCTGCCGCAGGCTTGCTGCGTTGCTCGATGGTGCGCGTGGCGATCGTCCGTTGTATCCACCGCGCATCCTGACTGGCGGTGCTCTGGTGCAGCAGTGTCTGCCGCCGCGACGCACGCAGGCATCCGACTTGATGGTGTCCATCGCATGGCAACACGTGTTGGCGAAGGCCGACGAATCCGATTGTCGGGCGTTGGCCGGGCACAAGGAGGCCATCGCCGAGCGTGAGCGTGCGTCGCTCGCCTGTCGTTTGCAATCGATTGTTCGTGAGTTGGCAACAGCAGGCACAACGCCCACCGAGGTCGCCGGACGAATTGCTGCGGATCATCTGCCCATGTCAACGTCTATTTGGTTCGCCATCGACCGCATGCGCCGGGCCATGCTTGCCACGCTTGACTCGGCGGGGTTGGATGAACCGGAGACCGCGCGTGCGGCGGCCCTGGCTGCCGGCGACGTGTTCGTTGATGAACTGACCCACTTGTGGGTGGTCGCGGCGGATCCATCACCACGCGAGCGTGCGCTGTTGCAGGCGATCGACGCCAAGGGTGTGTCGGTGACATCGCTTGTCCACGGCGATGAAAAGATTCTGGCGGATGCCTTTACCGATTCTGGAATCATCAACCATGACTGGTGGACCGCAGCGCAATTGCCCATGGACACCGATTCCATTCGGACATGTGACGGCGTGCCCGATCAGGTTGCCGTCGTGCTCGAGTGTTTGGCTGATGCCGGTGAAGACGTTGACCCCACTGATGTCTGCATCGTGGTACCGGACCCAACGCTGGGGCCATTGTTGCAGCGGTTGACTCGAGCCGAACAGGTGCACGTGCACCTTGCCGAAGGGCGATCGGCTTCACGGGGCCGTATCGGATCGCTGCTTGTAGCCGTGCATGCGTGCCTTGTGTCGAACGACGCTTCCACGTGGGGTGACTTGCTTCGTCATCCCGACATTGAGCGGCTGGCGGGCAATGACGCGTTGGTTGCATGGGATGCACTGTGGGCGAAGCACTTGCCACGAGACCTGTCACTGCCGCCATCTGGTGGCCGGGCGGAGTTCGATGCCCTCTTTGTTGAAGTGCGAAAGGCACTGGCGCCGTTGCTCGGCGACACCGCGGCACCCGCCAGTGCTTGGGCTGCGCCAATTGCGGAAGTCTTGCTGGCCATTGTCAGTGACGGTGCCTTTGGCACGGATGACGACGTGTCGGTGTTGACCATGGTGCAGAGTCATTTGCAGGCGCTGCATGAAATGCCGGCCGGAGCGATATCGGTACCTGCGCATGCCGTGATCGGTGCTTTGGTGCAGGTGTTGCAAGATGCATCAATGCCCGCGCAGCGCCATCCTGACGCCATTGATTGCGTCGGCTGGTTGGATGCTCATCTCGACGACGCATCACTATGCATCATCACGGGAATGAACGAGGGCACAGTGCCGGCGGCGCCATCGACGGATCCATGGCTGCCGGAGGGCCTTCGCGCGGCGATCGGTTTGTCGACGGCGCAACAACGCTTCGCGCGGGACGCTTGGTTGATGCACGCCGTAGTGCAGTCGGGGCGTCGTGTAGAGCTCATCATGCCCCGTCGTGGCGCAGAGGGTGATCCGCTGTTGCCCAGTCGACTTCTGTTGGGGGCACGTGGAGAAGCACTCGCGCATCGAACGCTTGCACTGATCAAGCCCCAGGGAATTGAGCCGAGTCTTACATCGCGGCAGCCATCGGCGGGCGCCGTGTGTTCGTTCGACGGTGTGCAATTGCCCGACGGCAATCCCGTGATCGAAGGCATGTCCGTGACGTCGTTCAAGACATATCTGACCGATCCCTTGGCGTTTCTGCTTCGCCAGGATCGCCGCATCCGGTCGCGAGATGTCTGCGTGCAAGGCGATCTCGACCACCGTGGGTTCGGCGACTACCTGCATCGTGCCGTGGAGGCTTGGGGCAACCTCGAACGAAATCGGGACGTGCCGACGACGGATGTGGATGTCATTGAACGCGAGCTGCTGGAGTCGCTCGACACACTCACGGACTCGAAGTTCGGCAATCGACCACGTCCTGGCGTTCGTCTACAGCATGCGATCGCAGGGCATCGGCTTCGAGTGTTCGCGCAGCACCAAGCGTCGCATGCGAAGCTCGGTTGGAAAGTGAAGTACATCGAGCAGTCTTGGGGCATGCACCCGAGAGACGATGCCCCGTCATTGCATCTGGGCAGCGGCGCCGGGCTGTCGCTGAGCGGACGCATCGACCGTATCGATGAGCATCCGGAGTACGGCTGGATGGCGATCGATTACAAGACAGGTACACGGGCGATCGACCCGGACAAGGCCCACCGCGACAAGTCCGGGGAGTGGCTTGACCTCCAACTTCCATTGTACGCCGCGCTCATGGCGTCCAGTGGGATGTACGTCGAAGGCCACCGACTCGGCTACGTGCTGCTTGCACCCGCTGTGGACACGGCCGGTTTCGCGATGGCGCACTTTTCCAACGACGATCTCGCGGTGGCAAAGGCCGAGGCCGAAGCGATCGTCGACGTCATTCAAAGCGGCGACTTGATGCAGACGGTCGAAGACTGGTGCAATCAATGACGACCGCCGCCCGCACACTCATTACTGCAAATGCCGGATGTGGCAAGACGTTCACGCTGGCGAACCGAGTGATCGGATGGATGGTCGACCACATGCGGACCACCGGCGACATCGGTGTAGGTGGACTGCTTGCAGCGACATTCACTCGAAAGGCGGCCGGTGAAATCCTCGAGCGCATTTTGGAACACCTCGCTCAGGCGATTACAGACGCCGATGCCCGAAAGCGCTTCGAGGAAACCATCAGCCTCCAGCCGGCGGCAACGGCTGCTGAGTGCGCCGCAGTGCTCGATGCACTCGCCGGTCAGATGCATGCAATGCAGGTTGGCACGCTCGATGCACTCTTTCATCGCGTGGCGGCCGTCTGCGCAGGTGAGATCGGCCTGCCTGCGGGCTGGACCATTGGCTCAGCCGCCGACATCCAGATGCTTCGACTGCAAGCGATTGATGATCTGCTCGATTCAGCGACGCAGCAGCACATCGACGCCATCGTGATGGCCGCGGAAGAAGACTTACTTCGCGGTGGCGCCATTGATGCCGTCTACAAGGCCGTATTGACAAACGGTGTGCTCGATCAATGGCGTGGCAGTCGAGGTCCTGGCGCCCGCGATGCCTGGCGGTGGCTGCTGGATCAGCCGGACGAAGTGCTGGTCACGGGCGCTTGCCGGTTGTCCGGGGAGGCCATCGAGCAGGCGTCCGGTACCTTGGAATCCGCCGAGGTTCCGTTGACAAAGAAGGGCTCGCCCAGCGCAAATTGGACCAAGGCTTGCCGCGTCGTGGCAGATCATGCCCGCGCCGGTGCGTGGCCGTCTGTCCTCAAGTCGACATTGGTTCGGTCCGCGATGACCGGCCGGACGTACCACAAAGCCGCAGCGCCGTCGTCTTTGGTGGATGCTGTTCGGCCGCTGGCCGGCCATGCGTGCGCGGTGCTTGCCGCGTCGATCAAGGCACGCATGCAGTCATGGTTGCTGCTGTTGGGTGGGCTTGACCGGACCCTCGCCCGTCGCCAACACGAATCCGGCTTGTACGACTTTAGCGACATCGCATTGCATCTGGCTAGAGCATCCGTGTTCGACGGCGTCACGGATCAGTGGCTGGAGTTTCGGCTCGATACATCGTTGCGTGATATCGCGATCGACGAATTTCAAGACACGTCGGTCGACCAATTCACGGTGCTCGAACCGATCTTTCGAGAGTTGTTCGCGGGGGCCGGCGCACACGATGAAGGCCGTCGCCTGTTGGTCGTCGCCGATGAAAAGCAGTCGATCTACGGCTGGCGTGGCAGCACTCCGGATGTACTTCAGGAGCTTCGTGACATGGGCACGCCATCGCTCTATGAGGATGTGCTGGCCTGCTCGTACCGCAGTGCGCCGCCCCTGATGTCATTTGTCAACAGCGTGTTCGGTGATCTGTCATCCAACAGTGTGCTCCATGCAGCCGAAGAAGTACCGGTGGATGCGGTGCTGCTTGAGCAGGCGGACCTCGGTGCCGTCGTATCGGACGATGGCCCGGTTGCGGCGGCCTTGGCGCGGTGGACATTCACCAAGCACGAATCCGCCGAGCAGAACAAGGACATGACCGGCGGGGTGCAGGTGTTCATGCCGGCCTGGGTCGGGACCGGGCAGGAGGCTGCATCGCTGGAGATGGCTGTGGACATTGCCGAGTCACGCATTGCCTACACGCAGTCGATCGGCATCCTGGTGCCGACCAACAAGCAGGTTGCCACGATTGCGGCGGGTCTTCGGGCAAGAGGCGTCGACGCGAGTGAAGAGGGTGCCGGCGCGCTCAGCAACCTCAGCGCCGTCGACACCTTCTACAGCATGTTGCATTGGGTGGAGCATCCGGGCGATCGGGAAGCGGCTTACACGGTGTCGCACTCGGCGCTCGGTCCGCTGATTGGCCTTGCCCCGCTGGAGTCGATCGGCCGGATGCAGCAGCCGGTAGTGCTCGCCGAGGTTTCTCGCAGGTTCCGTCAACGTGTGCAGCACCATGGTCTCGACACGGTGCTTGGCGAGTTGGCGGAGGCCGTCCGTTTGGACTGCGATCAGCGCAACGCATCCGCATTGCAGCACATTGTTCATCTGGCGGCCGACTGGACACCGTGCGGTGATTCGCAGGTGCTTCGGTTGACCGACTTCGTGAGGTTCGTAAAGGCGTCGAAGGTCGGCGCGGCATCCGCCGGACAGGTGCGGGTGATGACCGTGCACAAGGCCAAGGGCCTGGAGTTCGATGAAGTCATTCTGCCGGTGCTGCACCCGAGTCTGATTAATGAGCGCGCCGGTTGCCGTGTGCTTCGCGAAGGTCCGCTTGCCGAAGTGCTCGCCGTTGCGCCGAGCGTCAACGCCGATGTTCGATGGGCGGCGCCATTGCTGGAAGTATTCCGCCATCAGATGTTGACACGGGAATTCGCCGATCGGCTGTCCACGTTGTACGTGGCGATCACACGTGCGAAGCGTGGGTTGCATCTGGTGATGCAGCATCATGGCAAAGACATTGAGGACCAGTGCAGTGCGGCGAACATCATCCGCGCGGCGATGCCGAGCATCGATCAGGCGATCAAAGACCGAGGGCAAAGCGAGGCCGGGTTGGTCTGGCCCTCGACACCCGAAGCGTGGACAACGGAGGTTGTTGCTCTGCCGCCTGAAGTGCCTACGCCTATGTCGCCACGCATCAAGGCGTCGGGCCGCGACGTGCATGCGTCGACGTCGACTACCTTGTCGATCGAGGTCACATCGGGCCGTCCTCGACGAGATGGCATCGCGCTGCACGAGTGCTTTTCGGAAATCGAGTGGCTGGACGATGGGCCACCGGACGTCACGAAACTTGAGGCGGCCTTCACGCGTGCTTCGGTGCAGACGGGTCGGCCGGTGGGGTCCGATCAGCGCGCGGCCCTTGTGAAACGACTGGAGCGGGCGCTTGCCGGCGATGTCGGTGCCGCGTTACGCCGCGAGACGTATGCCCATTGGGCTGTGGACGAATTGCAGGTGCTTCGCGAGTTGCCGCTGCTCAGCGGTACATCAACGATGCGATTGGATCGGCTGGTGCTTGGGCTGCGTCAGGGTCAGGTGGTTCGTGCTGCCATTCTCGATTTCAAGTCGGGCATCACCGATGCGAATGTGGCACACGACATCTACGCCCCTCAACTTGCCGCCTATGTGGAAAGGGTGTCAGACACCTTTTCTTCGTTGCCGGATGACGCCATCGAGACGCGACTGCTGCTGGTCGACGCCTGACCTACCATGGGCCGCCTTGACCAAGCCCTTGATCATCATCACCGAGCATCTTGACGACGTCGCCTGCAACTGGCTGTCGCAGCGAGCCGACGTGCATCGGATGGGCGTCGACGATACGGCGTTTGCCGAGCACCTTGCCCGAGCGGCGGGCGTGGTCGTGCGAACCTACACCAAGGTTGATGAGCCGTTTCTAGACGGGGCACCCAACCTGAGGGTTGTCGGCCGTGCGGGCGTGGGCTTGGACAACATCGATGTGGAGGTTTGCGAGGCCCGCGGTATTGCAGTCGTGCACACGCCCGATGCCAACACGCAGGCCGTGGTCGAATACGTCGTGTCGATTCTGGGCGCGGCGATGCGGCCGCTGCATCCGCTGAGCAACGGCGTCGATGTCGATACGTGGGATCGACTTCGCACCGAGGCCATGGCTGCTCGGCAGTTGTCGCAGATGACACTTGGCATTGTGGGCCTTGGCCGAATTGGCTCGCGTGTTGCTAAAGTCGCCGCCGCCATCGGCATGTCGGTGCAGTACTGCGATCTGCGTGACATCGCGGTCGATGCTCGACATGGTGCCGATCCCGTCGATTTGGAAACACTGTTGCGTGGGTCGGATGTTGTCAGTGTGCATGTGGATGGTCGAGCGACCAACAGGCACCTGCTTGGTCAAGATGCGTTGGTCCAATTGCCGGAGCACGCGATGCTCATCAATACGGCTCGCGGGTTTGTGATCGATCACACGGCGCTAGCGGCGGTGCTTGGTCATCGCCCCGCGATGCGAGCGGTTCTGGACGTGCATGATCCCGAGCCGGTGCCTCCGGGGCATGCGTTGCTCAACTTGCCCAATGCGGTGCTGCTGCCGCATGCGGCGTCGCGGACGCATGCTGCGCAGGCGGCCATGTCTTGGGTGGTGCGTGATGTGGCACGCGTACTGGGCCTGATGCACTGAGCCAGCCTTCTTCAGCCACCTGCTTGCGAGCGAGTAGAATCCTGCCAATGCCATTTTCAATCGAAGACATTCAAGCTCGCATGGTGCTCGACAGCCGCGGCAACCCAACCGTCGAAGCCGAAGTCCATCTTGCTGGTGGCGGCAGCGGCCGTTCAATTGTGCCCAGTGGAGCGAGCACCGGTGAACACGAAGCCGTCGAACGTCGCGACGGGGACGCGGATCGTTGGGACGGCAAGGGGGTGGATGGCGCCGTGGCCTCGGTGTGCGAGCAACTTGCGCCGGAAGTACTTGGCCTCGATGCGCGTGACCAAGAGGGCATCGATGATCTCTTGTGTAGCATTGATGGGACGGAAAACAAGTCGAATGTCGGGGCAAACGCCACGCTCGCGGTTTCATTGGCCGTTGCAAAGGCCGCAGCGGTGCAGTCCGACTTGCCGTTGTTTAGGTATATCGGAGGCGCCGCGGCACACGTGCTGCCAGCACCGATGATGAACATTCTCAACGGCGGTAAGCACGCCGACAACACCGTTGACTTCCAGGAATTCATGATTCAGCCGGTGGGCTTTGAGACGTTCGGTGAGGCGCTTCGGGCTGGCACCGAGTGTTACCACGCCCTGAAGGGCGTGCTGCACGAGCGGAATTTGTCGACGGCCGTTGGCGACGAAGGTGGGTTCGCTCCAGACCTCAAGAGCAACGAAGAGGCGCTGGAGGTCATCGCCGAAGCCGTCGATCGTTCGAACTACGAGTTCGGTGAGCAGATTGTGATTTGCCTCGATCCCGCGACAAGCGAGCTCGCCAACGAGGCAAAGGCCAAGGGCAAGGAGGGCTATTGTTTCTTCTCCAGCGAGCCCGATCGCGTCGCCACAACTGACGAACTCATTGACATGTGGGCCGACTGGTGTGATCGGTATCCCATCGCGAGTATCGAAGACGGTCTGTCGGAAGAGGACTGGGAGGGCTGGGCGACGCTCACGGAGCGGCTTGGTGAACGGTGTCAACTTGTCGGCGATGATCTGTTTGTCACCAACCCTGCCTTCTTGGAACGCGGGATTCGTGAAGGATGCGGCAACGCGATTTTGGTGAAGGTCAATCAGATCGGTACGCTGTCGGAGGCGCTCGAGGCGGTGCGGCTGGCGCAGCACTGCGGGTGGAGTGCCGTGGTCAGTCATCGGTCGGGCGAGAGTGAAGATTCGACCATCGCCGACATCGCTGTGGCGACCAACTGCGGGCAGATCAAGACGGGCGCCCCGTGCCGAAGTGATCGGACGGCCAAGTACAACCAGTTGCTCCGCATCGAAGAGGCCCTCGGCGCAACCGCTGTGTATGGCCTCTGATCGCACATTCACCCCCTTCCCACGACCCGCCAGTTAATTTATCTACTGCAGTACCAATAGGTTACAAAACACCAAAGCGGTAGCCCATTGTCAACAATAGAGATAAATTAACCGGCGGGTGAATTCGGAACGTGAATTCGAAACTGCCGCAGTTTTTTGACCATTGTCCATCATGGGGGGGAATTGAATAACCTCCCTACCAATGTCCTGCTTGCCCATCATTGTGCTGCTTGCGTTCGCAGTGGGCTGCCAGACTCAGCAACCGCAGCCACATCTGGCCCTGTTCATCGCCGATCGGGAGGCGTCCGACATGTTCACACGCCCCATCGAAACCGGCGTCGAGATGCACGGCACGGTCTACACCACCGACACACCTTTCCTGAGCGAAGCTCAAGTCGCCAACGTCTACTGGACCGTCGATGCCTACGCTCGGCCTGCCCTTGGCATGCACATGACGGACGAAGGCGCTGTCTTGATGCGCGCGGCTACCAAAGGCAACCAACAAAAGTTCTTAGTCATCGAACTCGATGATACCTTGATCTGCGCCCCGTTCATCCAAGGCACTATTTCACAGGAGGCCATCATCAGCTTTTCCGGGGAGGATGCTTTGGTCCTGTTGGACGCCTTCGCGGTGTCCATGGGGGGCAGTCCCTTTATCGAGACCGTGGCGGGCAAAGCCCTTCGTCGCCCCGTGATCAAATGAGCACACGCGAGCATCGCGCATACGTGCGTTGAGCTTCAGCACGCTGAAGCGCAACTTCATAAACACTGCAGGCCGCGACCGCTTGTCGGTGGCCTGCTACTCCATGATCGGGTCGAATACGGGCGTGGCGTCGTTTTCCGAGGCCGCCACGATGATGCCGAGCTACAAATCATTGGACGCGGGATCACGCGTCTCGAAAAACTGATCGTTCGCACTCGCATGCATCTTGAACGGTTCCAGATACCGCTCGATATGACCGTCGGCAACTACGACGTTTCCGACCCATTGATCACGAGGTTCCATGAACCGCAGCATGTCCGAGCGTTCGGTGGCTGCCCGCCACGCGGCTTCAAGCGGTGCCGTCACTGATGCCGCATCGGTGGCCGGGGCAGCGCTATTGTTCACCTCCGGGTCGTCTTGTGCGCAGGACACGACAATCGCCCCGAGTACAACGGTGCAGCACATGCAGGCCAATGCGTCGCTTCGAGAGAACCCACGATTGCCCATGATCCCATCTTCCGAAGTGGCCCTTGAGCATACACCGAAGCACGCTCACGCCGTGCGCATGCGTGGGTCGAGCCAGGCGTACAGCACATCGACTAGCAGATTCATGAGCACCAGCAACGCGGCGTACACCAGCACGACGCCCATGATCATGGTCAGATCCTTGCCCAGTACCGCATCCACGAAGTGCATGCCGAGCCCTGGAATGGCGAAGACTTTTTCGATGACGAACGAGCCCGTCATCGCCGCCGCCGTTGCAGGGCCGAGGTAGGACACAACAGGCAACAACGCGTTGGGCAGCACGTGTCGAAGCACAACGGTCCGCTCGAGCAATCCCTTCGACCGGGCCGTTCGAACATAGTCCGCCTGCATTTCCTCGATGACTCCGGTTCGCGTGAGCCGGGCGATATACGCGGCAAAGGGCAGTGACAACGCCACGGCGGGCAACACCATGTGCGACAACGTGCCCCAGCCGCCCACGGGGAACAAGCCGGTCCACACACCACCTGCCAACAGCAGCACCGTACCCACGACGAAAGCGGGAATGCTCACACCCACCACACTGAGCCCCTGCGTTACCAGATCCAATCCTGTTCCCGGTCGAAGCCCACCGACAATGCCAGTACTGACCCCAAGCACCAACGCGAGCACAATGGCCGACAATCCAACCGCCATCGACACCGGCAGTTGCCCCGCGAGGATTTCATTCACCGACCAGTTTTCATGTCGAAGACTCGGCCCGAAGTCGAATATCGGGCCGGTTCGATCGTCTTCACCCAACAGCCATGACACACCACTCGACCGCTCCAGATACGACCAGTAAAACGTCCACGCATCGTCCAGGTCATATCGATCCGCCATGGCAGCCTGTACTTCCGGCGGTGGCCGCCGACCCTCGGCTTTCTCCAGCGGCGAACCGGGGATCAACCACGCCAGCGTGAATGTCAATGTGTAGACAGCCAACAGCACGAGTGGCAACTGAAGCAGCCGCATGCAGATCAACCGCTTCATTCAACACGCCCTAGCAGACGGATTTCGTGTAGATACTGCACAAGACGCGGGTGCTCGGTCATGCCGCCAAATCGCGCCGGGTCATACATGGTCACTTCCACAACCTGACAAATTGGCAAGATGGGCACCTCATGCTCCATCAACACCTGCTCAGTTCGTGCTAGGTGAAGCATGCGCGCCGCGGGGTCCGATTGGGTCGCGGCAATGTCGAGCCCGGTGTCGATGGCATCGCTTGAAAGACCGGCATCGTTATTGCCATTCGTGCTGTAGCACATCTCCAAGAACGTCGTTGGATCACCCCAGTCGCCATACCACCGACCGCGCGCCACCATGAAGTTCCCGTTGCGTCGATCTGCGCCGAAGAACTTCGAGTCCTGCCCGATCAGTTGCGCGTTTACTCCCAAGTGTCGTCGCCATTGGTCACGCAATGCCGCTGCGATACGGCGAAATCTCGCGCTGGACGTCGTATACAGAATGTCGACCGTTGGAAAGGCGTTGCCGCTGCTGTCTTCCCGAAGACCATCACCATCTCGATCCGCCCAGCCTGCTTCGTCGAGCAACCCCCGCGCTCGTTCCACGTCAAACCCAAGCCCCTGTGGTGGCGTGTACCCGTCAATCGAGTCGTGAGGCGTAAAGGCGCCGGTGACTGGTTCGCCAAGTCGCGTGACGTGGTCGACGATGTCTTGCTTGTCGGTGGCCAACGCAAACGCTTGTCGCACGCGTCGGTCACCGAACGGGTTCACACGGCCGTCTGGCAACGTCTCGCGACAGTTGAACAGGAAGTAGTCGGTGGCAAACGCCCGCCGCGCGTGGACCGTGGTTCGCTCGCCGGCAGCCTGTTGGGCCAGCAGATCGGTCCGGCAATCGGCGCTGACACCGGTGAGCCAGTCGACTTCGCCCGACTCGAACGCGAGCAGCGCCGTATTGGGATCGGAAAATGAACGCACCAGCACTGATGCAGGCATGTCATCGTTCGCAGCGTGGTACAGGGGGTTGGCTTCCAGACGAATATCACGCCGGTACCGCCAGTGCGTCAACGTGTACGGCCCGTTGCCAGTCAACGTCCCCGGCCGCGCCCATCGTGGGTCCTGTTCAATTCGGCCACTGTCGGCATCGACCCCAATAAATCGCCGCTGCGACCAGCCTGGCAGCGGAACCGTGTGCCAGCCATCGCTGGTGTCGATTGCTTCGGGCCACCCCTCAACGGACGGACGATGCACTGGAAGCATCGGCGCAAACGCCAATTGATCGAGCAGCCATGGCACACGATGCGCCAATTCGATGCGCAGTGTGTGGTCGTCAACGGCTTCCAAGCCCACCATGTCGGTAAAGGTCGTATCTATGCTGTCGGCCAGTGCCACCGCAGCTTCGGTATCGCCTTCGGGCAAGGCTTCGAGTGACTCGGTACGCCACTTCCAAAAGTCGCGGGCGCCGCGAATGGGAAACAACAGGTTCGAGTAGTCGGCGGCCGTATCGGGAAGCAGCAATCGTTGCCACGACCAAATCAAGTCGTGGGCGGTGACCGGGTCGCCGTTGCTCCATCGAGCGTCATTATGAAGCGTGAATGTCCACACCAGACCGTCGGGCGATGATGACCACGACTCAGCCAGCGCCGGTCGCATGCTGAAGTCGTCGGTGTTCCACGCGGTCAAGCCTTCGAACAGGGCGTAGCCGAGCCGCATGTCAGCCAGCCAGCTCATCCGCTGTGGATCAAGGGTGAACACTTCGTTTTCGCTGGCGAAGACGAATTCCGCCGGTGGCGATGGATCGTCCAGTTGGCGCAGCGCCACCAGAGCGAGCAACAGAATCAGTAGTACAACGATGAAGCGAAGCACGGACCTGCGCCATGCTACGGGGCCGGGGATCGAGCAATTTGCGTCAACTGGTTGGCTGGTTGCGGTAGCGAGACCACCGCTTGGACGCTGATTCGAGATCGCTTCGTTTGCCCGATCGCAACGCCTCGCTCAGTTGCGGACCTTGCGACGGCGTTTGCGTCAACGTGGCCAGCAGCAGTTCGCTCTCATCCAGATAGCGGGCGGCGGCGTCCAGCGTCCGAGGATCGGACCTGATCTTGTCCCAGCTCGCGAGGATGGCGTCATGCCCGCCAGCCAACACCGGCACCATGACCTCGAGCAATTGGGCCTGCTCGTCTGGGCCGCCTGTCAGAAGCAACATGTTCTGTATGGCTTCGGTGACGACAGGAAGGCCGTTGACCAACTCAGTGCGGCCCTCGGTGATGGCGGTGAGCGAATTGCGTGTGGCCTTGCCAAGCAATTCCAAGGCGGCCGTCCGAACGGCCTCTTGGTCCCCATGCTGTCCCCGTTGATTCCCGAGCCCTGCCGCAAGTGTCAGGATCGCGCGGCGGTGTACCGGCCAACTGACTTCGTCACGAGCGGCCAGT
>Ga0315338_1003501_pt1 | contig 13582 bp, 14 predicted proteins | sample ASW8metaG_FD_204518 | JGI IMG/M metagenome (GOLD analysis project Ga0315338, IMG submission 204518) | Ammonia-oxidizing marine archaeal communities from Monterey Bay, California, United States - ASW #8 | ecosystem: Environmental > Aquatic > Marine > Coastal | place: USA: California | collected... | reverse complement strand
TCGGATTTGGTGAAGGCCCTAAAAGCGGAACATGCGAATATCGGCAAAATACTGACCAAGGTCAGGGAACAGGGCATCGATTCGGAGGAAGGGCGCAAAGCGCTCATGGCCGCGAAGACTGGGCTTCTTGCTCATCTTAAGCGGGAAGACGAACACCTGTACCCGACGCTACTAGATGCCGCAGCCGACGACCCCATTTTGCAGGATGCGCTGGATTTTTTTCACGAGGACATTAAAGGCGTCGCAACAGCCGCCCTTGCTTTCTTTGAAAAATACGAAGCGGGGAAATCGGGTAAGGCCTTCTCTGCGGACTTCTCTGAATTCGCATCAGCTCTAACGCAGAGGATTCAGAAAGAAGAATCTGTCATTTATAAAATGTTCGACAAATTAGAGGACTGGTAGAAACGCGTTGTTACTCTACCGACTTGCTTTAAGTCAGGAGTGGGTCACAAACGGTCCTGCTAACGCAGTATCATCCATGTCCGAAGCTGGACGAAATTACCTTGAAAGCCGGCGTCGCCGCGCGGGCTTCGTGTGCTAGAGGTAATGCGGGCCTCATCCACGAGCGGCGCGTGTTTGCTTTGTAGACAAAGTCGAAGGTTGCGATCCGCATCCCTATTTACGTCGGCGGCTCGGCCTTCGCCGGCATCGGGCAGGATGGATCCGCAGTCTCGCCGTCACAGCAATCCATCACCGGTCGCCGGCAGGCGCTGCATTCGTAGTGGCCGCGGACGAACTCCATTTCGGCCGGCTGGCTGCACCAGGGGCATCTGTCCATTTAGTTCCCACCCCGATGATGCTTTTGTCCGGTCTCGCTAAACACCCAAAGACCGGCCGTTTTCCGATTAAAACTGTCGCTCTGCTCACGGGCACTCCGGGTCGCATCGAGTCTTGCTATGACTTCCGCCCCGGTTTCGGCTTCTGCCTCGTAGCAGGCGAGGCGCTGAAGGGGGCATTTCCGGCCTTTCTCCGCACTCAGCACGAATCGCTGACCGCTATTCCATCCCGTCGTTTCCAAGACCTCGCGAATATGCGTGTTTTCATACCAGTCTTCGAATTCCGCTTCGCGTCCCCCGACCGGTTCGCTTAGCACGATAACTAGATGTTTCGGCATATCCATTCCTCCTGAACGGCGTTTCAAAACCCGGCAAAATCGCGGCGCGGTCGGAGGCGCGTATTGAGGGCAGGTTCGCCGTCAGCCTTTCAACCGCTCCCCTGTTTCCGCATCCGCTTGCACAGTTGGCGCGTAGGACGGCAGTGCCGTAACCCTGTCGAAATACGCTTGAACGGTGGCCGGCAGCGACTCGGTCACCATGCGGCGGTAGCCGCGCATGGTGTAACAGATGCTTAAATCCGCGGCGCTCATCGTGTCGCCCAGCAGATAGGCCCGGTCTTGCAGCGCCGTACCGATGACCGCGACGCAGGCCGTTGCCCGGCCCTTCATCTCTGCCACGACGGCGTCGATTTCCGGTTTGAATTCACGCCTGTGGTTGACGATCTCGCCCAGTGGCCGCGCGAAAGTCGCCTCCGCGAACCAGCACCATTGCAGATAGTGCGCGTAGGTTGGATCGTCCTTAGCCGGCTGCAGCCGCCCATCGCCATAGCGGTCCAGAACGTACTGCATCATGGCGCAGGACTCGAACATCTTCGTCTCGCCGTCGGTCATCACCGGCACCTTGCCCAGTGGGCTCACCGCCCGCCATTCCGGCGTGGCGCGGTATTCGGGTGCAAAGTTCACCGGTACGATCTCATAGGGCACGGACAGTTCTTCGCACACCCAGATGACGCGAAACCCTCGGGTTCCCGTCGAGTGGTAAATTTTCAGCATGATTTGGCGTCTCCCGTATTATGAATTCTGCTACTTTGATACATGTCACACCCGTGCGGCGACGATACCGCTGCCGTGAATTTCGTTGATCACCGTGCCCTTGAGCCAGGATCGTACATCTTCCAGCATGCCGTTGTACCAGTGCGCGTAATGCTCGCGGGTGAAGCCGGCGACATGCGGCATCAGCACCGTGTTGGGCAGACCTCGGAACGGGTGTTCGACCGGTAGCGGTTCCTCGTCATAGACGTCGAGGCCGGCGCCGGCGATGCGGTTGTTCCGCAGAGCGTCGAGCAGGGCCGCCTCGTTGACGATGGGGCCGCGCGCCGGGTTGACCAGATAGGCGTCCGGTTTCATCAGGCCGATTTCATGCGCGCCGACCAGGCCGATGGTCCGGTCGCTCTGAATGAGCACGACCGCGACATAGTCGGACTGGCGGAACAGGTCGTCCTTTGAGACCAAGGTGGCGCCGCATTCTTCGGCCCGCTCAGCGGTCATGTTCTCGCTCCAGGCGATGACGTTCATGCCGAAGGCGTTGCCGACCTTGGCGACTTCCGAGCCGATCCGGCCGAGCCCGATGACGCCGAGAGTCTTGTTGCGGATCTCGGTGCCGACGACGGTCTGCCACTGCCCCGCGCGCATCGCCCGGTCGTCGATGGTGACATTCTTCGCCAGGGCCAGGATCAGCGCCCAGGTGAGCTCGAAGGTCGGCGACGGGCGTGGTGTGGTGCCGCAGACCGGGATGCCCCGTTCGCGGCAATGGTCGAAATCGATGACCCGGTTGTGCATTTCGGGCGAGGCGATGAATTTCAGCTTCGGCAACCGCTCCAGCAATTCCTTCGGCAACGGCGTGCGCTCCCGCGTCACCACCAGCACGTCGTAATCCGCCAAGGCCGCGGCGCGCGCGTCCGTGCCGTCGGGCAGTTTTTCGTAGAAGAAATCGGTGTGCACGTGATCCGGCAACGCCGTCCAGTCCGCCAGAGTGCCGGCAATCTTCATGTAGTCGTCGAGTACGGCAACTTTCATGTCGGCCATGGTTCGTGTCCTTGCGTTTCAATCCGTGCGACAAAAATTGCCACGTCAGTGAATTTAATCAAACCCCAACAGTATCGACGGCAGCCACAGCGCGATCTGCGGGAAGGCGATGAGCAGGGCGAGCACGATGAAGTGCAGTAGAATGAACGGGACGACGCCGCGGTACATGTCGCGCAATGTGATCTCCGGCGGCGCGATGGTGCGAAAATAGAAGATTGCGCCGGCCATCGGTGGGGTCAGCAGGCTGGTCTGGATCATGATCAAAAGCATGATCGAGAACCACACCGGCTCGAACCCGAGGCTCTTGATGACCGGCATCGCGAGGGGCACCAGGATCAGCATGATGGAAATCGGATCCAGGATGAAGCCGGCGACGAAGGTGATACCCAGGATGATCGCGGCTGTTCCCCAGGCGCTGAAACCGGACTGGGTGAAAAATTCCTGCACCAGAATGAGACCGCCGGTCCCTGCGAAGACGCCGAGAAACATCAAGCCGCCGAGGACGATCGTCAGGATGATCGCCGTGATCGACAAGGTGACGATCATCGCGTCCTTCAGAACCGCATAGGTGAACTTGCCGTACAGGATCGTTAATAACGTCCCGCCTATGGCGCCGACGGCCGCGGCTTCCGTGGGGACCGCGATTCCGAAAATTATGCTGCCGAGTACGACGATGATGAGCGATATCGGCGGCAACAGGTAGTACGCCGTACGCAACAGCCTTTGCAGGACCGGCGCGTCGTCCGAGTCGTCCGCCACGCGCGGCGCCGCGGCCGGCCGAAGGGATGTGTAGACAAGAATGTAGAGGATATAGAGCCCAGCCAGGATCAAGCCCGGGAACATCATCGCCGTGAACAGGTCGCCGACGCCGAGATCCGCGATCGTCGCAAGGATGACGACGAGGACCGACGGCGGAATGATCGATCCGAGCGATCCGCCGGCACAGATCGTGCCCGATATCAGCGCCTTGTCGTAGCCATGCCGCATCATGACCGGCACCGCCAGCAAGCCGACGACCGTCTCCGTCGCGCCGACCACGCCGCTTGACGCTGCGAACAGAACGCAAATTACGATCGTGGCGATGGCGATCCCGCCCGGCAGGCGCCGGGTCCAATGGCCGATTTCCTCGAACATACCCTCGGCGATGCCGGACTTTTCCAGCATCGCGCCCATGAAGATGAACAGCGGCACCGCGGCCAAAAGGTGCGAGCTGGTGACCTGCTCCACCCGGTGTCCGAACATCACGACGAGCGAGGTGCCGAAATGCGGAATACCGAAAGCCAGCGCCACGGACATAAGCGCATAAGCGACCGGCACGCCCATGAAGATTGCCGCCAGCAGCACGGGAAACATCCACAGGGCGAGTTCGGCGCTCATGCCGATGGTACCGGTCGGCCGATCGTGGCCCGGAAAGATCGTATCGCCTCGGCCAGGACTTGCAGGGCGAAGAACCCGAATCCGATCGACACCATCGTCCTCAGAGGCCAGATGACCGGATTCCAGGCTGATTCACCTGACGTTTCACCGACGATAAATGCCTCAAGGGCCACATGGCCGAGCTGCCAGGTCATCCAGCAAGTGATGGGCAAGAGGAAGAAGGTCAGGACGACACAATCGATGCCGGTTTGCGCCCGTGGCGGCAGAACCGCATAGATGAAATCGACCCGGATATGCTGCTTCATCTTGGTCACATAGGCGATCCCGAAAACGTAATGCAGCCCGGTGATCATGTAGCCTAGCTCATAGGCCCAGAAGGTTGGCAGGTCGAACAGGAACCGTGCGGAAACCTCATATCCCATGATGATAAACAGCAGAACGACCATGAAGGCGCTGGTTTGGCCGGCGCGGTCGCTAAGCCCGTCGATGAGGCGAACCAGTCGATTGAACATTCTATGTCCGGAATTGAAACCTGAAGCCGGACCCTACAAAGCCAGACCGGTCTGTGGAAGGGCAGGCCGTCGTTAAAACCGAGTTGCAGGCCGATGAAATACTGCTGGTGCAATTCCGCCTGGGCTGCGACCAGGTCGAAATTTTCGCGCATTATCCGTGTCCCGATGGCGGCCTAAAGAATGGCGCCTGCCGTGCGCAATCGTTCCAGCGCCGCGTCGTCGTAGCCGATATCGCGCAACACATCTTCGGTATGCTGGCCCAGCTCCGGCGGCATCGTCGGGTCGGCTTTCGCACTGTCCTCGACCCAGATCGGCGTGTCGACGACATAATCGGCACCGGCGGCTGGATCGGCGATCGGCCGCAGGGCGCGACCCTCGACCATCTGAGGGTCCGTGAGGATCTGGTCGACCTTGCGGACGTCGCCGAAGATGAAGCGGTTTTCTTCGAGCTGTTGCACCCAGTCGTCATAATCCCGCTCCGCGAAAGCCGCCTCGAGTATCGGGATCAACGCGCTGCTGTTCGCTATGCGCGCCTCCTGGCTGTCGAAGCGCGGATCGTCGCCGATCTCCGGCCGCCCCAGCAGCAGCGCCAGCTCCGGCCAACGATGCGGATTGGTGTTGAAGACGATATGGATCCAGCGGCCGTCCCGTGTTTGATAGAGATTGTGCACCGGGTTGCCGGCTTCTTCGCGCGGCGGGCGACAGCCAACCTGTGCGCCGCACAGGGTGGCCTGGGTCAGCACCCCGTTCCACCAGACGCCATTCGCCATCAGCGAGGTGGAGACATGGCTGCCCTTGCCGGTCCGTTCGCGCCGGAACAGCCCGGTCATGATGGCGGCGTAGAGCGACATCGCCGTCGGGTGGTCGCCCATGCCGGGCAGCGAACGCGCCGGCGGCGAGTCCGGTGACGGCTTTACCAGGTCCATCAGCCCGGTGCGCGCCCAAAGTGCGGTCGTATCGTATCCCGGGCGTCCGGACTCCGGACCCGTCTCGCCATAGGCGGAGATCGACGCGTAGACGATACGCGGATTGATCGCGCACAAAACGTCGTAGGCAATGTTAAGGCGCTCCCGCGTCGGGATCGGCATGTTGGTGACGAAGACGTCGGCCTGTTCGATCAGGCGTTCGAAAGCCTCGCGGCCCTCCGCCGTCTTGATGTCGAGCGCGATCCCCTTCTTGTTGCGATTGTCGACGATATAGCCATAGGGATAGTCGGAGAGCGGCGTGTCGCTGCCGCGCTGATGGACGCCGCGATAGGGATCGGGGCGCTGCGGCGGTTCGATCTTGATCACGTCCGCTCCGAAATCCGCCAATATCACACCCGCTGCCGGGCCGGCAATGAAGGTGGCGAGTTCGACGACCTTTAGGCCACCGAGGATGGCATCGCTCATACTGACGTCCTTCTTGGGAAAAATTTTAACCGTTAAGTCAATGCTACTGCACGACCCCGGCAGGCCCAAACCGGGTCGCTACGGGTTGTCCGCTTGTCAGCGATGCTGCCGTACGGCACCCTTCATGAGCAATACAAAGTCATCATAGCGGAGGGAGGCGCGACAATGTCGATATTGGTAATCGGAGGGGCCGGGTTTATTGGCCGGCGGCTGATCCCGCTGCTGGTCGCCGAGAATCAGGCGGTAACCTGCATGGATATCGATGTTGCCGGCGCGCAAGCCGCCTTTGCTGAACATGGCGACGCCGTCAAGGTGGTGCGTGGCGATGTCACCGCCTTCGACGACGTTATCGGTGCAATGATGGAATCCCAGGCAGAGACGGTGGTCAATTTGAGCTATTTCATCGGCGAGCTGGCGCCGCACATTGCGTTCAAGCTGGACATCCAGGGGATGGATAATTGCTTTGAGGCGGCGCGGCGCACCGGCGTTAAGCATACCGTGTTCGCCAGCTCGGTCGCCGTCAGTGGCGCGCAAACGAACTTCGGCGAGCGGCTGGTGAACGAGGATGAGGCGCGTAATGGCGACACCCAGTACGCCACGAACAAGATCATCAATGAATGGCAGGCGCACGATTACCGCCGCAGCTACGGCATGACGATCACCTGCATCCGCCCGGCGAACGTCACCGGACCGGACAAGAAGTTCGGTTCGATCGACCATGTTAACTGCATGTGCCAGCCGGCCCGCGGCAACCCGGTCAGCTTCTCGCATCGCGATACAATGCGCAGCATGATCCATGTCGAAGATATGGCGCAGGTCTTCGCCCGCGTCTCCTTGACGGATAAACCGAAGCACGAGACCTATAATTCTGGCGGCGCGACCGTCAGCCTCGGGGAACTGGCCGCGCTGGTGACCGAGTTCCTGCCCGACGCGGAGATCAGCTTCGAAAATGAAGAGGGCGGCCGCGCCACTTCCGGCACCTTCATGATCGACAATAGCCGCGTGGTAGAGGAATTCGGCGTCCAATACGCACCGCTGCGCCAGAGGGTGAAGGAAGTGATCAACGATATCCGGCGCGACGAAGGCCTGCCGCTCGTCGAGTAATTTGGGCGTGGACGTTGTCGGCTGACTAGTCTGGTTGCCGACGGTCTTTCGTTAGCCGCTCCAGCGCGCTTGAGAGGATCGAAGACGCCTCGTGCCGCTCTTCTTCGGACATGGACTCGGTGTCCGCGTCAAGCCGGAGATGTGGCAGATCGATGCGGATTGGACGCCTGCCAGTATCTAGTTTCTCGTGAAGGTCGATTACGCGGTAGGTCGCAACGGGATAGGCGATGCCTTTCACGTCGATCTGGCCGTGTTCCTCGCAGGCAACCAAATCTTTGATTTGCGCATGCGTTTCGTAGGAGATCAAGATTTCGTCGGGATCGGCGCTCGTTTCCAGCCGAGACGCCAGGTTTACACCGCCGCCGATGATCGTGTAGTCCATTCGAGCCTCGCTGCCGAAATTCCCGACCGTGCAATAATCCGTGTGGACACCTATCCGACAGCGCAATGGCGCCTCGATGCCGGAATCGCGCCAAACGCTTTGCAGCGAATGCATCTTCTCGCGCATCTCGATCGCCATTTGCACGCAAGCGAGAGCGTCTTCCTTGACGCCCTTCGAGCTCGGGTCGCCGAAGAAAATCATGATCGCGTCGCCGACATATTTGTCGATCGTGGCACCATATTTCAGGGCGATTTGGGACATTTCCGTCAAGTAGTGGTTGAGGAGCTGCGTCAGTTCCTCGGATTCGAGTTTGTCTGCAGTCTCGGTAAAATTCGCGATGTCCGAAAAGAACACCGTGAGCTTCTTGCGGTTGCTCGCGACTTTCACTTCCTTCTCGCCGCTGAAGATTGAGTCGTAGATTTGCGGTGACAGGTACTTCGCCAACTGACGCGACAACTGTTCCAGGGAATTGGATTTTTCGGCCAGCTCCACCTCTCGCCGCTTCAGTTCGGTAATGTCGGTGTACACCGAGACATGGCCGCCATCCTGGGTTGGGCGCTCGTTCACCTGCACCCACACACCGCTTGAAAATTGTATTTCCACGGCGCGGCGATAGACCCGCTGCCGCTGTCGGCGCTGTTCGATATACTCTTCGGTCGTGCCTTTGATGCCCGGGAACATGCCGGCCTCGAATGCAGCCGCCAGAAAATCCAGTTGATACGCACCAGGCACGATCATATCGGCGATCTCCTGGCCAACGGCATCGATGTAGAATTGCAGATAGGTTTCGTTGCAGAGGACCAGCCGGCGGTCGCGATCGAAAACGGTAAAGCCTTCCTGCACCGACAGGACCGCATCGGTGAAACGGTTGCGCGCGCTGTCCAATTCGGCGGTTAGCTGCGCCACTTCACCGCTGAGTGATCGGTTCGCGGCCACTAAGTCGCGGGCATTCGGTTTATCGTCCGATGGCGGCATCTCTACTTCGGGTCGGCCCTATGTTTTGGTTTAATTGGCTCTGGGTTTGCCAACACTGACTTGGTCAAGTGGACAAAGCAATGGCAGATTCGCGCTTTGCGGCTATCCGGTTTATGTAGGTCGTAAACACGAAAATGATTATAATATCCAGGGAGTTGAGGGAGCGTGACATGAAATTGGGTGTCATATCTATAGTTTTGGCTGTCTCCCTGGCCGCCGGCCAAGCGGCGGCGGGCGACGGGATCGTCGGTAAATTTTTCGGTGCGTATGAGGGCTCCGGGACCTGGGGAACGGGTATGCCGCCGCGCGAAATGAGCGTGGTGATCCGCCCCTCCGAAAAAGGCTTCAACGTTTCCTGGAACTCGAAAAAGCTTAGCCGAGGCAAAATCGATAAGAGCAAGTCGCACTCGATCGATTTTCTGAAGACCGCCAAGGACAGCGTCTTCGTATCCAAGGATCACAAGGGCCGGACCGATATCCCCATGGCGCGCGATCCGCTGGCGGGGCCGATGCCGCAAGAGCCCCTGATCTGGGCGCGTGTCGACGAGAACAGGCTGTCGCTTTATGCATTTCGGCGGACGGCAGACGGTGAGGCGGATGTGCAGGCCTATCATCGCACCTTGAACGGGGACAAGATGAAGCTCCATTTCATCCGCTATCTGGATGGCAGGCCCGTCAAGCAGACCAAAGGCAAGCTGAAGCGGCAGGCCGAATAACGCGTTACAACGTGCGTCGTAACGCCGCCAGCGCGGTTTCCAGCGCCACCGCTTCGTATGCGCGCGGCGGATAGGCGCCCCAGACCGGGCCGGGCCAGGCATCGTCGGCGCGGAACCGTGCGATCACATGGATATGCAGTTGCGGCACCATATTGCCCAGCGCGCCGACATTGATCTTATCGGGTATGTGGAGGGCAACCAGGGCGCGCGACGCGCGGTCGATCTCCGTCATGAGGATGGTCTGATCGGCGGAAGCTAGGTCGTGCAGTTCGGTCAAACCTGTCTGCGCCGGGACGAGGATCAGCCACGGGTAGCGGCTATCGTTCATCAACAGCACGCGGCACAGCGGCCAGCGCGCGGCCTCGATCGTATCAGCGGCCAGCGTTTCGTGCAGCGCGAAGGCGCCGGCCACGATCCTTGGCCCTAGAACGTCTTACCCGAACCCTCGCGGTATTTGTTCGAGGGCACGAAGCCGGTCTTCTCCGCGGCGCGCGGACTGGGGACCCAGAGCTCGCGGTCGGGATGCATGCCGGCGCCGTAGACGGCGGAGACGGCGGAGCGCCGCATGCGGTTCAGCAGGCGCGTGTCCGCGTCGCCGACCGAGGGGTGCATGCCGCCATTGTCCGCGACGACCTTCTCCCATGCCGTTTTGCGCGCGTTTCGGGTCGTGTCGTTGGAGAGCGCGGTGCAGTTCAGCTCGTTGCTATTCAGGTCGACTATGATTTCATCGCCGTCCTCAACAAAGGCGATCGGCCCGCCCAGCGCTGCCTCCGGTCCGACATGACCGATCACCAGCCCGACCGAGCCGCCGGAAAAGCGCGCATCGGTCATCAGGCCGACGACGATTTCCTTCTCACGGCACAGGGTAGTGATGCGCGACGTGGAATCGAGCATCTCCGGCATGCCGGGTGCGCCGCTCGGTCCCTCGTAGCGGACGATGATCATGTCGTTGTTCTCGAACACCTCTGGACGAGTCTCCAAGGTGTCGAGTAGATCGGCTTCGCTGTCGAAGACGCGTGCCTTGCCGTTGAAAACGTTATTCTCCAGGCCGCCCTCGACGCCGGCCAGTTTCAGCACGGCGCTGAATTCCGGCGACAGGTTCCCGCCCAGCACCCGCAGTCCCCCCGTCGGCTTGTAGGGCTTCTCGACCGTGTAGATCACCTCGCCGTCCGGTGCGGGCGGATCGAGCCGCGCTACTTGTTCGGCCAAGGTCTCGCCGGTACAGGTCATCGCATCGCCATTCAGCAAACCCGCATCGAGGAGTTCCTTGACGATCACCTGGACGCCGCCCTTGGCGTCGATATCGACCATCGAGTACAGGCCGAAGGGCCGTGCATCGACCAGGACGGGCACGACGTTCTGCGACAAATGATTGAACTCTTCCGGCGACATGATGTCTTCGGAAAAACTGCCGAACCCGGCGGCGCGGGCGATTTCGGGACCGTGCAGCAGGACATTGGTCGATCCGCCGACCGACATCGCGACGATCATGGCGTTGCGGATGGAATCGCGGCTGACGATCTTGCGCGGCGACAGATCCGCGTCGATCAGCGCGCCTAGATAGGTCACGAGTTCGCCCGGAAACTGTTCCATGCGGCGCGGATCGTCCGACGCTGGCGAGACCATGTGCAGCGGTTCCATGCCGACGACGGCGATGAAAGTCTGCATGGTGTTGTAGGTGAACATACCGCCGCAGCTGCCGTAGCCGGGGCAGGCATCGCAGGCGACGCGTTTCTTCATCTCTTCGTCAGAGCTGCCTGCGACCTGGAAGCCGGTGATGATATCGATCGTCTCGTTGGTCACGGAGTCCGTGCCCGGCCGGATCGGGCCATCCGACATGATGATGCCGGGACGGTCGTGTTCGAGCAGTGCCGCGAGCGTGCCGACCGGCGGTTTGTCGCAGGCGACGACGGCGATGGTGCCTTCGAGGCCGCTGGCGCTCAGATGCTCGGTCATAGTGTCGTTGGTGACCTCGCGGCCAATCAGCGAGTAGCGCATTTCGCGCGTACCGTTGCGCATGCCGTCGGAGGTGGCGACTGAATATTCCGGCTGCACCAAACGTACGCGCATCTGACCGTCATCGCTACCGATGTGGCCGCGAAGGCAGTCGTGGATCGCTTCGACCTTGCGCTGGACGCCCAGATAGCATTGCGAGTCCCCCTTGTTGCCGACGACGCCGACGGACGGTTCGTGGATGAGGTCGATATCCGTGCCCAATTCACGCGCGATTCCAACCGTCTGCGCGTTGCGGCCGGGATTATTGTCGAAAATAACGGTTCTTGAATTTCGCACGGCTGACTCTCCACAAAATTGGTCTCGGGCGCGCCCGACCGGACGCGCGATTGTTGGGGCTGTTCGGGCCCATTGATACCGTGTCCTAAGACATCGCGCTATCGAGGACGCCTGTCCCACGGGTAGCGGCGACCATAATTAATAGAAACCCGGCCGCCGTTGCAATCCGCGCAATGGCCCGGCGGGTTTTCGCTGCCGACGCGCCTTAGCGGCAGCCGGCGCGCGGCATTTCCTGCAACAGGTTGCTGACGGTCAGGGCCGCCTCGCCTTCGTCTGTTTCCGGATGGCGTTTGCGGTAGGCATCGACCGCGGCGACGAATGCGGGATAATCGAACGCGCCTTCTTCGCACCGCTCGATATAAGCGTGCGCTATAGCCCGTATGTCGTCGTCGTACGCTGTGATGCTGGTCATTTTCGGACTCCAGAAAAATGCAACCGGTGACTCGCAGAAAGTCACTGATTTTCCAGCAATATTCGTGCCATCAAGGATGGTTTTTCGACTCTGGCTCGAATTAAACCAGACCGTGTCGATCTACTCGGCGGCGCCGGTCTCTGCGAGGACGCGATCCTGTTCTGTCTGGTAACGCGGCGTCATGTCCCTTGGCGCGCGGGTATCGCCCTGATCGGTATCCGCGGACGAGGCCTTCCAGCCGTCGCCGTCGGGCCATGTCGCTTCCAGCGTGACAATCTCGCCGGCCGCGGCGGTCTCGAACGCCTGGAATGCATCGCGCAGGATTGTGTATTGCTGCGTCGCATCGAAGGGCGGACCGGAAGAGTGGCCGAGCGGAAAATCGACGAACGCGCCGCGCGGCGGCCGTCCGGCCTGTAAAATGTCCAGCGCGCTGCCCAGGCAAAATGTTGGGATGCCGGCGGCTTCGAGGTGACGGGCGATCAGACACACGGTCTGATGGCACACCGGTCACATGGGTATGAGAAAGACCGCATCGATATTCTGCGCCCGATAGGTGTCGAGCAATGCCGGCGCCAGTTCCTCACGAACCCGGCGCTGCGAATAGATTCCGCCCATGCAGGAGAAGATATCGTCAGCGACCTCACCAATCGCGCCCTCGTCTTCGAGTTTGCGCAACGCTTCGGTCGGCACCATGCAGCCGGGATCGCGGCGCGGCCCCGCCAGATAGTTCTCGGTGATGTGCGAGAAGTGAATCTGGTCCCTGGGCGTGTCCTTCGGGATCGCGCGGGTCGATGAATCGTCCTTGTAGTAATAGGCCTTCTGACCCACGACATAGGCGCCCGAGGTGCTCAGCATGCCGACCCGGCTTTCGCTCAGCGGTTTCTTCAACGGCACGAAAGGTGGCGCTTCTTCGGCGTGGTACCATTGGTAGACAGGATAGCCGAGCTTGCTGTAGCGCTCGGCGATCGACTTCATGTATTCGACATGCATGGGCGTCTCCTTTGCCGAAACTTTATCGGGTCTCGGGGGTTGCGGTCAAAAATACTCTTTTTAAAGGATAAATTCCCACCGAACCGGAGTCTGCCCCGGATACGATACCTGGCGAAAGAAGGAGGCGAATTGCGCGCTCGTTTTCCCAACCGACTTTCTTTAGCATTCAATGCTGGGAAGCCGCGCGCGCGCAATGACAGGAACGGCTATGGCGGAAACGTATTCGATCACGCCGGGTGAGACGTCTCTCAAAACATGGAAGCGGCTCTATCGCGGCGGCAGTTTCGCGATTGACGAGTCCGCGAAATCCGCCGTCGACACAGCGGCGACCGTCATCGAAAACATCGTCCACGCCGGCGAACCGGTTTACGGCGTCAATACGGGGTTCGGCAAACTGGCGGATACCGAGATTCCGCGCGGCCAACTGAATGATCTTCAGCGCAACCTGATCCTGTCGCACGCCGCCGGCGTTGGAGATCCGCTGCCCGATCCGATCGTGCGGCTGATTCTGGGCCTCAAGGCCGGCAGCCTGGCGCGCGGCGCGTCCGGCGTGCGCTGGGCGGTAATCCAG
>Ga0315338_1003500_pt1 | contig 13586 bp, 13 predicted proteins | sample ASW8metaG_FD_204518 | JGI IMG/M metagenome (GOLD analysis project Ga0315338, IMG submission 204518) | Ammonia-oxidizing marine archaeal communities from Monterey Bay, California, United States - ASW #8 | ecosystem: Environmental > Aquatic > Marine > Coastal | place: USA: California | collected... | reverse complement strand
ACAAGTATATATAAACTTCCGGAAAAAATAAGGGTACCTATTGATAACAAAACGGCTGGAGTCTGGATGATATCTGAGTTGTAATGAAAACCAAGAATACCAATAAGAATCAAACCTAAAGCATGATACATCTGATATTTGACGCCCGTTTCAAAGATGATAAGATCTGCAGGCGTTACCCTATTTTTTAATCCATGAGCTCCGAATGCCCCCAATGCAACAGCTGACGCTGCAAGGGATGCGCCAAGAACGATCCAACTTTTCACTGTTGATCGTTCTTATGAATCAATGTGCGGATTGGGAAAGGTATTTCAATATTTTCTGACTTGAATCGTTTATGGATCTGCCGGATAAATTCATCAATGATAGGATGTTGATCTCCATATTTTTCACCTCGAAAGTATACTTTTAAATCCACACTTGACGGTCCAAATTGAAAACAACGAACAACGGCTGGAGCGTCTTTTTTTGCGCCATCTATTTGAGCTATGACATTGGATGCAACTTCTTCTGTTATTTTCACCACATGATCTAAGTCACTTTCATAAGATACACCAACAGCAACACGGATAGAAAAACTAGGGTCCCCTTTATCATAATTCTTCACAATAGCTGCTGAGATCTTTGCATTGGGCACAGTAACCTCATTATTAGTTCGCTCCATGAGTATAGTATGGCGCCAGGTAATATTTTGAACATATCCCATGTGACCAGAATCCAATTCGACGAAATCACCTGGTTTTACTTTTTGAGAAAGGAGAATATGCAATCCAGCAAAAAAATCAGATAGGGTATCTTTTAAAGCCAGCGAAATAGCTAACCCTCCAACACCCATAGCAGTTAAAAGTGGTGTGATTGAGATACCAAGCGATTGGAGAATGATCAAAACACCGACGGAAATAATGATAATCCGTGCTAGGTTGACAAATATTGTTGTTGAGGGAAGATCTGTTCCCTGTTTTTCCGCCCAAAAGTTAAGTAATCCAACTCCGATTCGAGAGACGGCCAAAGTCACTGAAAGGATAAGGACAGATACAATGATCTTGCTTAAATAGCTTAAATAAACATCATTTAAAAAAGGAATACTATTTGATGCAATGTTAAGTGATGCCAAAAAGAACCAAAGTACAATATGAGATTCAATGGCATCAAATACCACATCATCACCTTTCCAATCGGTCTTTTCGGTTAGATTTTTCAAGCGGTGGTGGATGAACCTCTTGAAAAGCCACCCTAAAATAATACCACCAAGGATGGTCCCCAATGGTATGCTAAATTGTATGATATAATCTATTATTGTTTTATCCATAAGCAGTAAAATTACACTTATTTATTGTTTTTTATTCATTGGTTTCATAGGATAATTCATGGCTTAATATCTCATTGCCATTTAAAAATAAATTTACCTTTGTAGGATTGCGGGACTCATCGAACCACCACTCCATTCCATGTTTGCTCTTACCTTTGTAAATGCACTCATACTTTAGTACACCAGATAAATAAAAATCACTATCCATTCGTGTCCCTGTGATATAAACCTCTGCAGTTTCTTCTACACCTGATTGGTTCCATTTTCTTTCATATTGTAGTATGCCATCATCAATAATTATTACACGCTTAAATCGACCATTATCATGGTACTCAAGTCTGGCAATTTCCTTACCTTTATCATAAAATAATTCCCGCTTCAACCTATTTGATAGTGTAAAAACCTGCATCACTCCATCTAAAATACCTGCCTTATAACTAGCAATGGATGCGGACGCTCCAGTATAATACCAACGTTGGATCATTCCATTTAATTCGTCATCTATAAACGAACCTTTTTCCGCAGGTCTTGCACTTGTATTCCATACCTCATATGGACCAGTTTTTTTCCCAGAGTGATAAGTTGTTTTTTCTTTTATCTGTCCCGATGAAAAATAGGAATTATCTTCTCCTTGTAAAAAATTAGAAGCATAATAAACAGATCGTTTAAGTTGGCCATTTTTATAATAATATTTTGATGGTCCGTTTAATAACCCTTGAGTGAATGTTTTAGAAGAGTCCAAAATATCATCCTCGGAATACCATTGCCAAAATCCTTGAAGCGTCCCATTTAAAAAAGAACCGTTGACAGCTATCTGCCCATTCGAATGCCATGCTTTATAAGGCCCATTCAATAGGCCTTTTGAATAGTTTGCTAAGGAATCTAAATCTTTTTTTGATCGATGCCATTTCCAAGTACCTGATTTTTGATCCTGGTCGAAAGAACCTGACAGAACTGCATGACCTTCATTCCAAACTTGAATATTCCCATGCTTGATACCATTGCTGAAATTAACTAACCGTGATTTTGATTTATCTGCTTCCCACCATATCCATTTATCATGGGGTAAATCATTTAGATATTTACCGGAAACTTTTTTTGAACCTTTGAGATAATTTTCAATAAACTTACCATTAAGTTCACCATCAGAGTATTTTTGGCTTATGATTAATTTTTTACCACTATAATATTGAGTTTTACCGTGGAGTACTCCATCTTTGTATGTATGAATTGAATCAACGCTCCCCTTTGCATTGGTCCATACCCACTCTCCTCTTTCCTTACCTGAATAAAACTTTCCTTTTGAAGCTACAGCACCATTAGAATGGAAAGTAATAAATTTTCCATTTGCTTCTCCATTAGAAATATTTATTTCCGATTTGATTTGTCCGTCAGAATAATAATTAATTCTTTTAGTAACACGCCCCTCGTTTCCATTGCCTTTTACAACTTCAACTGTTTTCTTTTCGTTCGTGGCATACCGATCTACAATACGAATATTGGGTGCGCACGCGAATAGAATAACAAGAGTAAATGGCAGTATAGGTCGGATTGTCATCATATCAAAATTAGTGAGGAATATCCATAGTAAAAATCCTGAAATCATATTTGGAAATGTTGATTAAGAATGTCCTAAATTTGTGGGCTGTTTCTGAAATTATTTACAGGAAAATCTAATGATCGTAGCTGTATTAAAAGAAACCACGTCCGGTGAGAACCGTGTGGCGGCCACACCAAAAACCGTAAAGGAATTAATTAAAAACGGATTAACTGTGCGTGTTCAATCGGGCGCAGGTGAATCCTCCTATTATTCTGATCAGGATTATATTGATGGAGGCGCAGTTGTAACTCCTGATGCTTCAAGCACCTTAAATGGTTCAGATATTATTATAAAGGTGGCTCCTGCCACTTTAGAAGAAATGAATTCTATTCCTGATGAATCTATATATATTTCTCTCTTCCAGACAGCGCGTGAATTGGATCTAGTCAATAAACTTTCAGATAAAAAAGTGACTGGTTTTTCAATGCATCTTATCCCGAGAACCTCATTGGCCCAAAGCATGGATGCGTTAAGCTCTCAGGCCAATGTTTCCGGATATAAATCTGTATTAATTGGTGCCTCTCACCTCTCAGTTTATATGCCATTACTCATGACAGCCGCAGGAACGATTCCGCCAGCAAAAGTATTGATTCTAGGCGCTGGTGTAGCCGGACTTCAAGCCATCGCAACTGCTAAAAGATTGGGTTCGCAAGTAGAAGCATTCGATGTCCGTCCGGAAGTCAAAGAACAGGTAGAATCCCTTGGTGCAAAATTTGTTGAAGTAGAAAACCAAGATGAAGAAGGCATTGGTGAAGGAGGCTATGCAAAAGAAACCTCAGATGATTATAAGCGTCGTCAGCAAGAATTAATTAAAAAGCATATTTCCAAGTCTGATTTAGTAATTACGACTGCATTGATTCCAGGTCGACCGGCACCCTTACTCATTCCAACCGATATGGTTAATGGAATGAATCCAGGATCAGTCATTATCGATTTGGCTGCTGAAAATGGCGGTAACTGTGAACTTACCAAGTCCGGTGAGATCGTCAACCACAATGGTGTCATTATTGATGGTCAACTTAATCTTCCATCAACGATGTCAACTCACGCCTCTCAGTTATATGCCAAAAATATATCTACCTTTGTCACTTATATTGTGAATGAGGGTCAACTGAATCTGGATTTAGACGACGAAATTATTTCTGGTGCCATGTTTACCCATAAGGGTGAAATCACTAACAAAGCAACCCGCGAAGCGGCAAGTAACTCATAAGGATATATCATGGATATGATTAACATTCTGACAGTATTTATTCTGGCAATATTTGTCGGGATTGAAATTATAACTAAGGTTCCTCCCACATTGCATACACCACTAATGTCCGGTTCTAATGCTATTTCTGGTATCGCTATTGTTGGTGCTATTATCGCTACAAAAGTTGATGGCCAAATGGGTACATGGCTTGGACTTATCGCTGTAATATTTGCCACAATTAACTGTGTAGGTGGCTTCATGGTCACCGATCGAATGCTCAAAATGTTTAAACGGAAATAACATGATAGATTATACAAACCTGTCATACGTCCTCGCAGCAATCCTATTTATTGTGGGTATCAAAAGACTCAGCTCACCCAAAACGGCTCGAAATGGGAATGCCATCGCTTCCGTGGGAATGCTTATCGCCATAGTAGCCACCCTTGTCTCCGATGGTAATATGGATTATCAAACAATCGCAATTGGTATGATTATTGGCTCAATTATTGGCGCATTTTTTGCCATCAAAGTTGAAATGACACAAATGCCTCAAATGGTTGCAATCTTTAACGGATTTGGTGGAGGAGCATCAGCCTTGGTGGCGGCAGCAGAATATTTAAATCCGGCAAAGAATCCATCAACATTTAATGCAGCCACAATTGTCTTAGCTGTACTGGTAGGAACATTAACTTTTACAGGAAGCTTTATTGCTTTTGGAAAATTACAAGGCTTCATTAGCGGTAAACCAATCGTATTTAAAGGTCAGAAATTTTTGAATGCAATCATTGCCATTATTCTGGTTGGTATGGGAATATTGGTTATTTTTCAAGCATCTACAGGTTTGGAGAATTTTTACGGTTTAATTATTTTTGCCGCTATTTTAGGCATTACTCTCATCATCCCAATAGGCGGTGCTGATATGCCCGTAGTTATCTCACTGTTGAACTCCTATTCCGGACTTGCTGCAGCTGCAACTGGATTCGTCTTGATGAATAATGGACTCATTATTTCTGGTTCATTGGTGGGTGCTTCAGGACTTATCTTGACGAATATTATGTGTAAAGGAATGAACCGTTCATTGGCGAATGTTATCTTCGGCGCTGTTGGTCTAGAGGCACCATCGAGTAGTGGTAAAGGAAAACAAATCAATGTCAAGTCATCTACAACAGAAGAAGCTGCTATGATTCTGGATGCAGCAGATAAAGTCATCGTTGTTCCAGGATACGGGTTAGCAGTAGCTCAAGCTCAGCATGCAGTTCGAGAGGTTGCCGAACAATTAGAATTAATGGGAAAAACTGTTCTTTATGCTATTCACCCAGTCGCTGGACGTATGCCTGGGCATATGAATGTACTATTAGCAGAAGCCAATATTCCTTACGATCATCTCAAAGACCTAAAAGATATTAATCCCGAATTTGAAACCTGTGATGTGGCTATTGTATTGGGAGCCAATGATGTGGTAAACCCCGCAGCCCGCCATGACACATCAAGTCCTATATATGGCATGCCCATTTTAGATGTGGATAAATCCAGGACAGTAATCGTGAATAAACGTACTATGAATCCTGGATTTGCCGGAATTCAAAACGAGTTGTTTGGTTTTGAAAATACTGTGATGGTTTTTGGTGATGCTAAAGAAATGCTCACTACACTTTATAAAGATCTTAAAGAATTATAATTTTTATTGTATGCCTCGCGTATTGACAAGTATGCTATTGATTACCACTATGCTTACAACGTTAGCTGTATGTCAAAATAAAGGAAGTGTTATTATGTCAGAAAAAAAACTAGAAAGTGCGATACTTGGCGGAGGTTGTTTTTGGTGTGTTGAAGCTGTATTTGAGCGCGTTGAAGGAGTTAAGACTGTTATCTCAGGTTATGCCGGAGGGCATAAAAAGAATCCGACTTATAAAGAAGTTACGAGCGGTCAGACTGGTCATGCGGAAGTATGTGAGATTATGTTTGATACAGATAAAATTTCATATGATGAGATTTTAAATATTTTCTGGGAAGCCCATGACCCAACGACTCTAAATCGTCAAGGGAATGACCGTGGAACACAGTACCGATCTGCAATCTATTACCAAGGAGATAAACAGAAGCTTTCTGTAGAAAAATCTATTAAAAAAGCTGAGAAACTATTCGATGATCCGATTACTACAGAGGTAAAAGAATTAGATAGGTTTTATAAAGCAGAAGGGTATCACCAAGACTATTTTGACAATAATCCTAATGCACCGTATTGTACGTTCATAATTGCACCAAAAATCAATAAGCTGCGTGAAAAAGGAACTATCTGGAATGATGAATAACTTGGAGATAATTAGAACATCTCATTTAATATTATCCGAATTAACTATTAATGACGCTAATTTTATCTTCAAATTATATAATGACCGGGACTTTATCAGATATATAGGTGATAAAGGGATTGCTTCAGTTCAAGATGCAGAAAGCTTTATTTTACAAGGTCCTATAAATAGTTATAAAATAAATAATTATGGCCTTTGTCTTATTTCATTATTAGATAAAAAACCTATAGGAATCTGCGGTTTATTGAAAAGATATAAGCTTGATTCACCAGATATTGGTTTCGCAATACTCCCAAATTTCCGAAAACAAGGATATGCAATTGAAGCATCAAGAGCTATACTTAATGATGCTAGAGAAAGACTACAACTAACAAAAATACTGGCTATTACGTCATCTGAAAATATTGCTTCTATTGAACTATTATTAAAATTAGGAATGGTTTATAAAAAAATGATAACAATAAAAGAATTTGATAGCAAACCCGTTCAATTGTATAGTATTCAGTTTAATTGAAAATCCTTCATTGCCTGAATTAAAGCATCCACACCTTCTTCAGGCATTGCATTGTAGATAGAAGCTCGAAACCCTCCCACTGAGCGATGACCTTTTAAGTTTTTCAAACCGCGACTATCACAAAAAGATAAAAATTCTGCCTCGTCTCCTCTCTCAGCAAAAATGAAAGGTACATTCATATAAGATCGATCTTCTTCCCTTATTAAACTTTGAAAAAAGGGGTTTTGTTTAATTTCATTGTAGAGCTTTATAGCTTTTGTTTCATTTCTTTCAGACATTGCTTTTACGCCACCAATTTTTTTGAGCCATTTCAATGTACGATTAACTGCATAAATGGACATAACCGGTGGTGTATTGAACATGGATTTATTATCAATATGGATTTGATAAGTCATCATACTTGGTATCTTTCGCTCCACTTTTCCTAAGATATCATCACGGACAATGACTAAAGTAACGCCAGCTGGCCCCATATTTTTCTGGGCACCAGCATAAATTAAACCAAACTTAGATATATCAATGGAACGACTAAAAATATCGGAGGACATGTCTGCTACCAAATATCCATTGGGATTAATTGGATTTGGGAATTCATGCCACTGAGTACCATAAATTGTATTGTTGCTGGTTACATGAAGATAAATTGCATTTTCACTTTGATTTAATTCTTTAGGAATATGGTTATAAACATCACCTTTAGAGGAGCAAACTACATTCACATTCCCAAATGGTTGAGCTTCTTTAATGGCTTTTGCTGACCATTTGCCTGTATCTGTATAGTCAGCAGTTTGCCTTTTTCCTAACAGATTCATGGGAATCATGGCAAACTGGAGTGATGCCCCACCCTGTAAAAATAATACTTCATATCCATCTGGCACTTCTAATAGTTCACGCACCATAGATTCTGTTTCAACCACCATATCCATAACGTGCTTGGAACGATGACTCATTTCCATAAGGCTCATTCCGAGTGACTTGAATTCAATACTAGCTTGGGCTGTTGCGTCCAAAACGGATTGATCTAATACAGATGGACCAGCACTGAAATTATATATTTTGCTCATCAAACTCTTTTAAAATAAGGAAACAAATTAGAGCGTTTACGTCATCGTTATAAATAAAAAAACCCCACACTTAATAAATAAATGCAGGGTTTTTATTTTTGATAAGTTAAATATTTGTCAAAAGCGTTTATTATAACGCTTTTTACCTCCAGGTGAAGGTCTATATCGTTTAATAATGTCTTTTTGTACTTGCTCCTTCATTTGCGGATTAAACATAAGCAGTTTAAACTGTTGAGTTGGCTCCAAAACTTCTCCCGAATTTTGAATAAAATTGACTCGTTCTTTCCTTTTTTTATCATCTAAAGAAGAAATATTCTTTAATAGATTATTAACTTCTTGTTGAGACACTTTTTTACCTTTTTTTACTTTTGTATATAGAGGTTCAAACAAATCTTTTTCATCTCTTCTAATATCTTTTATTAGCTGTTGGTGCGATCTCATAATAGGAAAAAATTTTTCTGCCTGCTTTTCTGATAATTCTAAGTCATCAGTTAATTTCCAAACCATCATCATTTCCATACGCTCACTATATTGTCCACCTGGTCCTCTTGATTTACCCGGTTGGCCAAAAAGATTACCAGACAATAAAATAATTATCAGTGTTATAACGGTTTTCTTCATTCTAAACCTCCGTTGTTCATTGTAACGACCGTTTCAAACTCAATTTCATCTAAAAAAGTCAGTGTTTCCCAAATATCATCGCTATTCTCTACTAAATACTCAGCCAGTTCATATACAAATTCTTCTGTTTCATTATCCATGATTTCTAAAGGAGTTAGATCATTAGATGCAAAAATCGTCGGATCATCAGTTAACTGACTGGTAGTAATTAAACCAAATACGGCAACGATAATTCCTGCCGAAAGACCATTCAAAAAACTTACTTTCTTGCCAATACGACGCTGGCGTTCGTTATGTAATTTTTCTAAGAATGAATCACCATCAGGCGCAGAAAACTGGGACTGCGAAATATCTTGAAATTGTTTTTCAATCTTCATGATTTAATTCTTAAATAAATCTTTTAATGTCTTTACTGCGTGATGGTAATTCACTTTAGCAGAATTTTCGCTAATTCTCATAATCTTAGAAATTTCTTTATAGGGCATTTCCTGGGCAATTCTCATGGTTACAACCATCCTCTGGCGGGAAGGCAACTTGCTGACCGCATCCCATAATTCTTTTCTACGCCATTCATCTTCAAGATTGGTATCCACATAACCAGGCTCTGGTGCTTGATCCAGATGGAGAAGATTCCGCCATTTGGTACGCCTAAGGTAGGTGTTGGACATATTGACATTGGCTCTGAATAAATATGTTTTGAATTCTGACTCAAATCGAAACTTCTTAAGTGCTTTATACATTTTGATGAAAACATCCTGTGCCAAGTCTTCCGCTTCCACTTCATCTGCCGTGAATTTGATAAAAAATCCATAAGTATTCGGCAAGTGACGTTTAACCAATTCATTGAATGCAGTCTCCCTGCCTTCTTGAAATTCTTTGATTAGCTCGTGGTCTGTTTTCATTCATTTTCTATTTAGACAATTGATAACTTAAAAAGTTAAACTATTATTTTTAAAAAAAAAGAGGCTGCCCATAAAAAAATAGACAGCCTCTCAAATATGCTAATAATTAGTCGAATTTAGCCTTTTCTTCCGCCATCATCTTTTCCGTCACGATCTTTGCCACAATGTTTTGAGTATTGCATGCCAAGAGCGGTATAGATTTTGATAATTTCTAATTGTTTATCGTCAAACAGTGCTTCAATTTTGCTATTTCTATCAATAATTAATTGTTTGAGCGCTTCATGTACATCTTCTCTTCCCATCTCTTCAGCTTTTGCTTTATCCATTAAAGCTTTTTGGGCTTGCACTGATTCATTATTAATAGTTTCTAATTCAGATTCCTGATCTGCAGTCATTTCCAGTGCATTCACCATTGCATCATGGGCTGCTTTAGCCATTTTAGCCCTGTCCTCTTCCCTTTGAGCTTTCATTTCTGCAAGTTTTTGCTTCTGCTCATCTGTTAAGAGCGCCTCAATTTCAGATTGCATAGCTGATTCAAGTGCTTCAAATTCAGCTCGTGCTGCATCCTTATCTAATGTTCCATTTTTAACTTGTTCCTGGAGGGCTCTCATTTTAGATCCATAGGATTCCATAATCGCTTTGAGAGATTCCTGCTGTATTTCATCCAAAATACTATAGATAGATCTAATATCTAACTTGCCTTTGTCACCTTGAGGACCACCGCGAGCCTTCCCATCCATTCCGGAACCGAATAAATACGGGACAGAATTATCATCCATCCATTTTAGAAGACGCGCTTTTTCATCATTAGAAAGTTTTCCCTGTAATTCTGCTGCTACTTTCCATAAAAAGGCAGGATCACGGCGATGTTTGCCATTTTTTCCATGACGATTTAATGCATCATTTAGAGCATTAATACTACTTTTACTCAAGCCGATATCAGCATCTAGTCCATCAGAGAAGAGCTGTAAATCAGGATCATCTAGCGTGATGTCCTCTTTCATCAATTTTTCACAACCAAAGGTTGCAAATAAAGTGAGTATGAGAAGCAATGTTAATTTTTTCATATTTTATTATTCCTTAAATAAAAATAGAACAAAAGCTCTTGCCGTTTTATGTTTAGACGCAAGCTAATCAAAAGAAGTTAAAAATAATTTATTATTATAAGAAAGGGCCGTATTCCATTTAGAAAAACGACCCTTTTTTCAATTAGTCAACGAATTAGTTTATTATCCGTTTTTACCTTTTTTACCGCCTTTTTTACCTTTTTTATCCTTATGTTTTTTCATTCGCAATTCAAGAGCTTTTTTAATTTTAATAATCTCTAATTGATTATCGTCAAAAATGTTTAACATTTTTTCATTCTTTGCAACAAAGATATTCTTTAATCCTTCTCGTAACGTATCCTTATCAATGTCGCCATTTTTTGCTTGTTCAAAAAGAGCTTTAGCGGCATCTCTTGCTTCCTGATTTGCCGCATCAAATGCAGATACTTGATTTGGCGTCATTCCAAGCACGGCTACCTTTACAGCTTTGGTTGAATCTCTATAAGCCTTGCGTTTCTCTTTGCGATCAGCTTTATTTTGCTCAAGTTGAGCTTTTTGTTCTTCTGTAAGGAGAGCATCAATTTCAGCTTTCATTGCTTCTTTCAACGCATCCTTCTGAGCTTTAGCATCTTCTTTAGAAAGTGTACCATCTTTAACCTGCGCATGAATTGTTTTGAATTTTTCTTTATATGCAACCTTGATAGCTTTAAAGGTTACTTTTTGGTCATCCGTCAATACTTTTTTGATTCCACTAAAATAACTTTTTTGATTTTTCCCTTTTTTCCCTTTTGAACTACCAAATAATGGAATTTCTTTTTCATCCATCTTTTCGAAAAGGCGCGCTTTTTCTTCTTCAGATAGTCTATCTGCCAGTTCACCTGATACTTTCCATAAAAAGCCTGGTTGACGATGCTTTCCCCCGCGTCCGTGTCTGTTCAGAACATCATTCACTCCACTAGCAGATGATTCACTCAGACCAAGATCTGAAGATAATTCAGATGAAAAATCTTGTAGTTCTTGGCTATCCAAATTGATAGCATTTGATTGCATATGATTATCACAACCGACTACAAGAAATAGCGTAAAAATTGGTAATAGTAGTTTTTTCATACTTATTCTTTCTTATTTTTTAGTTTTTATAATTTGATTCATTTGCTCTATTAGATGCATAATCTAATTCAAAGGTTAAAATTTTTAACAATAATTTTTGGAATTCCGACGAAACATTTTTTATCAGATCACGGTCTTCCTAACTTTACCCGTGCCATATTCCAACGGAAAATTTAAAGCTAGTTCAAGACAAGATAAAGCTATTACTCATCCACCTTCACCACTAATGATCATAGCTGGTGCGGGAACAGGAAAAACTTCTACTCTACTTCATCGAATCCGTCATCTTATTGTATCCAATTCAATAAAAGCTAATCATGTTCTTTTACTCACATTTACCGATAAAGCTACCGCTGAAGCAAAACAGACAATTCTCGAAATCTTAGGCGATAAAGCTAATTCTATTTTTATTGGTACTTTCCATAGTTTTTGCCATTCAATTATCCGACGTTACGGACCCAATAGTCGTGTTAATGATGTCCTCTGGCAAGAAAGCGATATTCTATTTTATCTGATTAATCATTTTAATGATATGGATTTTATTCAGTCTCGTGTATTCTCAGAAAATCCCGTAAAGGCAATACGGGAATCCTTTATTCCTTTTTTTGGACGTGTCAGCGATGAACTCCTTTCGCCTAAAGAATTAGAAAGTAAACTGAAGGATATAGAAAATTCACAAGATTGGTTTTTAAATAATTTCCCAGGCATTCATCCCCAGAATACTCAATTCAATGATGTTGCCTATCAGCTTCAAGATCTGGTAAATGCCTTTACTTTTTTTCAAAAGGCAAAAAGGAATCTTAATGCGTTGGATTTTGGTGATATGATTCTTGATTGTTACGAAATACTAAAAAATGATGTATCTGTATTGCAGAAAGTAAGAAGTGAGTTCAAACACATTTTTATTGACGAATATCAAGACAACAACTATGCACTGAATAAGATTGTGAATCTCATTACAAAAAAAGACCCTAGCATCACAGTTGTTGGTGATGAAGACCAGTGTATCTATTCATTTCGTGGAGCAAATTATTACAATATTGCAGACTTCAGAAACCGGTATAATTCTCATAGAGAATATGCTGAAATCGCACTTATTGAAAATAGAAGATCTACTCAGAATATACTTGATCTCGCCAATGCTGTCATTAGCCATAATCCAGATAGAACGCCTAAAAGGCTAAAATGCCTTCCAGATGAAATCAAATCCGGTCCAAAACCTTTATGGATTCAGGCGAATAAAGAAGAAACACTTGACCGATTACCGGAATTGATCCATATGCTGGTTAATAGCCAAGAAACACTTTATGGAGATATTGCCGTCATTTGTCGTGGTTGGGGAAATGTAACTGCAGCCGCTGATGCAATGCAGAAATCCGGAATCCCTGTTGACATCCATATTGAAAAATTTTTTGATGTACCCATCGTCAAAGATGTCCTTGCGTGGGGACATCTTATTTTAAAAAATGAAAAAGCTGATATCTCTCTGTTTAGGATTCTAAGGGAACAACTCAGCGAAGAATGGACAACTAAATTTTTTCAATCTGTCGACAAGACAACTATAGAACAAAAACTTGACCATTTAAAAGAATTGAAAACAGATTCAAGAGGCATTGCATTTGTTTTGGAATCCATCTCAACGCTCAATGAATCACTAGATAAAACATTGAAAGCGGACGAAATGGTCTGGAAGATTCTGACAGTATTGAAATCGTCTTCTTTAATAGGATCGTTGCGGAACCAATATCGGTATACACATAGGCTCAATCTAACAAATGCAGGTGAGATCCTTAATTTGTCAGAAGAATTTGTAAATAAAGATCCAGAGGGCGATTTAAGTAAATGGCTGAAATTTATGGATGCCATGGCTCTATCCAATAATCTAAATGCTGCTCAGCCAGAACTAGAAAGTG
>Ga0315338_1003498_pt1 | contig 13588 bp, 8 predicted proteins | sample ASW8metaG_FD_204518 | JGI IMG/M metagenome (GOLD analysis project Ga0315338, IMG submission 204518) | Ammonia-oxidizing marine archaeal communities from Monterey Bay, California, United States - ASW #8 | ecosystem: Environmental > Aquatic > Marine > Coastal | place: USA: California | collected... | reverse complement strand
TGGAACTGCTACTACAAACCTCCCGGCCCTAAAACAATGGCAACAGGCTGGAAGCAACTCGCAACAATGCTCCAAGGCTATCTCTTGGCACACGATCAGGCTCTTGTGTGAATCCCGTAGCTCCCCAGGGAGAGGGTTCTAAAGTGACGCGAGAAAATACCCTCTCCTCGGGGAGAGGGCAGGGTGAGGGGAAGATGGCTGATCCAGTACGGGATATTATGAAATTTCGGCGCCTGCGTTTACCATTTGTCCGGACCAGTGATTGAGGGTGCGCTAGCCATGCGAACGGTATCGCTCGACGATAAATACGAACTGACCGACGGTCAGGTTTATATCACGGGAACCCAGGCGCTGGTGCGCGCGGCGATGGAGCAGCATGTGCGAGACCAGGCGGCCGGGCTGAAGACCGCCTGTTTCATCTCCGGTTATCGCGGCTCGCCGATGCACAATCTGGACAAGGAGTTGTGGGCCGCCGAACGCTTCCTGCCGAGCGCCGATATACGCTTCCTGCCCGCCGTGAACGAGGATCTGGCGGCGACCGCAATCTGGGGCACGCAGCAGATCGGCATCTTCGGCGACGCCAAATATGATGGCGTCTATTCCATGTGGTACGGCAAAGGGCCCGGCATCGACCGCAGCATCGATGCCATTCGGCATGCACACTCGGCAGGCGCCGCGCAACATGGCGGCGTGCTGTGCGTCGTCGGCGACGACCATCCCCTGTCCTCGACCGATTCCCCTGCCGCGCACGAGACGCTGTTCGCCGACATGCGGATGCCGGTGCTCTACCCGGCGAACGTGCAGGAGGTCATCGACTACGCGCTCTATGGCTGGGCGATGTCGCGCTTCTCCGGTAGCTGGGTCGGGTTCAAGCTGATCCCCGACACAGTCGATACGACGGCCTCGATCGTCGGCGACCCGCAGCGCCTGTCGATTGTCACACCGAACGATGTGGAGATCCCCGCTGGCGGCCTGAGCCTGCGTTTCCCGGACACCTGGAAGGAATACGAGGAACGCATCGAGCGCTACAAGATCCCGGCCGCGATAGGCTTCGGCCGGGCCAATGAGATCAACCGGATAAGCCACGCCAGCGCCAAGCCGCGCTACGGCATCGTTGCGACCGGCAAGGCCTGGACCGACGTGTGTCAGGCTTTGCAGGAGCTCGGGATCGACCGGGCGATGGCGGCCGATCTCGGCATCACCGTGCTGAAGATCGGCATGCCCTACCCGGCCGATGATGAACTGTTCCGCAGCTTCGCCGATGGGCTCGAAGAAGTCCTCGTCGTCGAGGAGAAACACCGCCTCGCCGAAACGCAGCTCAAGACCGCGCTGTACGGCCTGCCCGACGGTCGGCGGCCGCGTATCGTCGGCCGCACCGATGAGACCGGCAAACACATCCTACCAATCTTCCCGGAATACTCGCCGGACGACATCACCCGCGTGCTGGCCGGCCGGATCGCGCATTTCCACACCAGCGACCGGGCCAAGGCGCGAGTCGCCTTCCTTGAGGCGCGGACCAAGGCGAACGCGGCGCGCAAGCCGCTCAGCGTCGCGCGGCTGCCCTATTTCTGCTCCGGCTGCCCGCACAACACTTCGACCAAGGTACCGGACGGCAGCCGGGCGATGGGCGGTGTCGGTTGTCACTACATGGCGACATATATGGACCGCAACAACATGACCCACTGCCACATGGGCGGCGAAGGTCTGAACTGGGTCGGGCAGGAGCCGTTCGTCGAGACCGAACACGTCTTCCAGAACATGGGCGACGGCACCTATTACCATTCCGGCCTGCTGGCGATCCGCGCCTGCGTCGCGGCAGAGACCAATATCACCTTCAAGATTCTGTTCAACGACGCGGTGGCGATGACCGGCGGCCAGCCGCTCGACGGCCCACTGACGCCGCAGGCGGTCGCGCTGCAGGTTCACGCGGAGGGCGTGCAGAAGGTCGTGCTCGTCAGCGACGAGCCGGAAAAATATTCGCCGCACCGCGGCCTGCCGCCGGGCACGCAGATCGAACACCGCCGCGCGCTGGACCGGGTGCAGAAGGATTTGCGCGCGATCCGCGGCGTGACGGTAATGATCTACGATCAGACCTGTGCGGCGGAGAAGCGCCGGCGGCGCAAGCGCGGTACGATGATCGATCCGCCGCGGCGGGTCCTGATCAACGATCTGGTCTGCGAGGGCTGCGGCGACTGCAACGCCAAATCGAACTGCCTGTCGGTGACGCCGCTCGACACCACCTTCGGGCGCAAACGGCAGATCGACCAGTCGGCCTGCAACAAGGACTTTTCCTGCATCGAGGGATTCTGTCCCAGTTTCGTCAGCGTCATGGGCGGGCAGCCGAAGCGGCTGGAAGCGGCGCCGCAAGACCTGCTGACAGCAATCCTCGAACCGAAACGGCCGGCGCTTGAAGCCGGCAAGCCCTACAGCATCCTGATCGCCGGCGTCGGCGGCACCGGCGTGGTAACGATCGGCGCGATGCTGACCATGGGCGCGCATATCGAAGGCAATGTCTTCTCCTCCATCGACCAGTTCGGCATGGCGCAGAAGGGCGGCGCGGTAACGAGCCATCTCCGCATTGCGGCGCAAGAGGACGATATCGGCGCGGTCAAGCTGAACGCCGGCGCAGCGGACCTGGTGCTCGGCTGCGACAGCCTGGTAACAGGCGACGATTTGGCGTTGTCTGTGATGGCCGAGGGCAAGACCGACGTCATCGTCAACACCCATGAGCAAATTACCGGTCATTTTACCCGCGACCCGGACCTGAAGTTCCCGGGCGACGAACTCGCCGACCGGTTGATGAACGCCGCCGGGCGTTCGAATGTCCGGTTCGTCGATGCGACGCGGCTCGCCACAAGGCTGCTCGGCGATTCGATCGCCTCCAACCTGTTCATACTGGGCTACGCCTATCAGCTTGGCCTCATCCCGGTCGGATCGGCGGCGATCGAGAAGGCGATCGAAATGAACGGCGTCGCAATCCCGCTGAACAAGGGCGCTTTCGCCTGGGGACGCCAGGCCGCGGTCGATATGGACGCGGTCAACGAGGTTGCCGAGCGAGCCGTCGTCTCCCGTGAAATCCCGCAGGGGCTGGACGAGATCATCGAACACAGGGTCAAAGAGTTGACCGCCTATCAGGACGTTTCCTATGCGCAACGCTATCGCGCCCTGGTCGAGAAGGTCAGGCAGGCGGAGACGGCGAAGGCCGCCGGCATGGACGGATTAGCCGACGTTGTCGCGCGCTACGCCTACAAGTTGATGGCCTATAAGGACGAGTATGAGGTCGCGCGGCTGTACACGGACGGCCGTTTCCTCAATCAACTGACGGCCGCCTTCGAAGGCGATTTCGAGCTGAAATTCCATCTGGCGCCGCCCTTGCTGACCAAACGCCATCCGGAGACGGGCCTGCGCGACAAAACGACCTACGGCGCGTGGATGCTGCCGGCGATGAAACTGCTGGCGAAGCTTAAGGGGCTGCGCGGCACCGCCTTCGACATGTTCGGTTATTCAGAGGAACGCAAGATCGAACGCCGCATGATCGGCGAATACGAAACAATGATCGAGGAGATTTCCGGCAGCCTGACACACGACAATCATGCTTTGGCATTGGAGATCGCCGCATTGCCGGAAGGGCTGCGCGGCTATGGCCATGTCAAAGAACGCCATCTCGGCGAAGTCGCTGCCGAGAAAGACCATCTGATGGGCTTGTGGCGAAACCCGCAACAGGTCGCCCCAGCCGCGGAGTAGCATTATCGAACAAGACACGACACCGGGCTGCATCGACGGGACGCTGGTGATCGAGCTGGCGGAAGGCTGGTGCTCGGCCGCAGTGGCAGGGCGGCTGTTGTCGGAACTGGGCGCGCGGGTCATCAAGATCGAACCGCCCGAAGGCGACCGGTTGCGCCGGCAACCGCCGAACGCGGCAGACGGTACCAGCTCGACCTTTCAGAATCTGAACGCCAACAAGGAAAGCATCGTCGTCGACCCCAACAGCAAAGTGCTATGGGATCTGATTGCCGCGGCGGACATTCTGTTAACCGATCAGACGACGCTGGACGATCAGGATATCACCTTGGCAGATAGCGACCTTACCGCGCGCAATCCCAATCTGGTTGTCTGTCATTTCTCGCCCTTCGGCCGCAACGGCGAATTGGCGGGCCGACCCGGCGGTGAACTGATCGCCCAAGCGATGGGCGGCATCGTCGCGACAACCGGCCATCCCGGCGACACGCCGCACCGTTCGGGTCCGCCGCTCGCCACGCACAACGCAGCGCTACTCGGCGGCGCGGCGATCCTTTCTGCGCTGTACGACCGTGATGCGACCGGCACAGGTGCGATCATCGACATGTCACTCTATGACGCATCGGTCTCCCTGCTCTATACCTTCTTGCCCGCCTATATCCTGTCCGGCGACACGCCCGGGCCGATGGGCAATCAGCACATGATGGTCGCACCCTGGGACAATTATCCGACAAAAGACGGCTGGATGATCGTCTGCGTCGCCAACGACCGGCAATGCCACGATTTCCTCTGCCTGATGGGCCACGACGCGCTGGTCGAAGATTCACGATGCGCCCTCAACGACGCCCGCGTGACGCCGGGAGGCCGAGAATTTCTGAACGGACTCATCGTCGAATTCCTGTCCGACAAGTCGACGGACGAGGCCATCGAACTCTTGCGCGAGCACAACGTACCGGCAGGGCCTATCTACGACGTGCCGACCCTGATGGAACAACCGCAATTCCTCGCACGCGAGATGGTGCAGACCTTCGAGAACTCACGAACCGCCGGCTCGATCTTCACGATGAGCGAGACCCCGGGCCGTGTGACCCGCGCGGCGCCTCGCCTCAATGAACACAACACCTGGGAACACAAACCGTGAGCGCGCCGCTGCAAGGTGTCCGGATCGTCGAGCTTGGCGCCTATACGACGGGGCCACTCTGCGCCCGCTACCTGTCGAACCTCGGCGCCGAGATCGTCAAGGTCGAGCCGCTCAAGGGCGAGTCGATGCGCACCTTCGCCTACAAGATCGGCGATGTCAGCTACATCTTCCACGTCCACAATGTGAACAAACAGTCGGTTCCGATCGATACCAACACAACAGACGGCAGAGCAGTTCTATTCGAACTGCTGAAGACGGCGGACGTGATGATTGAGAACTTCGCCTACGGCTCGATGGAGAAATGGGGCCTCGATTACGACACCATCCGCGAGGTCAACCCGGGCCTGATTTATTGCTCCTTGTCCGGTTTCGGTCATAGCGGACCCGATCGGCATCTGCGGGCCTTCGACACGGTCATCCAGGGCATGGCCGGAGTCATGGCAATGACAGGAACGGAAGACGGGCCACCGACCAAAATCGGTATTTCGGCGGCAGACAATATGGGCTCGGCCACGGGCGCCATGGCGATCGCCGCCGCCCTGCACCACAAGCGCCGCACCGGCCGCGGCCAGCATATCCATATCTCTATGCACGACATCATGGGCTGGCTGACATCGGAGAGTTGGGCCCTACTCGACACCAAAGACGGCCCGCTGCGCACCGGAAACCGGCATTTCGCCGTCGCACCGCAGAACATTTTCGAGGCGCAGGACGGTCTCGTCGCGATCGCGGTCGAAACTCAGAAGCAGCTCGATGCGGTCTGTGAGATGCTGGGTCACGACCCGGTCGCACTTGCCGAGAGCAAGACGCATGAAGAGACGCTAGAGGCATCGTTGCGAGACTGGATCGCTGGGCGCAACATGGATGGCGCGGTAGCGGATTGCCTGGTGCGGAATATTCCCGCGGCACCGGTCCAGGGGGTCGGTGATGTCGCCGAGAACCCGTTCACCTGGGAGCGCGAAATCCTCGTCACCCTGGAGCACCCCGAAAGCGGGCCAGTTAAGGTGCTTGGCTCACCGTTTAAATCGAACCGGTCCCAAGGCATCGTCAACTCTGCCGCACCAACGATAGGCGCGCATACCAGGCAGGTCTTGACCGACTTGCTCGGCTATTCGGATGATCGCATCGACAAATTAGCGGCGGACAAGATTATCGTCGTCAACAGCTCAACCCCGTAAAGCGTCGCCCAAGGCGCGCGCGTCCGGCATCTCTTCCAACGTTCGCACCGCAGCGATCACCGTCTCGAATTTCGCCTCGTCCATCGACAGGCTGGCGACGGCACGCGCTTTTGCATCCAGTTCAGCCGCACTCATCGGATTACCCGGTGTACCGCGGCAATCCTCGACGAGCTCTTCCTCCGCACCGCCATCCGTGAAATCGATGCGCACCCGGCCGCCGATTTTCTCCGGGAACCAGCCATCGACCTCCTCGTCGGTCTCGGTGAAGATCCGCTCCGCCAGTGCGGCGATCTCCGGATCGTTGAGATTGTCTTCCGTGTAGGCGTCGAAATTATTGCCGCGTTTCACGATCTGCAACGCCAGCGCATAATTCATGCTGAACTGGAAGCCGAAGATGTCCTGCGGTCTGCGGATCGAACCGACTTCATTGATCGCATGCTGGTTCGAACCCACCGTGACGCGCGCGACCTCTTCCGCCTCGAACGGGCGCCGGGCGCGGATGATGTCGACCGCGTCGGCCGGCGCGTGGATCATGCCGTTGGCTGCGTATTTCTTGGTCCAGATGTCGGCGACGACGAACCGTTCGCCCAAACCGTCGGTGATCACTTCGGGCGTGAAGGTATCGCTCATGGCGCGGATGCCGAGCGGGCCTTCCAGGATCGTCGCCGGACCGGTCAGCCCGAACTTCGCCAGCGCCGCCGCGCGGATGCCACCGGCCGCAGCGATGCCACCATGATAACGCTTCACCTCGCCGCCGGATTTGTAACATTCGGTCACCCCGGAGCAAAAGCTGCCGCTGATCGCCAGAGCGTGCATCAAGGTCTCCGTATCGAGCCCCATCAGCTTGCCCGCCGCAGCAACCGCACCGAGCGGTCCGGCCGCCGAAGTCGGATGGAAACCCCGATAGAGCTGCGAAGGCGACAGCGCGTAGCCGCAACGCCCCATCACCTCGTACCCGGCGACGACCGCTTCGATCAGCGCCTTGCCGGAACAGCCGTCGCGCTCCGCCACTGCGAGTGCCGCCGAGACAACGACAGGCCCCGGATGCGCCAGCGCCGGCGCATAGACGTCGTCCATCTCGAAGCCATGGCCGAAGGCGCCATTGGCGAAGGCGGCGTTCTCGGCAGACACCTTCTCCGGCGTCCCGGCGATACTCGCCTCAGGATGGTTCGCCTGACTCTTCACGTAATCGACGGCCAGCTTCAGCCAGGGCTTGGTCGACACCCCGATCTGGATGCCAAGTTGGTCTAGGATGTGGTCCTTGGTGCGCCGCACCAGGTGCGGGGACAGATCTTCATAACGCAGCCTCGCTACGAATTCGGCAATAGCCCGGGTCGCGCTCACGATAATACCAAGAAACGATGATAATGACCCTTAGAGATCACGTAAGCGGACCGTCGGGTAGGAGGTACGCCGCTGGCGATGCGGTACATCGTCAAGGCGGACCGACGCCCTCCGACGATCCGCATACGCGACCCGAATGGCGACTTACCAAGGCTTTCGGACAGCGTCGCGCGCGACTTCCGATGTGCCTCATCGCTGCGCCGCGCACTCCTTGCCGAAAACCTTGGTAAGCCGTCTCTAGGGGTCATTATCATCGTTCCTTGGTATTACCCCCCGACGGCACGCATCAGCCGCTCTTGGCGTTTCCCGATCAACGTTCGGGCCTCGTCTTCATGAGTAAAGATGTAGAGTTCGCCTGACTCAACCGCCGCCAACACCTTTGCCGCCACGTCGGCGGGCTCCATGGCGTTATCGACGTTCCGGCGATCCACCGGGACGTCATCGCCGTCCCTCCGAAAGGAATCGGGCCGGTCCACATTGGTAAAGATTCCGGTTTCGACCTGTCCCGGACACAGCATCGAGACACCGATACTGCTGTTCCGCAGTTCTCTCGAAAGGCTTTCGGTTAAGCCGACCACGGCGAATTTGGAGGTGTTGTAGACGCCATATAGATCACCGGCAAAATGCCCGGCTTCCGACGCCGTATTGACAATGTGCCCTTCCTCTCCGGCATCCAGCATGCGGGGCACGAACGCGCGCACGCCGTGGATGACGCCCCACAGGTTCACCGCCAGGATCCACTCCCAGTCCTTTTCGTCGGCGTCCAGCATCGGCGCTCGTATCAACACACCGGCATTGTTGTGGACGATATGAACGGCGTTGAAACGATCCCATGCGGCGTCGGCCAGCGCTTCCACCGAGGCCTGTTGCGTCACATCCGTCACCACAGCGATCGCCTCCGCGCCGCGCACCTCAGCTTCCGCGCGCACCACTTCAAGTGCGTCCGCTGCGACATCGGCCATCACCAAATTGGCGCCGCGTTCCGCAAAGGCAAGCGATACCGCCCGTCCGATTCCGCTCGCCGCCCCCGTCACGACGGCGGTCTTTCCCTTGAAGTCCTTCATGTTTAGATCCCGTTACAGTCGGCCCGCGGCCTTGAGTTTCTCGATTTCGCCTTCCACACGGGTGCCCTTGAAGAAATCGGGATTCATCCCGGCGTGCAGCCGCGCCGGGTTGACGAACATGAAATCCTCAAATTCCTCGTCGGTCATGTCCCCGCCCTCGACCAGCTCATGTGCTTCGGACACGCATTCGCGAATGTCGGGCACGTCCCAGTGCGAAATGTCGGAACTGAACATGGCGTTGAGGTGGCGTTCCTTCGGCCCGCGGAAGGCATAGGAATTGATCTTGTCGTCCGCCTCGCAGCCGAAGAAGAAGTTGCCGAACTGGGCGCGGATATCGTCCTTGGTCTCGCAGCCACAGGCCTCGAATTCGTCGATCTCGTCTTCATTCTCGAAGTCGACGCGAAGCCCTTCGAGATATTCGACAAAACTGTCCTCACGTCCCGCGATCGCGGGGCCACCATACTGGCGGAAATAATCAGCCAGCTTCTCGACATCCAGTTCCCGGGGATCGTAATTGCCGATCGCATTCTTGTTGCGCTTCTCCCAATGTTCGATCGTGTCGGACAACAGGCTTAGCGCCCAGCCCACCCCGCCTTCCAGGAAGCCGAACTTCAGGTCCGGGAAGCGCTTCGCAACGCCGCCGAGGAATACCGCCTTGCAGAATGCATGGTTCGCTTCGGCGAAGCTGCCGATATGGTTGTAGACGTAGCTGGAGATGGATTTGAAGCTGCCGATGCCCTGATGCCCGGCATGGGACGTCGGCGCGACTTTATGCTCCACGCATTTCGCCCAGAACGGGTCGTAGTCGTATTTGCTGTCCATCGCCATATGGTCGTACCACAGGGCATGGCGCTTCCATTCCGGCGCCTCTTCCTCGACCTGCGGCACGTGCCGGTGCACGTTGCCGGAAATCATAATCGCCTTCAGCCCGAGCGTGCCGATCGCATGGTCGAGCTCGGCAATGCCTTCTTCCGGCGTCGTCGTCGGGATGGCCGCGACCGGCGCCGTGCGGTCGGCGTATTCCTTCCAGACTTCGGCGTTCATCGTGTTGAGGGCGCGGCAGGCGGCCTGGCGGATCTCGTCGTTCTTGATGAACATCATGTCGAGCCCGATGGTCGGGTACAGCACGCTGAAATCCACGCCGATCTCGTCCATGCGCTCGTACAACAGGCGCGGGATCATGGCCGTGGCACGATCATGCGTGTTTCGCGACGGAAATCCGTAGAACGGCCGCCGCCAACGCAATTGATGCTGGCGCTGCTCGCGATCCATGTTGTGCCAGGGCGACGCCTTCATCCGCGTCTCGCCAATGCGGTTCCGGCGGAACGTCTCGACCATCGACGGCCCACCGACCTGTTCGACGAAATCGAAATAGTGGGGCATAAACTCGATATAATGCCCATCGCAGTCCAGCACCGGATGGCTCAGGTTCGAGCGGATTTCTTCAGAGGGGGATACTCCAGCTGCTGCGGTCATCATGATCTCTCCCTTATCGCCGAATGAGCGAATAGTTAATCACGCCCGGCGTCCCGCAACAAATTAAGGGTTAGTGGACACAATCTGACATGGGGTATCCCTACGTCAGATTGTGTCCACTAACCGTTGAAGACATCGATCATGCCGTCCCAGATCGGCACGAGCTCCATCAGCCCGTTCCAATAGGACTGATCGCGCCGCACATCGAAATCGCTCAAGGCGACGCTCTGCTGCTCGACCCAAGTGTAGTAGCCAAGATTGAATATCCGCTCGCGGCCAAGGCGGTCGAGCTCCAACGTGTGATCCGTCGCGGTACCCAGTAGATACCGTCCGAACACTTCCGCCGCCGCCAACGAATCGAAGCGCCCTAAAATGCTTTCTGTTCGATCCAGCTCCGTCCCGTACATTTCCGCCCCGTCGGTCGCCACGGTGATAACGGCGTCACCGGCGCCGAGCGCCATGTATTTGGCGTATTTTATCGCGCCCAGAACGTTGGCGATCGAGGACAGGCCGAGATCGCCGAGCGCGGCCAGTTGCTCCTGGCCTAGTCCCGTCCTGCCGCGCAGATAGTCGCGGCCCACCGTCGTGTTGAACAGCATGTTGAGATGGTCGCTCGCTCGATCGGAGACGCCTATCACGAAATCCGTGTTCATGACGTTGTGGATGAAGGGCACATGCTTATCGCCGATTCCCTGAATATTGTGTTCGCCATAGCCGTTATAGAGCAGGGTCGGGCATTCCAGCGCCTCGACGACGCAAATGTCGGCGCCGAAGGTCTCTTTCAGATGATCGCCGGCCGCCAGCGTTCCGGCGGAGCCCGAAGCGGCCACGAAAGCGCGCGCCTTGAGATCACTGTCGGCCTTTACCGCGTTAAAAACGGTCTCCAGCGCCGGGCCGGTAACCGCACGGTGAACGATGTAGTTCCCGAACTCGGCGAATTGGTTGAGGATGACGTTATCCGAATCCTGCGCTAACCGGTGGCAGGCGTCGTAGATTTCCTTGACGTTGCTCTCGGTCCCCGGCGTGCGGACGATATCGCTCGGATCGGTCACCCAATTCTCGAGCCAGGCAAACCGTTCGGCGCTCATCCCTTCCGGCAAGACGGCGACCCCGTGGCATCCAAGGATACGCGAAATCGCGACGCCGCCGCGGCAATAGTTTCCGGTAGACGGCCATATCGCGCGATGGCGTTCCGCGTCGAACTTGCCAGACAACAAGCGCGGCACCAGACAGCCATAGGCAGGCAGCACCTTGTGCGCGCGGATCATTGGGAACCGGTTCCCCAGGATAACGACGATCTTGGCGTCGATACCGGTTAGTTCCGGACCGAGCACAATGTGGTAGGGGACCGCCGCAAGCCCTCTGCGGTCGGCATCGTTATACCAGTGAACACGGAAGAGGTTTGCCGCGCCTGCCGAATCGGGATCGGTGCCCGCCAGTTCACCAGCCTTATCGGAAAGGCGCGCGACCGGGTCCGCGAGGTCGGCGATCCGGGGCAGGACCACCCCGGTATCCGCCAGACGCTGCCGGTTCCGGTCATAGACCGCCTGGTCCGCAATTTCTCGTTCGAGGCCCAAGGTCATATCGATTATCCCGGCTGTGTGAATCGGTTTGGGTAGTTATGCGGGATGGCATATCGGCAGGGCAAAGACAAAAACCAAAAGCCAGTTACCGGGACCGCCGCCCGCTGCGGGGGTGCTAATCGTCGAATTGGCGTTCCATAATTTTCCCTATTCGATTTGCCGACCATTCTTCAGAACGTTGCGCTAACGCTTCTGCAAACGGAAGCGCTGGTCGCCGAACTGTCCGTGGCTGAGCACCAGTGCTGCGAGATCGTCCGCTGCCTGCTATCGGAACTGTGCGGGGTCGAAGCGAAGTGACATCTGGAATGGTGAGTGTTACTAATTACTTACGTTTGTATGTTAGTAGAGAACTAACTACCCTCTCGCGAACAAACGAACGCGTTGAGGTAGCATGGCGACTGGTCAATTTCCTCTCACATCCGACGGCACAATCGACTGGAATTTCGTGTTCGAGGATCCTGCCGACGGTTTCGTCCCGGACATCCAGAATTCGGATACGCCGGACGTGTTGCGTCGAAAAGCGATTCATATCGCCCAGACGCTTCACACACGCGATGGAGATGAACTTCGTCTGAAGAAGTTGCTCTCGTGGATCGACAGTATCGTGCCCGAGAACGCGGACGATACCAAGAAGCTTCCGAAAATGAAGGAATCCATTCTCAAACTTGTGCGCGAACTGAAGATCGAACGCATCAACCGCGCCGAGCGATTTGTCGAAGAACGGAACAACACCAGCCGTGCGGCGACCAGCGAACGGCGGCAGACCGACAAGACGAACGGCACTCTCAATGCGACAAAAAAACCGCTTAAGAATAGCTTCTACGTCTTAGCGGTAGTTGCGATCGCCATCCTCGCCTACATCGCATATGGAATTTAGGAATTCCGAAGCCATGAAATGGGTTCGTCTAAACCATCTTCAGCGCCAATTACCCATCAAGATGAATGGCGCCCAAAACACGGGCCTGGAGTAGGTCTCGGAACGAATGAAAGCCAATTGCGTTTTGCGCATCGCGGCCGCCTTGCTCAGCGTCCCGGTTTTGAGGTGCCCATAAAGCGTACTCATGAACGTGGCCGTGCTTTTGTCCGCGACAGGCCACAATGTCGCCAACACCGCCTTCGCGCCCTGCCGTTGGGCGAGCCAACCGAAGCTTTCGATCTCGCGACCGGCAGCGTTGGCGCTGCCGAGCGCCGTCTGGCAAGCGGATAGAGTCAGCAGGGCGACGCTGTTGAAGTCCAGATCGTTATCGAGCACCTCGGCCAGGCTCAAACGGTCGCCGTCTCCCAGCAGGAGATAGGAATCGCGCTCGGTGCCCGGTTGAAATACGAAGTGGCTGGCGACGTGCAGCACCGGATACCCCTCGTCCAGGGCGCTTTCAATCGCTGTCTGTGAAAACTGGTCGTCCAAGTAGATAACGCCCGGCAGGATGCCGTCCTGGTCCTTGTCGCCGGTGCGGACGATCGAATTCAGTTCCTCCGCGACCGCTGGCAATGGCGAGAACCCTTCGACGGCCCGGGAAAGACCCAGACCCGCCATGCGCCACTCTTTTGGCGGGTTCGCGGTTAGTTTCGACTGGGCGGCTTCGGTGAATAGCGTGACCTCGTATTTCTCGATCAAAAAATGCTGTCCATCATGCAGCGCGGCCATCGGCAGATAGCGAAGAACCCCATCTAGAGAGAACATTATCGTCTTCGCTTTCGCCTGACGTAGATCGTCGGCGATTGGCGCCAGGATCAGGTCGTAGACTGCCTGCGCATCCGGAACCGGGTTCCCGCCCAAATCGGAAAAGGCTTCGGCCAACTCGCTGACCCGATGATTGAGAACACGCTGCTCGACATCCACCGAGCGGACAATTTGAACACGGCCCGTCGTCACAATGATATGAAGCTTGTCGCCGGTAATGAGGTAGTGGACCAGGACGGTACCGTCGCCGAGCGTCCGAAGGGTCCCTTGGAGTGCTTTGAGATCTTTCAAGTTCTTTTCGCCGATCTCCATCGCCCGTTGCCCGCCGCCGGCCTCGACGTCGGCGATAAGCTGACTGAGGAACGCACGGAAAGTACGTTTGG
>Ga0315338_1003495_pt1 | contig 13595 bp, 15 predicted proteins | sample ASW8metaG_FD_204518 | JGI IMG/M metagenome (GOLD analysis project Ga0315338, IMG submission 204518) | Ammonia-oxidizing marine archaeal communities from Monterey Bay, California, United States - ASW #8 | ecosystem: Environmental > Aquatic > Marine > Coastal | place: USA: California | collected... | reverse complement strand
GATCACGCCGGCGGCGCGCAGCATCGCGAGACGCTCGGCGCTCAAGCCCAGCACATCGCCCAACACCTCGTCGGTGTGTTGACCGCACAGCGGCGCCGGCGAGAAGCTTTCTTCGTGGGTATCGCTGAGTTTGATCGGGTTGCCCGGCATCCGCACGGTGCCGCCCTCGGGGTGCTCGACCTCCACCACCATGTCGCGGAAGCGGACCTGCTCGTCGTCTAGGGCGTGAGCGAAATCGTTGACGGGGCCATGGGGAACTCGCGCCGGGCCCATCTTCTCGATCCAGTATTCGCAGCTTTGAGTCAGCAGCACTTCCTGCACTACCTCGTTGATGAAATCGCGGCGCGGCCAGCGCCCGGGCTGGCGATCGAACGCGGGATCGCGTAGGCGGTCGTCGTCCAACGCCTCCACCAGGGCGCGCCAGAACCCGTCGGTAATGATGGCGATGACGAGATGGCGGGTCTTGGTCGCATAGGCGTTGTAGGGCACATGCAGAAAATGCTCGTTGCCGAGCGCCGGTGGCTGCTCGCCCGACAACAGATGCATGGTCGCCATGTAGCTCAGGAACGAAACCTGGCCGTCGAGCATGGCGATATCCACCTGCTGGCCGCGACCGGTCATCTCGCGCGCGTGTAGCGCTGCGAGCACGCCAAGCGCGCCGAGCATGCCTCCGCCGACATCGCCGAACGGAATGCCCGCGCGGAGCGGCGCGACGGCGGGAGTGCCGGTGATCGACATGCCGCCACCGCCTGCCTGTACCACCATGTCGAACGCGGTGCGGTCGCGGCCGGGCCCGGTGTGGCCGAAGCCAGTCACCGAGCAGCTGACAATGCGCGGATTGACGACGGTCAGCCTGGGATGGTCGATCTTGAGGCGTTCGGTGACGCCGGCGCTGAAATTGTCGAAGACGACATCGGCCTTGGCGACCAGATCATAGAACAGCGCCAGACCCTCTTCGCGCTTGAGATCGAGGCAGACGCTCTGTTTGTTGCGGTTAAGCGCTAGCGAATAGGCGCCCATTCCCTTGAAGGCGTGTTTCGGATCGTCGGCGAGAAATCCTCGCGTCAGCTCGCCGCCTAGAGGTTCGATCTTGATCGTCCGGGCGCCAAGATCGGCGAGCAGCATGGTGCCATACGGCCCCGCGAGCACGTGCGTCAGGTCGAGCATGACGATGTCCGAGAGCGCTTTCATGTCAGGTGATGGCCTCGGCCGGGGTGGGGCATGAACGCCCGGCGATCATTGTCGTAGAGGCAGCAATAGCAAATCGCAAGAATTTTGGGTCGCGGCCCACTGGCGACCTCACGTAGCATCGCCGCCACATGCGAGCTCTAGCATCCGAATGCGAGCCTTCGGCAGCGGTCGATGTACAACGAACGCCACTACTCGCGGTCCGAGGACTTACCAAGTCGTACCGCATGGGCGCCGAAACCGTGCCGGCCCTCAACGGCATCGATCCCTCCGTGGTGGCCGCCCGCGTCTCGGCCGCCGAGATCCTGCACTAAGAATAACGCCGCTTTGCCGGAAGGTTTCAGCGGTCAGACCGGGTTCCGCGCCACCAGCTGGCGAGCGATGATCAGGCGTTGAATCTCGTTGGTGCCTTCGCCGATGCACAACAATGGCGCGTCACGAAAGTAACGCTCGATATCGAGCTCGGTCGAGTAGCCGTAGGCGCCATGAATGCGCATCGCGTCCTCGGCGTTCGAGAGCGCCGCCTCCGAGGAGTGCAGCTTTGCCATCCCCGCCTCGAGGTCGCAACGTTCACCCGCGTCGTAGGCGCGCGCGGCCTGTTCAGTTAGCAATCGGGCGGCCTCATAGCGCGTCGCCATGTCCGCGAGCTTGAGCTGTATCGCCTGATGCTGGCAGATCGGCTTGCCGAAGGTCTTGCGCACCTGGGCGTAGGCGATGGAGTCCATGAGTGCCGCCTTGGCGAGTCCGACCCCGCGCGCCGCGACATTGATACGGCCCAGCTCCAGACCGCCGACCGCCTGATGAAAACCATGTCCCTCCTCGCCACCGATCAATCGGTCCATGGGCACCCGATAGTCCTGAAATACGAGCTCGGCCGTATCGATGCTCTTATAGCCGAGCTTGCGGAGCTGGCCCGCGACCTCAAAGCCCGGCCCCTTCTCGGCCAGTAGCATCGCCATTCCCTTGTGGCGGGGCTCGGCGTCGGGGTCGGTCTTGACGAGAACCGCGAAGCAGCTGCCGTGGACGCCGTTGGTGGTCCACATCTTGGTGCCGTTGACGACATACTCGTCGCCGTCGCGCACTGCGCGCGTGCGGATGCCCTGGAGATCGGTGCCGGCGTCAGGTTCGGTCAGTGACAGCGCGCCGCGCAACTCACCCGCAGCGAAGCGCGGCAGGAACTCGCGTTTCTGCGCCTCGGTGCCGCGGCGCTCGAGAATCGCCGACATGATCAGATGGGAGTTGAAGACGCCGGTGAGCGACATCCACACCTCTGCGATCCGCGCGACGATCCGCGCATAGGTCTCGACAGAAAGGCCCAGCCCCCCGTAGTCGCGGCCGATAGTGGCGCCGAACAGGCCGAGCTCACGCATCTGCTCGACGATGGCGTGAGGGTACTCATCGGCGTGGTCGAAGCGCTTCACGTGGGGTCTCACATCACGCTCAAGCCATCGGTCGATGCTCTCCAGCATCAGCGTCTCGTCCCCGGCGTCGAGTTCGTTCGCGTGCACTGTCTCCGCGCTCATCTCTGATCTCCGCTTGCCTGATCCATCAGATCCTCGACCCCAAACCCGCGCTTCGGCACCAGAACCGTCCGCTCGAAGCTCATCACCACCTCGCCACCCTGCTTCGAGCCGATAGTCCGTACGCTGACGATTCCCTGCTCGGGACGCGAGCGCGATTCGCGCTTCGAGAGAACCTCGGACTCGGCGTACAGCGTATCGCCGACAAACAGCGGAGCCGGTATCTTGATATCGGTCCAGCCGAGATTTGCGATAGCCTTCTGGCTGATGTCGGAGACGCTCATGCCGACCAGCACCGACAGCGCTAGCGTGCTCACTACCAGACGCTGGCCGAACTCGCTGGCCTTACCGTACTCGGCATCGAGGTGGATCGGGTGAGTATTCATGGTCAGTAGCGTGAACCAGGTATTGTCGCTCTCGGTGAGGGTGCGGGCTGGACGATGCTCGTACACGGCCCCGACCTCGAAGTCCTCGTAGTAGCGCCCGACGTCCTCGCGGAAGCGACCGGCGCCGATTTCCTTGGCGACTGCCACCATGGTCAGGCCACCCCCCGCGGCGGGGAATTGTGTGCTAGCACATAGTCGACCCCCCCCAACAGATCGTGGAAGCTCGGCCGGCCCCACGGCGCGCTGTTGACGGCGACGTAGAAAACCTCGCCGTCGGGTCGGATCAGGAACACGCCAGGTTCGCCGAACTCGGCCGGTTCGGATTCCTTGATCGCGGTCGAGATATAGAGGCCCCATTCGCGCATTGAGGCGATCGATTGGCCATAGCCGATCGCCAGCTTCTCTAAGCTCCACTCGGCCTTGGTCGCCGCGGCGCTAGCACTATCGTCGCCGCTCACGGTGATGACATCGACCCCCCGCTCGGCAAAATCAGTGACCTTGCGATCGAGGTCGCGCAGATAGTTGGCGCAGATCGGGCAATGGAGGCCACGGTAGAAGACGATCAGCGTGAAGTTTCGCGGCGTCCGCTCCGACAGGCGCCAGCCGCCGCCATCGACCTCCTCGACCGCCAGCTCCGGCGCCTTCGTCCTAAGCATCAGTGGCATCGGCACACGTCCTCCTATCGGCCATCGCTTGGATAGCGGGCACGATTCGGGCATCCTAGTACAGGGGTTCCGCGTGGAGCGAGTCACGCGGCAAAATGTGCGCGAGCCCACTACCGGCGAGGCAACCCAATGATTCGGCGCATCGTCATCGGCGTGGCAATCGTGATGTGGATCGCCATCATCGCGATCGCCTTCCTATTCTTTACCGCGGCGGGAGGGCGCGTTCTCGCAGGAGCCCTGCACGTTGGTGGCGTGGCGCCCGTTGCGTTCGCGACGCTCGCGCTCGGGACAACACCGAACCAGTATCTCGTGTGTCCGGAGGACCTTTGTGCCGCGCCCACCGACGCCACGGCGCCGACGTTCGACATTCCGATCGACGCCTTGCGCGATCGCTGGCAAGCCATGGCAAGCGCAGAACCCTCTGTGACGCTACTCGGTGAGAGCAACGATGGCTGGCAATTCGATTACGTGCAGCGAACCGCCTATTGGCGCTTTCCCGACATCATCACGGTGCGCTTCATCGCGACTGAGCCCGGGCGTTCGACCCTCGCCGTGTACAGTCGTGCTGTCTATGGCCACAGCGACCTCGGCGCCAACAAGGCCAGGATCGAAGCCTGGCTCGCCAAGCTCGGTGGCTAGCCCTTGAGCCCGCCCATGCTCATGCCACGTACGATGTAGCGCTAAAAGAAAGCGACCGTGAAAAATGCCGGACCCGCTCGACGGCATGCCCGACGACGCCCGCCGGCTGTTTCGCCTCGGCCTCGCTTTCGCCGAAATGGCTGCCCATGTCGAGCTTTACGGCGGCGCCACCAAGGTGCCCAACAGCTTCGATCAGTCCCGATTCATCGCCGCCCACGGCGATGTGGAGGAGTAGCTAACGGCGACGTCTAGCCAATCGACTAGAGCGCCTAATGCTAGATCAATTTAGGACAGACCTTCTCGCCACGGCTCTAAGTTCGGGCGTCCACAGCTACATTTTCTCTGGCGATCCATACGTCTTTTCGTCGCAGCCAGCAGCTCACGAGATGATGCTAAGCCACCTCTCTAAACGCCTGGGCGCCACGACAAACAATATTCGCGTCGTGGTAAGTGCCAAAACTGGCTGCAGCTTCAACGCTGATGCGTTTCCTCGGAGTTTTTCCGAGCACTCCGACATTGATGTTCTTATCGTGAACGAAGAGCCGTCCGACAAGATTTGGGCGACCATTCTTTCTTGGTATTACCCTCGACGGAGCGTACCCCCTAGGCGCCCGGCTCAATCCTCGATGTCGGCGTAGACCGCGCCGTTTTCGATGGTCACCGGGTAGGTGCGCAGCGGCACCGTAGCCGGCGGCTCGACCGCCTGGCCGGTCGTGATGTTGAAGCAGCCGGCGTGAAACGGGCATTCGATGATACCGTCCTCGATCTCACCCTCGGACAGCGACGCTTCGGCGTGGGTGCAGGTATCGTCGGTGACGTGGAAGGTGCCGTCGAGGTTGAATACCGCGACCGGCTCGCGGTCGTCGATTTTGACCTGGAGCACCCCGTTGTTGGGCACCTCGTCGGTCTTGCACAAATACTGACGCATGGCGCGCCCTAATCCTCGAAGATGTTGAGGGGCAGAATCGCTGAGACCATGAAGTTGGGCACGTCGACCAGCTGGCCGATGCGTAGATCGACCGCCGCCGACGCCACGCAATAGGCCTGTTGGCGCGACAGTCCACGCTCGCGCACCATGTAATCGATGATGTTGAGCAGCGCGTCGCGCGTGGCAAGCGTCAAGTCCTCAGGCACGTTTTCAAGCGCCGCGAGCTTTGAGCTGTCGATCCACGCGAGATGCGGCGGCAGCTCGCCGGACTTCTTCAGCGGCAGCCCGGTCGCGGCATAGAAGCTCGTCGGCTCGGTCTGTTTGAGCTGGGCGCCGCCGGTGAAGTTCGGATATTTGAGGTGCTTGCCGCCGCCCTTGATGATCTGGCAGGTGACCGTGACAGTCGCGTCCATCTCGATCGCCGAGCCCGAGACCTCGCCATCGCCCTGCGCGTAATGCACATCGCCGGTCCACAAGCCCCCGCCCTCGACGAAACAGGGGAAGATGATGGTGGTGCCGAGCTGCATCTCCTTGATGTCCATGTTGCCGCCGTTCTCGCGTGGCGGCACGGTGCGCAGCGCCTTGTCCATGTAAGGACCGTCAGGCCCGAATAGGTCCGCCGGCAGGGCGTTGGTGGGATCGGGCGGCAGCGCCATTCCACCAGCGTCGGCGACCGCGGCCTCGCGTGCCAATGCCGCCTCAACCTCGGGCTCGCCCGGCACGACCCCGATCGAACCCGGAAATGCGGCCATCGGGATTCGCACGCCAGGAATCTGCTCCGAGCGCGCATACAGCCGATCGAGCCGCCAGTTGGCGAGGAAAGGTTCCTCGAACTGATCGCGGAGAAAGCCGAAGCCCGGCAGGATGCACGTCCAGCCGTAGGTGTCGGGTACGATATCGACCATAGTTACCGCCAGCGCATCGCCGCGCTCGACGCCTTCGATGTAGATCGGCCCGGTCATCGGGTGCACCCGGCTCAAATCCGCGCCCGCGACCGCCGCGTGCTGGGTCTCGAAGTTGAACTGGTGGTCGAGCGCGTCGCGAGTCTCGAAGACGATGTAATCGCCCGGTCTCGCGTGACCGGCCGGGCGCAGGCTGTGATGCAGCCGGTTGAAGCAATTCGGATCGTCCTTGGCGAACTCGCCGGTCTTGCGAATGACGATGGTAGCGGCCATGACGGTCTCCCCCTCGGCCCAAGCCTGCGGATATTCGGCCGCGACTGTATCCGAATCTCAGGCTGCGGCAACAGCCCCACCGCTGATCGCCTTGGCGTCGCCTTCCACGCTATGTTGGACCCATGACAGAACTCAGCACGCGCCGCGCCCTGTACCCGTCGATCGAGCCCTATGCCAGCGGTACGCTCGCCGTCGGTGGCGGCCATGACATCTATTTCGAGCAGTGCGGTAACCCTGACGGTAAGCCGGCACTGTTCGTCCACGGCGGCCCTGGCGGCGGGTTACAGCCCGACAACCGACGCGGCTTCGACCCCGCCGTCTATCGCATCGTGCTGTTCGACCAGCGCGGCTGCGGACGCAGCCGGCCTCACGCCTCGCTCGATAACAACACGACCTGGCACCTGGTCGCCGACATGGAGCGACTACGCACCGAGCTTGCGATCGACCGCTGGCAGGTATTTGGCGGTTCGTGGGGCAGCACGCTATCGCTGGCCTACGCCCAAGCCCACCCCGAGCGTGTGACGGAGCTGATCCTACGCGGGATATTCATGCTGCGCCGCAAGGAGCTTCACTGGTTCTACCAAGAAGGGGCGGGCACAATCTTTCCCGATGCCTGGGAGCATTATCTCGCAGTGATCCCGGAGGACGAGCGCGGCGACATGATCGCCGCCTATTATCAGTATCTTACCAGCGACGACGCGGCCGTGCGGATGGCCGCGGCCAGGGCCTGGGCCGGGTGGGAGGGCCGCACGCTCTCGCTCCTGCCGGACGCCGACCGGGTCGCGCGGTTCGAGGGCGACGAGTTCGCCATCGCCTTCGCTCGCATCGAGTGCCACTACTTCATCAACGGTGGTTTCTTCGAAACGGATGGACAGCTGCTGCGCGACATCGGGCGGATCCGCCACATTCCCGCCGTCATCATCCAGGGCCGCTACGATATCTGCACGCCGATGATGTCGGCCTGGGACCTCCACAAGGCCTGGCCCAAGGCTGACTTTCGCGTCGTCGACGACGCCGGTCACGCCGCCACCGAACCCGGCATCATCCACGAACTGGTATGCGCGACCGACCGCTTCCGCCCCTAGCGGGATGGCTCGCGGCCTTCAGTCGTAATCTATTGGGGTGGCGTACCAGCCGGCCTCGCGCTTTTGCCAGTAGCGCACGGCCAGTCGGCGTGTCAGCGGCCCCGGCGCGCCGTCGGCCACCGGCTTGCCGTCGATGATCGTCACCGGCATCACCCCGCCGGCCGAGCTTGAGATGAAGATTTCGTCGGCTTCGGGCGCCGCGCCTGCCGCGATCTTGCCCATTCGACAATCGACATTGGTCTCGGCGCACAATTCGAACACCGTCCGCCGGGTGATGCCCTCCAGAACGCCGCGGTCCGGCGTCGTCACGACGCCGCCCTCGACGAAAAATATGTTGAAGCCCGGCCCTTCGGTGATGTTGCCATCGAAATCGACCAGCACCACCGTTTCGCCACCTTTGTCGTAGGCCTCCATCAGGGCGCGGTCCATGTCGAGCCAGGAGAAGTTCTTGAAGTTCGGGTTCACCGATTCGGGCGGAATGCGGGGGATGTCGCTGATGACCATATTGAGGCCGCGTTGCCGCACCTCGGGCGTCGCGATCCACACATAGGGAATCGCGTAGGCGTGGAAGCGGGGCTCGGCAAGGCGCGGGTCGCGGCTGCCCAAGGGGGGGCGGCCGCGGGTCAGGATCGCCTGGACGTAGGCATCGCGAATGCTCGAGCGGCGTACCACCGCAGTTAGGATGTCGCGCACCTCGGCCGGCGAGTAGGGGCACGTCATGCGCAGCCCCGCCGCCGATTTCATGAATCGTTCGATATGATCGTCGAGGCGGAAGAACGCACCCTTCCAAGCCGTGACGGTATCGTAGCAGGTGTCGTTGCGGAGGAAGCCCCAATCGAGGATCGATATCTTGGCCTCGGCGATCGGTCCAAACTCGCCGCCGATGAAATAGACACCGGCTTCCGCGCTCTCTATGGCGGTTGCATCGGCCAGCTTAGCGTATTCGTTCACGTGTTCGGCCGCCCGCGTGCTGCCCAAGCCGTTGACGAACGCCGACTTCTCAGGCTCACCAAGCTTCTGGGCCGGTCATTCCCGCCCACGGGAAACAGGTCGGGGCAGGGCGGCGCTCATACGCACAGGTGCGCAAGCGCGGCGGCGGTCCCGAGGGGGCGACCGAGGCTGCGGCAGCGATGATGCCGTTGGCAGTGTATGTGCCGCTGGTGACGCCCCAGTGGGTGCCGACTTCGGCGGCGTTGCTGCCGCTCCCTACATGAACGAGCCGCGCATCGAGCTGTCGACGCCGCATGCACGCCGGCGCTCAGCAGCGAGCCGTCAAAGATGTTGAGACCACTCACCGCGCTCAATGTCAGGCTCCCGCTGTCGCTGAAGCTGCCACCGTCCAAGTCGGTGATGGCGACAGTAGACAGACCAAGGCTATCGAAATCGAACGTCATGGCGCGGCACCTTATCACGCGCGAGCGCCTTTTGGTGAAGCACCACGCGCATCTGGCGAAGCATCCGGGCCGCGCCTTGCCTGACGGCGAACGTCGTCAATCCACCAACACGAGCAACGCCACGCCGGCCGCCGCGATGATTGACAATATGATGGCCAGCGCCCGTCGCTCGGTTCGCCAGACCCGCTTTCGGTACTGGCGCGATACGGCGGAGCGCGATCTCATCCCGGTTCGGCCGTATCACGACCTCCGTGCGTTCCACCACCATTGCGAGAACCTCCGGTAGCTGTTCTACGGTTCAGTACCACCGAATGCAAAAAAACCGACGCGAGGGGCATTGTATAGGTCGGCGTGCTCGCGCGCGGGCCGGCCCTTGACCCGCACCGCCGCAATGGGCAACAACGGGCCCATGAGCGAATCGGGACGAACCCACCGGCTCGACGATCGGCCGCCAACGCTGGAGCTCGACGCCCTCACGATCGAGTTTCGTGCCCGTCGCGGCGTGGCGCGAGTAGTCGACCGCGTTAGCCTAGAGGTTTGGCCCGGCGAAATCGTCGGCCTGATCGGCGAATCCGGCAGCGGCAAGACGATCAGCGCGCTCTCGACGCTCGGCCTGGCGCCGCGCGGGGCCAGCATCGTCGGGGGCGACATCCGCCTCAGCGGCGAATCTCTGACGGCCATGTCGGAGGTCGAGTTGCGCCGGGTGCGGGGCGACCGCATCTCGCTCATCCCGCAGGACGCCATGCGGGCGCTCAACCCGGTGCTGCGCATCAACACCCAGGTCGGCGAACCCTACGTCATCCATCGTGGCGACGATTGGGCGACGGCCCGCGTCCGCGTGGTCGACCTGCTCGGGTCCGTCCACATCCCCTCGCCCGCCGAGCGGGCGGTCGAGCATCCCCACCAGTTCTCGGGCGGCATGCAACAGCGCGCCATGATCGCGATGGGGCTAGCGCTGGAACCCGAATTGCTGATCGCCGACGAACCGACGACGGCGCTCGACGTCACCGTGCAGGCCCAGGTGCTGCACCTGTTGCGCGAAATCCGTGAGAATCACGGCACGGCGATGTTGTTCATCACCCACGACCTTGGGGTGATCGCCGAACTGTGCGATTGGGTTTATGTCATCTACGCGGGCGCGATCATGGAGCAGGGGTCGGTCGAGAGTATCTTCGCCCACCCCAGCCATCCTTACACCGAAGCGCTGCTCAAATCGACCCCAACCGTGCACACGGTCCAGGAAGAGCTGGTGTCGATACCGGGGCAAATACCCTCGCCGTTCGCCCTGCCCGCAGGTTGCCGCTTCGCCGATCGCTGCGGCTACCGCTTCGAGCGCTGCGCCACGGAGCCTGGGATGCTCGCCGTCGCGAGCGAGCACGCCGCTCGCTGCTGGCTTCGGGAGGGCTGCCCCGGCGGTGGCTCTCTGGCGGAGGGCGCATGAGCGCACCGTTGGTCGAGATCCGGTCGGTCTCGAAGAACTTCGCCGGCAGCGGGCCGTTTTGGCGCCGTCGGGAGGTGCAGGCGGTCGTCGACGTCGACCTCGAGGTCCTGCCCGGCGAGACGGTTGGCATCGTTGGCGAGTCAGGTTCCGGCAAGTCCACACTGTTGCGCATCATACTAAGACTCATTCGGCCAACTAAGGGCACGGTGCTGTTTGAGGGCCATAACATCGGTAAGTTGCCGCGCCGCGAGTTGCGCGCGGTGCGCCGCCGTGTCCAAGCGGTGTTCCAGGATCCCACGGCCTCGTTCAATCCACGCCAGAGCATCGGCGCCGCACTAGCCGCTCCGCTGGAGGTGCACGGCATCGGCGATCGCGCCGCACGGGCGCGGCAAGTCGCCGAAACGCTGGAGCTCGTCGGTCTCGAAGCCGCGTTTGTAAGTCGTTACCCCCATCAGCTAAGCGGCGGCCAGCGCCAACGCGCGGCCATCGCGCGGGCCATCATGCTCCGGCCCTCGCTGTTGCTGGCCGACGAGCCGACCTCTGCCCTCGACGTATCGGTCCAGGCGCAAATCCTCAACCTGTTCAAGCAAACCAAGCGCGAACTCGGCCTGACCTTCATATTCGTCAGCCACAATCTCGGTGTCATCCGCTATGTGAGCGACCGGGTAGCGGTGATGTATCGTGGCCGAATCGTCGAGTGGGGTACCGCTGATGCGGTGTTCTCCAACCCCCAGCACGAATACACTCAGACCTTGCTCGCGGCGGTGCCCGACGCCGACCTCGGCAAGCGCCGCGAGCCCCCACCGCCGCCGACAGCCTAGGGCGCTGCGGTGCTATTCCTCGGCGAGCACCGCGCGTAGTTCGTTCGCGGCGAGCTCGACGTCGGCGCGGCTGGCGTCGAGGTGGGTGACGGCGCGCATGCGCAGCGGCGCCGAGACGCCGATGCGGACGCCGCGCCGGCCCAAGCGCTCAGCGATCTCGGCCCCACCCAAGCCCGTGCCGGACACATCGAAGAAGACGAGATTGGTCTCGATCTTGTCGAACTCGAGCCGGACCCCTGGAATGTTGGCGATGCACGCCGCGAAGTGGCGCGCGTTCTCGTGGTCTTCGGCCAGGCGCTCGACATTGTGTTCGAGCGCGTAGACGCAGGCCGCGGCGATGATGCCGGCCTGGCGCATGGCGCCGCCGAACTGTTGTTTGCAGCGCCATGCCTCGGCGATGAAGTCCGCCGGACCGGCCAGTACTGCGCCGACCGGGGCCCCTAAGCCCTTGGAGAAATCAATCCATACCGAATCGAACGGCGCCGCGTAGTTGGCCGCCGAGATACCGCTCTCGACCACCGCATTCAACAGACGCGCCCCGTCCATGTGAAGGTGAAGGCCGTTGTCGCGCGCCACCTCGGCGATGGCCTGAATTTGCGCCAGGGGCCAAATCGTGCCGCCGCCGTGGTTGCTGGTTTGCTCGATGGACACCAAACGTGAGCGAGGCCGATGATTGTTCAGTGGATTGATGCCGGCGCGCACTTGCTCGGCGCTAAACATGCCGCGCGGGCCATCAAGGGTTTTCAGCATCAGGCCTGAGAGCGCGGCCGGCGCGCCGGTCTCGGCATGAACGGCGTGGGCGGTGCGGTCGAGGATGACCTCATCGCCCTGTCGGCACCAGACCCGATAGGCGATCTCGTTGCACATCGAGCCCGAGGGGGTGTAAACCGCCGCTTCCTTGCCTACGAGTTCCGCCACCATCTCACACAGACGGTTAACCGTAGGGTCCTCGCCGGCCTGTTCGTTGCCGACCGCCGCCTCGGCGATCGCCTTACGCATCGCGGGCGTCGGCCGGGTGTTGGTGTCGCTGTAAAGATCGACGCGCAGGTTATCCAAGTTCGTCTTCCCCCGATGCTGGTAGGCGATCCTCGCATATTTGCCAGGACACGGCCACGCGGCCCGACCCGAGGACAGGGCTGCCCCGCTTGTCCTAGATTGGGCGTTGATGATTACCGTATTCGGCTCGATCAATGTCGATCTCGTGACCGCGGTCGCGAGCCTGCCCGAACCGGGCGAGACCGTGCTCGGCAGATCCTACACGGTCGTTCCCGGCGGCAAGGGGGCCAACCAGGCGTTGGCCGCGGCTCGGGCGGGCGCACCGGTGTGCATGATCGGCGGCGTCGGCGACGACGGCTTCGCGGGCGTCGCGCTGGCCACCTTGCGCGCCGATGGGGTCGACCTCGCCCACGTGGCGCGACGCACGACGCCGACCGGGTGCGCGATGATCGCCGTCGCCAGGTCGGGCGACAACCAGATCGTCGTCGCAAGCGGCGCCAACCGGGACACGGTCGCCGCGCAACTTCTAGAGTCCGACATTGGCCACAATACGCTGCTGTTACAGATGGAGGTGCGCCACGAGGAAAACTGGGGGGCGGTCCGAGAGGCTCGCGCGCGGGTCGCGCGGATTGTCCTCAACGTCGCGCCAGCCGGCGCGGTCCCGGTGGCCGCCCTGGACGACATCGACGTCCTGGTGATGAACCGGCTCGAAGCCGCGAGCGTCGCGCGCGACCTTGGCCTCGGCCCGAGCGGCGACGAACCGTTGACGTTGGCCCGTGCGCTGGCCACGCGTCACGGTATAACCGCGATCGTAACCCTGGGCGCCGACGGGTCCGTCGCCGCGACCAACGAGGGCGACTGGCGGCTCGGCGCGCTGGCGGTGGATGTAGTCGATACGACAGGGGCGGGCGATGCCTTCGTCGGTGTCCTTACGGCCGGCCTCGATGCCACCCAGCCGATTGAAGCGGCGCTACATCGGGCCTCAGTGGCCGGCGGTCTCGCCTGCCGGAAACATGGCGCGCAGCCGAGTTTGCCTTGGGCCGCCGATATCGACGCGGCGCTCGCGCAGCTGTCGCCGCCCACGGCGATCGCGCCTGCCTAACCTCCCCGGGGCCGCTCAGTCGCGGACGGTGACCGGATCGACGATGTTGAGGCGGGTGATGTAGCGCTGGAAGATCAAGGCCATGATGACCGGCGGTGGTCGAGAGCGTGCTCGCGGCCGCGAACACCACCACTGGCGTGATGCCGAGCGCCCCGACAGGAAGGCGATGATGAAGGCGGCGCTGATGCCGGGGGCCGCCATTGGCAACATCACGTGCATAGCACCTTCAGTCGGCTACAGCCGTCCAATCTAGCA
>Ga0315338_1003493_pt1 | contig 13597 bp, 14 predicted proteins | sample ASW8metaG_FD_204518 | JGI IMG/M metagenome (GOLD analysis project Ga0315338, IMG submission 204518) | Ammonia-oxidizing marine archaeal communities from Monterey Bay, California, United States - ASW #8 | ecosystem: Environmental > Aquatic > Marine > Coastal | place: USA: California | collected... | reverse complement strand
TAAAAAAGTATAGCAAATTCCCTATAAGTATAACAAATTTATAACAAATTTATAACAAAAAACAAATAAAAAAACAAATAAAAATATAGCAAAAATATATAAATATGGCAAAATATGGTTCTATGAATAATTTTGAACTAACACGTAATTATTATTCATTACAAGAAACTATAAAAACAATTAAAAAAGATATAGATAATATATCTAATCAAATACAATCATTATTAGCAACACATTTCGACAAAAATGAGCTTTTCCTGGAGGAAATATCATCGACAATTGAACTAAAAGCAGAAATAGATAGATTAAAACAGGATTTTGCACTTATATTGGAAGCAAAAAAATATAATAATATGATACCTATTGATACAGATTCTATTGATACTGGTTTATTAAAGCAATTTCTTAAAAATAATAATTTAAATCACTTAAACAAATATTTAACAAAATGTGGAGTAAGAAAGATTGAGGATATATTATATATGTATGAAAGCGATTTACAGAATGATGGCGTGTCATTAATAGATGCAAGAAAATGTCTCTCTCTTTCTAAAAAATATATTGAAACAGAAACAGAATTTTAATAGCGAGACGTAAAAAATTGATTATTCATAATTTTATAATTTTATATTTATGATAAAAGTATAACCGATATGTCTATTGAAAACGTTAAAGTATTTATATTCGCCCAAAAGGTTATCATAATTTAAGAGAATAAATGAAAGCAGTTACAAACCAATATCAATAAAAGTAAATGCCAGTGAAAATAACATAAATATAATTCCCACATATATCATACGATTTTCTTTTGAAACAGATTCCATAAATGATTTAAGAATCAATAAAAATGTAGTATAAATACCATTTATACTGGTACCATTGCCAGCAAGTTTCCTATTTTTCTGTATTTTTTGGAATGAATCTTGTGTTTCCGTCACTATTTGTGAAAATGTCTCAACGACATTTTTTTTTAATAAACGTAAATTCTTTTCTGATAATTTACTCCCCTTAGTTTTTACAAGTTCATTCATTATGCTTTGCGTTTTATATGCCTTATCCTGAAATTCTAAATTTTGTTTATTTTTATGTAAATTAAATTCGTTATTATCAGTCTGTTTTATATTTTCCAATTTAGATATTTTTGCTTCTAATTCATTAATTTTTTCTTCCATGGGATTTAACGTTAATCTTTCAACTTTTCTGTAATGTTTATTCTTATTTTGTGTATTGAATTTTTCCACTTTTCCATGTTTTTTTTGATTAATATAAAATAACCCTATGAATAACAATAAAAATATTAGAATAACTGGTGGTAATAATCTTGATTGAATTATATTTGTGTTTTTCAACATAATTAAAAAGCATAATCCAAGAAAGATATATATAAAGGAAGATGGTTTCATTAAAGATACATATACAAAAATGAATATTGTTAATAAAATTAAACTTGTTTTTGTTTTTTGATTATCCATTTTTTTTTCTTTATTTATTTATAACTTAGATTATATCTATTAAATCTAATGTTGATAACATCATTCTTCTACAACAATAACGTGTCAATCCAAGTTTATCCATGACTATTCCTTCGGGAGTTTTTTGAATAGTATCTAATTTAACATTTAATATAGTTAATTCATCATCTTTTATATTTAATTTCTTTTTCTCTTTTTTAACTTCTCTTTCATAATAAAGCCATTTATCAGCCAATACTTTTCCACAGGATGTACAACGAATCGCTATTAACATTATTGGTTCTTATGTATATATTGATATATTATTTTAAGTCCTTTATTATTTATTTTTAAAGCTTCAATTTTTTTTACTAAAAGAAACTATAAATAATAAATATAGATAGAAAATGAATTCGATTTTAGACAGAGTTAAAGAAAAAAGAATGTTTACCCCTAAACAAAAATCTATGATTTTAGACCCATTAACGACAATTATCCGTTTATCTATGTTAAATTTCAAACAACCTGGAACAAAGACATTTATCCATAATAATACTATCCTTTTTAATGAACCAATGCCTCTTGGAATTCAAGGAGCCATTAGATGGTTTTTCGGTGATGGGCGCGATGATTTACATAATATATCTCGTCCCATACAAAAATTCATTCGATGGTATTTAAATCCACCAAAAGAAGAAGAAGAACCATTTCCCGACAATAATTATGATATTGACAAAAATGTAAATGAATTAAATTCCAGAGGAGAAAGTAGGTCATCAAATAGAAGTAAAATTGATGATATTGTAGAAAGTGATGATGATGACACAACAGATGTTTCTTCAGCCAGCGATGATAGTGATGAAGAGGAAGAAGAAGAAAAAGAGAATAATGCCACCGAACCTATTAAAAATATACCTCCAAAAGTAAAAAGAAAACAATTTAGAAAATCCGTTATACAGGATTTAAAAAATTTTGCTGTCAATGGATTAAATAAGTTGGCAAATACTTATCAATCGGGTTCAATTATATACGATGCCCTACAATTATATATAACAATGTTGCAAAAAAATGAAATCAAAAAAGAAGATGATGGTAATTATTTAATTTATGAAAAATTCCGTGGATTATATAAAAAAACGGAACTCAATGTTATTGTGAAAATATTACATTTAATTAAAAACGAAACAGAACAAGATAAAATAAATTCTCTGCTTTACTCCCTGGATTTAATGTTACAGGAAAAAGAACTTAAAATACATAAAATTGTACAGGATTCATCTACTGTTTTGTGATGCTTATATTAAAGTTTAAATAAATATGTAGTAAGATATGTTTTTAATATATTTTCATTTTTTTCACATAATTTATTATATTCATTGTTATTTATTATAATTGCCTTATTTGTATGTTTAATAATAGCATCATATATATCAATATTTGGTATAATATCTTTAATAAAATTACAAAATCCTTGGGGATCTTTATTTTTATAATATTTAATATGACGATTGCCTCTTGATTTGTTAATTGATGAAATAATTGGTATTAAATTTCCGGGTCTATCTTTATCTAAAATTCCCTCCCAAATACTACTATGAGGAAAAATATGTTCAATACTAAATTCATTATCTAACATATTGGTTGGTATATGTTGCTTATAATAATTAAATGCAAGAGTTTTTTCGTAAAATTTTAGTTTTCTTCTTTTATTATTTTTAAGATTGTTATGTTCCTTATCAATATATCTTTCGTGTGGATTGTTATTTTCACTATATAAATTATCAATTAAATTATCAAACATGCCAACGGATAATTTATTACTGATATTATCAGGTTCTATTAATAATTTTTTTGATACATGTTCAATAAATCCACCTTATAAAAGTGTGTTCGTCTGGATTATTATCTTTTGTAGGTTTTATACTCCATTTTTTTTTCCGTTGATATTTAGGTTTGCAAATATATCCATTGTCAATTTTATTAATTAACTCATGTACGCACCATTGTTCATTTTTCACAATTCTTCTCGTCATAATTAAGTATTAAATATTACTTAAAAAATAAAGGTTCGTGGAATTTACCAAAGATATTTGTGACTTAATATTTTCGGGGTGTAATATTTGTTGCTTTTTTCGATTTCCCTGGAAATTGCCTTTGTTCTATTTGATATTCCTGAATGTCTTGAATAATAATTTCTCATACGTTTTCGTGTATTATGATTTTGTTTCTTATATAATTTCAGTTTAGTTCTATCTTTATATTGTTGATATCTTCTATCCCCAAAATGTATTTTTCTTACTTTTTTTGTTTTTTTATTTTTAATATATGCTGTATATTTTTTAGGAAATGGTCCTTTTTCAAATTTAACAATCGTTTCTCTCATTTATATATTATTACTTAAAAAGTAAATCGGTTAATATATGTTAACCTCTTCCAAATCCAAATTCAATTCTTGTCCTTGTCCACTTTCTTCTTGTTCTTCTTCTTGTTCTTCTTCTTGTTCTTCTTCTTGTTCTTCTTCTTGTTCTTCTTCTTGTTCTTCTTCTTGTTCTTCTTCATCTTCTTCTTGTTCTTCTTCTTGTTCTTCTTGTTCTTGTTCCTCATCTTCTTTTTCTTTTCCAGCCATTTTAAATTCGAAATCTGGTTGTTGATTTATGGTAGGTAAATTTGTTTTTTCTGTATTTTCCCCTAATTTTGTTAAATTTCGTTCGTGTGTATTAAAAATATTTCCCTCACGCATTTCATTATTGGTAGCGATAATACGTATTTTCATATTATTCCTCTCCAAATAAGATAATATAATTGCTCTTTCATTCCTAAAATGGACTTCATCACCAATCTGGAAATTTTTGTGACCTTGTTTATGTTTATGTTTATGTTTACTTTGTTTATGTCCACTTTGTTTGTGTTTACGTTTATCAATATCCTGTGGTATAAAAGTTCCACTTCCTTTGATTGTTAATGTTTCTCTTTGTTTCATTCCGCTGGTTATTATCCTGGGACTAATTGACATCGCCTCACATTCTTGAATTAATGTTTTCATATTATAAGGAATATATACTGGAATAATATCAGTTATGTTTGAATTCTTGGTTGTCATTTTAATAGTTGATTGCGTATCTCCCTCAAATTCAAGAGGTCCATCTATATTTGGACACAAATACCTATTTAAATCAGGATTATAAACGGAAAATTGCCCTGAATTTTCGCTTATATATCCCGTGAATTTATCTGAACGTTCCATAAAACTTTCTTTGACAAATTGTAATGCTCCATGTGACAATAAAGCATCACGTTCCATTTCACCTATACGCAATCCTCCTCCTGCTCGTTTCCCCGAAGGTGGTTGTCTGTTTTTTAATGTTATTTTTCCAGTATCCCTGGAATTTACTTTATCAGCCACCATATGTTTCAATCTTTGATAATAAGTTGGACCGATAAATATTTGTGTATCCAATTGTTTTCCATTAATACCTGAATATAATATTTCATCTCCATAACGACTATATTTTGCTTTTTGCTCAAGAATGTCTCCTATTTCTTTCTTATTCACATCTGTAAAAGGCGTTCCGTCAGAAAAAAAACCATATTCACAACATAATTTTCCAGTGAAACTTTCTAAAAATTGCCCGATAGTCATACGACTTGGAAAGGCATGTGGATTAATAATCATATCAGGAATAATACCATCTTTCGTAAATGGCATATCTTTTTCTTCAAAAACCATCCCAAGGACACCTTTTTGTCCGTGTCGACTTGCAAATTTATCTCCTAACATGGGTTGTCGTGTAGTAACAACTCTCACTTTGCATAATCGTTCTTTGTAACTATTACTATAATCACAGAACACTTTGTCAATGACACCGCTTCCTCCTTTTTTTACAACAATAGATGAATCCTTCTTTTGTATTTCATTTGGAGTTTCCACAGATGTATACTTACTTATTAAAACATCCTTTTCATTCACATACAAACCTTCTGTTATAAATCCATTTTCATCTAAATTGGAATAATTATAATCCTTTATCAAATCAATATCATTTGCATTGTTTTTATTATTTGGATTAAAAAACACATCTTGTGTTCCTCCTTTTTTATCTGTTATTTCCATTCCTTCATATTTCTTAAAATAACATGAACGAAATAAGCCTCGTTCAAGAGAACTTTTATTAAAAATAATGGAATCTTCTTGGTTATATCCTGTATAACAACCCACAGCAACTATAGCATTCATACCAGTGGGTAATGATTCCGTCATTGAATATTTTGATAATCTTGTATTAATTAATGGTTTTTGAGGATAATAAAGGACATGTGCCGAGGTATCAAAACGATTTCTAAAATTCGAAACATATAACCCTACACTCTGTTTACTTTGTGATGTTCCATACACATTTCTCGGTGCCTGACTTCGATTACAATAAGGTATTGTATATCCAATAGGACCTAATACAAGACTTGGATGTAATTCCATATGAGAATAAGGTAATTTATTCTGTTCAATTTCATGTGTATTATTTGCCAGTAAATTATAAATCATCTCATCTACATCCAAATATTCAATGCATCCCATATGTTTTTTTAATTTATTTAAATCATAGTTTCCCTTTTGAATATCCTTTATAGGTGGACACAATCTTTCACAATCATAGTAATCTAATTTTGTTTTATGAGTTCGATGAGTTCCCTGGAGAAGAGAAAACCAATCCATTTCCCCATTTTTTACTTTCTGTAGCTTTTTATCATCCATAATAGGTTTAATTTTGTCATCGAGAATATATAAAGGACGTGCACATCTTCCACCATCTGTTAAAATGTGTATTTCATTCATAGGAATATTCCAGGAAATACTCGTGAAGATATTTATAAGAGCATTTCTTCTATAATATCTTAATATTGTTACAAATTGCGTGGGTTCTGTATGGATTCCAATCCAACGTCCATTCACAAATACCTTTACCTCATATGCCATATGTTTTGGCAATAATCCCTGTATTGCCTTTACCCCTAGTTCAAAACTTAATTCAATTAAAGGTTTCCCAGAACATCCAAATGTAACATGTGCCATTGAAGAAAGATGTTTTTTAATTCCAATACTACCTCCATCAGGTGTTTCAACAGGACATATAATTCCAAATTGAGTGCTATGTAATTTACGTTGTCCTATCATAATCATATCCCCAGTTGTGTTCACACGTCGTAAATGAGATATTGTTCCCAGAGAAGATAAACGATTCATTTCCTGTATCAATCCAACTTTATTCAAAATCGTCCCTATTTTAAACGCCTTTTGTATTGTTGTTTCAATAACTAAAGGACTAAATATTTTCCCCAAATTATCACCATTAATAATATCTGCATATTTTTCATCTTTGTATTGCGAAGCATTAAATCGATATAATGTATCAATTGCTATACCACTATCTCTTTGAAATTGTTTATATGCCTCACGGAATAAATTTGCCATAAGAAATCCAGATAAATCAACACGTTTAAAGGCAAATGAATCTCTATCAGTCACATTTTCTATACCCAATGTCACATTTATTAATTTTTTAACAACATAACCTAAATATAAAGCCTTATCACGATAATCATTTCCAACATGAGGAAACAAATCAGTACGTATTAAACTCATTATATTTAACATTGAACCAGCAGCATTAGCCAAATATTTAAGGGCTGGTTCCTGGTCATATATAGGACGCGAATCCAATAAACTATCATTTATAAAATGTATTATCATTTTTGCTTCATCTGATTCCAATTCTAATAATATCATTTCTAATATTTCTTTATCACTTTGGAATCCTAAAGCATGAAACATAACAAATAAAGGTATTTGAAAATCAAGAAGAGGCATGCGAACAGTTATAATATTTTCATGATTAATATTGACAACACTTGTTCTTGCAAATGTAAATGAATCTTCTGGAACTGATTTAATTTGCGCTGAATAATTGTAATCATCATCATTACTTTTCACAATATATAATTTATTTTCCGCTTTTCTTTCATGTGAAACTATCACTTTTTCTGCTCCATCAATAATAAAATACCCGCCCTGGTCATAAGGACATTCACCCATTTGTCGTCTTAATTCAAATGGAGTATCCTTTAATACACATGCTTTACTATGAAGCATAATTGGTATTTTTCCAAGAGGGACTTTTTCAAAATGTTTATTGATTTGTTCTTCCTCACCATTATCTGTTTTTATAAAATAATGTATCTCTATGTCGCAAAATATATGTGAGGCATATGTTAAATTACGTAGTCGTGCCTCATTCGGATACATTAATTTTTTTGTTATTTTTCCATCAATATCTTTATGAATAATAGGTTTGTCTAAATATATTTTATCACCATCAATTCCCCCAAAATACACTTCCGTTCTATATTGATAACCTCCATCGGTTAATTTTTTTTTATAATGAATTTGAGGATTTAATTGTTTTAATGTTTGTGGAATCTTATTTTGCAGAAAATCATTATATGAATCTAAATGATGCATTGTTAGATAATAAGGATGGGATTCATAATAATTATGGATAATAGACCACGTATCTTTATCAAAATCCATCTTTTATATTATACTTTTAAAAAAAGTATGACAAAATAACTGATAAAAACATTTTATTGGATTAATTATATTGAGCATGAAGTCTCGTTTTTGAAGTGTTCACCCGATGCAAGCGGTCGTTATCGTTTGGGTAAATATAAAAGTTTTAATGATTTTAATAAATCAATGTTTACACTATTACGTTCTAATCCACAATCAAATGATAAATTTAAACACGTTGCATTTTTCCGTGACGATAAGTCAATGTCAGCAACAAATTTTTCAGTATGTTTAGAAAATTATATAGAAAATCAAACACAAGAAAATCGAGAAAAATGTCATCATTTTATTAATCATTTGTCTCCCAGTAATATAAATTATTATTTAGATGATATCTTACAATATAATGTCGTCGGTGTCAAACAATAAAGTGGTATTCATTTTTACTTTGAGTGAATTAAAGTTTATTTGTAAATGTTATCCAGGACTTTTCTTTAATTTGTTTTAATTTTTTTTTAGAATCCATTTCATTATTTCCCAGATTTTGAACTCGAATAGTGAGAAAATCCATATTTTGGAATAATAATTTATTTGTTATTTTTTTAGAATAATCTAATAAATCATCATATTGAGCAACATAAAATATACGTGAATCATTATATTCTTTGTTCCTGGTAGAACAAAAAATACCAATGCAATTATTTATATTTCTTTGAATGTTATAATAATTATTCTGCGTCATATCTCTAATATGATAAAATATTCCAATATCCTGATATTTGGCATTAATTATTTTTAAATGTTCGTCATTTATTTGATTTAATAATAAACAATCAGCCCATTTTAATTTATTTTTACGTTCTAATTTATGAGATAGAGAATTGGTATTGACATCTCGATTCCACAATGTATCAATTAATATAATACCATGAGTTTCCTTTATTTTCTTCAATAAATCAACATGTGATTTAGTCATTATATTATAATTATCACTATCTAATAAAGCAAAGGCAAAAAAAGAATGATAAAGAGATAATAGTTTTATACTCTCTAATATTGTATATTGCGATAAATCCAAAATTAAATTACTTTTTTTTTTAAATAATGTATTATAACTTTTTGTTACCATTGAATGTCTCATTTGAATATTTTTTGTTGTTATTGATTTCAAAGAAAAGGGTATTGTATTAAAATAATTAGTTTGTAATTCTTCCCATTGTTCTGTATTTATATAATTCGCATCTTTACCTATTTCTAATATTTCATAAATCGTAAAAAGTGATTTAATCTTTTCATTGCTATTGCTATTACTATTGCTATTACTATTGCTATTACTATTGCTATTACTATTGCTATTGCTATTATTATTACTATTACATGAAGGAAAAGGTCTTAAATCAAATAAAACAATAGAACATATTTTTTGCTTATTTTCAAGTTTCATTTTTCTATTTATTGATGTTTGAAATATCAATTCACAATATTGTTTGTCTTTTAATTGAAATTGAGATAAATATAATGGTTTATGTAAATCAGTTGATATAACCAATGCCAATGGTTGTATTTTTATATCATCCGTGTAAAAAGATTGGATTATCTCAAGTCTGTTTTGCAAAGCATGTTTTATAATATGTTTCAGTGTGTTTATTACAAATGTTGATTGTGATAATAATATATGGTTTGTTTTGATTTCCCTTTTATCTGTTTTTTTATTTGTTGTTATTTTGAAAAATTGTTGTTTCCATAATATTTCAATTAATTTATGACGTAATTCTTCCATATTTATATAGATGTTCCATATATTCTTTAGATTAAAAATGTAAAAACAAGGAAACAATATAAGATATAATGGCTATAATTATTAATATTAACCAAAATGGTAATAATGTTTTTTTATGACCTATACCAAAAGGTATATATCCTTTTAAATTTTTAATATTTTGGGGTGGATACATAATTAATATTCCAACACAGACAATATATGTAAATAAAGCCACATGTAATCTTTGGGACATCTTTACTCCTTTTAAAATCATTTTATTATATAATTAAAAGGGGGAAATTTTTTTAGTAATTAATTGTAAAGATGATTACAAAATTATTATTAGCAATAGTTGCAATTGCTTTAATTGAATTTTTAAGGCAAAAAAGAGTATCAATTTCCAGCACATTACCCGAAAAATTACAATTACTTTGCAGTGAAAATGATATATTTCATACCAGATTATTGGAGTTCCTGGATGACCAATATACAAAATCAAGACCACCTAATATGAGTCATATTGAACCACAGCGGTCAACCGGAAATGACACCAACGTTTTAAATTATATCAATGATAATAACACATCTATTGGAATTTTCAATGAATTTGATTATTTTACTCATATTGGAAAATATCCCAATGTTCAATTTCTCGCTGCCCCATATATTTTATCGGTATTCTTTTTGATACAATATTACCAAGACGTTGAAAATGGTGAGGATACCCAAGACGTTGAAAATGGTGAGGATACCCAAGACGTTGAAAATGGCGAGGTCGAGAATGATGATGAGGATAATGCCCAAAATAATGATATTAAACATTTGAATTTAAAACATTTCACATCCTATATCAAAAAATATGAAAATAGAAATGATGGTCCTTTTATTCTTGCTGTAGGCGAGAAATACACAATCGATTATAAAATATTTTCCATTATCCAGAAATCATATAAATTTAAATTTGAAACTTTGGATTCATTAGATTCATTGAACGATGCCAATATGGAAAACAAATTTTACATTTATCATACAACCCTGGATAATGCTGTAAAAGAATTTCAAAATGAACGAATAGATGGAATATGTTTTCTAATACATGATAGAGATTGGAGAATTAAAGAAATATTCGATTCTTATCATAATCGCACCCAACGTTCCCCCATTGTATTAAATATTGAAGACAATTATATCATAAAAAATCAATATCCATACTTTCTAAAAAAAACAATAAACACAAAACAATATTATTCTGTACATAGTTCACAAAAACAGAGTGAAGATGATAATAATGAAAAAGATAAAAGTGATATTGATTTATTATCAGAACAAATACAAACAATTGGTGTCAGAACATGTATTGGTTGTAATAAAAATATAGATGAAGACATTATTCATATATTTACTGATATTTTAGTTGATGATTTAATTGGCCTCCTTTTATATGTATATCCTGGATGTGAAAAAGGAGACACACAAAACAACAACATATTAGAATTCTATAAATATCATAAAATGAAAACACAATTAGAAATAGAATACAGAGAAAAACAAGAAGAAAGAAATTATCGTGATTATAATGATAAAAAGAAAAATAGGGAATACAATAAACAAATAGGTGATTTACAACATAAATTATTTGAAATGAAGGATGCTATAAATAAACTCAAAGATGAATATGTTAAAATAGAAAAAAAATGTGACGATGCTATCAAATTATCCATTGAAGACGTTTTTGAAACAATATTTTTCAGCTTCCCTCAAATGGAACTACATCCTGGAACAATTCCGCGTTTGAAAAGTATTGGGTTTATCAATGACAATGACCTCTATAAATACGATTTGAATTATTATGTGGATGAAGCCAAAAAACATTATTGGACCGCGGATTTAAATTAATTATTATTAATTATTATTATTAGTTATACTTAAAGATATGATTTTGATATAATTTTTCACATCCAATAAATATATTAGTTGGTGAATTATATAACTTAATTGCAACACGTGTATTACACTCCCAATCATTTGCATCATTATAAACATCTTCCTGAATAATACGAATCATGGAATAACCATTTTCTGTGGCTTTATTCATTTTATATTTATCATTTTCTAAATTATATTCCGGAGAACTCCAATTTGATACTTGTTCAAAATGTCACATCATCCCAGCATTTCATTTTAAAATTGCCTCTATTCGTTGTTCCATTATAATTGGCAAAACTTCTCTTATAACATATACCACATTCCTCTTTTTCTTTACCACATAATTTTTTTTGATTTCCCCTACAAATTCTCATCACTTTAATTATAATTTACCCATAATTCTTTAAATCAATTTTAAAAATTTAGTCTTAATCCCCGCACCTTTAGCCCTTTCCCTGCCAATTCTTTTTTATATTTCAACCGATTTTTTGTATCATTTTCAAAAGCATAATCAGGAATTTCCTGCGAATCACAGCATTGTGAGCATTCAACGCCTTCGCAATCTCCGTTTTTAGGGCAATTATGACATAAAGGTGCTAGGGTTGCGTCTTTTTTCGCCGTTTTAAAATCATAATGTTCCATATTGAAAGGTAATTCACAGTATCCGTTTGGAAGACATCCACCTCTTTCATTTTGATAATTTTTATTTGCTTTAAAATATGGACAATCGGTGTCTAATTTGCAAGGTTCTGCCCAAATTCCTTTTTTTCCGTTTCGGTCTTTTGAAACACATTTGTCGCGATTTAAAGCAGTTTTTCCAATACAACGCCCAGATAATTCCCTGAAATATCTATCGTCATTATTTTTAATTGTTCTAAAAAAATCACGAGGTGTACCTTGATAAGTCTGTTGGCAAATGGGTAGAGTTTCATCTGCATTCAAGACACATTCTTTATCCTTGAGTAAATTCATTTTGTATTTTTTGAAAAATTGTGGCGAATCCTCGCTTGGACTAAATGAAGTGATATAAATATCATTTATTTGTATTATATTATCATCATTAAATGTAATTTCCAAAGTGGTGTTGAAAACAAAATACTTATTTTTTCGATAAAGTGTGGCATCAATCAATGCATGGGTTTCACGAACATCCAGGTCTTTAAAAATAATAATAATTTCAAATCCACCAAGTTGGAATGGTTCTGGAATATAATCCGCATCTGTTTTAGAATTTTCAATAACTTGTTTTGTATTTAATTTCGTTTCAACTAATTCTTTTATAAATGGAAATAATTTTTTGAAATTTGTTAATACATCTTCTCTGCGTTTTTTATCATCCATATCCTTTTGGATTTTAGAACGCATATCAAGTGCCTGTAAATCCGCCACTTTAATTGAATCAATGTCCCGACCATTACTTGTGTTTACCTCTGAATAATATTTATCAATGGGAAATTTATCATTCTTATATATAATTTTAATATTATCCAGGTTGTTGGCATTTAATTTCGAGGAATGGTCAATAATATCTTTTAAATATTTTTGTACATTCACTGGGTCCGTTTCCAATTTAATATCTGTTAATTTACGTTCTTCTGTTATAGATTGTTGTCTATTTTTAAAGAAATTATTTTCCGATTTTTCATATAGATTTTGTATTATATTTTTATCAATTGTTATATGTAATTTTTTTCCTTTTGTGAAATAATCATCCAATTCCAGGGTGGTGTCTATTTTAAATATATCTGAATTTGATTTGATAATAAGTGGTACATTAAATGGTAATTTAAATGGAGAGAAATTTTCTTTTGTATTCAATAATAAATATATCCAAATAGATATAACTAACAAAAATATAATTAATGTTAACATCATTAACATAAACCAGTAAAAAAA
>Ga0315338_1003492_pt1 | contig 13599 bp, 12 predicted proteins | sample ASW8metaG_FD_204518 | JGI IMG/M metagenome (GOLD analysis project Ga0315338, IMG submission 204518) | Ammonia-oxidizing marine archaeal communities from Monterey Bay, California, United States - ASW #8 | ecosystem: Environmental > Aquatic > Marine > Coastal | place: USA: California | collected... | reverse complement strand
CCTGAGTATTGTTTCCTCGCTCGGAATCCGAGCGGTCATCCTCGAGAATCTGCCCTCGCGCACCGACGCCCAAGCTCGGAAGCAGTTCCGAGCGGGCGATGTCGATCGACTGCCGTTCGGCTTCGAGTCCTTGGCGGCGTGACAACAGGTCGAGATTCGAGTCGAGGGAAGCGCGAGCGACGTCGGCCAGACCCAGATCGCCAGACGCCGTCGACGCCGCGAACGTCGTCGCAAGCGACAAGAACAGCCAGATCGGCATGCACAGTACGAAGGGCGAGCTCGTACCCGATCGGCAAACCTCTGATAGGATCATACGAAATCAACTCTAGGCGAAAGCACGAAGACGTGGAAGGTCCGAGAACCAGGGCAATGGGCGCGTGATGACGCGAACCCGGAATCTGCATGCTGCCTTCGTGTCCAGCCCGTTGGCGATGATCACGGGCTGCGCTTCGCCCGTCGACATGATGGGCGTCTACTTCCCGGGTTGGCTCGTCGCGTTCATCGTATCCGTGGCGGCCTCCTACGCGTTCATCATCTGGCTCGGCAGCCGACCCGCCGGAAAGGACCTGGCCGACTCCGGGCTCTTCTTCGTCGGGCTCGTGGCCAGTGTCGCGCTCTCCGTCTGGTGGGTGTGTTTCAGCCACTTCTGAGAAGCTGGAGAAGAAGGAATCACATGGGCCAGTCAGTACGGATCGCGATCATCGTCGGATTGCTCGTCGTGGCCGCAGGCCTGGCGCTCGCGGCCCTTCGGCACGCCGAGCAGTATCCCTCGACGGATGATGCCTACGTCGACGCGGACATCGTCGGGATCGTCGCGCAGGTCGGCGGGCCGATCGTGAACCTGCCGCTCAAGGACAACAGCTCCGTCCGCGCGGGAGACCTGCTCTTCGAGATCGACCCCCGACCCTTCCGCATCAAGACGGACCAGGCGCGAGCGGAACTCGATCGAACGGGCCTCAACGTCACGGCGCTCACCGATGCCGTCTCGAGCGCGGAAGCCGGCGTTCGCTACGCCGAGGCCGCATTGCGGCTCGCCGAGACGCAATGGAGTCGCGTCGAGCCGCTCTCGAAGATCGGTGCGATTCCCTTCCAGGACTACGACAAGGCTCAGGCGGCCGTCGACGGCGCGCGCGCGGCCCGCGACAACGCCGAGGCAGCCCTCGCCCAGGCGAGAGCCAACCTCGGAGAGGCCGACGACAACAACCCGGAGGTCCGAGCCGCGGTCGCGAAACTCGAGCAAGCAGACCTCGAGCTCTCCTACGCGACGCTCGTCGCGCCCGTGAATGGCAACGTCACCGATCTGGATCTGAGCCTCGGCAGTTACGCGAGCGTCGGACAGCCGCTGCTCTCCCTGGTGAACACCGACAGCTGGAGGATCATCGCCTACTTCAAGGAAACGCAGCTCGATCGAATCCGACCCGGACAACCCGCGACCGTCTTCTTGCCCGCCTATCGCGGGGAGCGATTCGAAGGCTCCGTGCAAGGCATCGGGTGGGGCGTCGAACAACAGGAGGGAGACGGGCAGCGCGGTCCTTCCGGCGTTCCGGCTGTGACGCCCACCGTCGATTGGGTCCGGATGGCCCAACGCTTCCCCGTTCGAATCACGATCGCGGACATCGATCCGGCACACCCGCTTCGCAAGGGCATGCGCGCATCGGTCCGGATCGACACGACGAACCCGGAAAGCCGCTAGGCCGATTCCCTGGAGGTCGCTTGTCCGAGGCCATCCGTATTCCGCCGATGATTCGCTGGGGGCGTTCCCTCCTGGACGTGTCGCCGCAGAATGCGTTCATCGTTCGCTTCGGCGTCGTGGTGACGCTGGCAATCTGGATCGGGAAAGCTCCGGGCCTCGTCGACAACAGTCCGACCTGGATCCTGATCACGTCTCTGATGTTGCTCGAACCCACCTCGGGCGGGTCCATGATGAAGGGGCTGCTCCGCGCAGCCGGTACGATCTTCGGAGCGTTCACGGCGATCGGGCTCTTCGGTCTCTACTCTCAAGACCCACCCTTGTTGATGGCCGGGCTCCTCGCGGTTCAGGTCGTCGCCGCGTACGGCTACACGGGCCCCCGATTCAAATACGCATGGTTCGTCTGGGCCTTCACGACGGCCATCGTCCTCGGCGGCGCGATGACGAGCGGCGAGGCCGTCGAGACCGTGGCCTTTCAGCGTGCTTCCGCCGTGGGCATCGGCATCCTGATCGTCTTCATCGTCGACTCACTGTTCTGGCCAGCCCGTTCGGAACCACGTCTGCGCGAGCTGATGGCGGGGCGGTCGCGCCAGTTGGGCGAGGTGCTGCGTGAGATCGTCTCCGGCGCCACCTCTACGGACGAGGCCGATTCGGCATCTCCGGCCCTGTCTTCCCAGACGATGGCCCCGCAGCTCGCGTTGCTCGGCGAGCTCCAGGCGGAGATCGGCGTGTCGCGCACCCGGACCGCGTGTCTGATGCGACTCGTCTTTCTTCTCGAGGCGATCGCTTCTCGCACGCGATCCCTAAGAGCGATGATGAGCACTCGGGGCGAATCGGAACCCGGAGATCCGGCACTGATGGCCCCGCGCTCCGTCCTGGCGAATGACATGGCGAATGCCATGGCCGAAGTGGGCGACGCGCTGCTCGACGCGAGATCGCCGGAGATCGACATCGAAGCACTCGATCAGGCGCTGCTCGATCTGCAAGGCGGATGGAATCCAGATTCCGCGAGCGAACGCCGGCGTGAATCGGTCGCGAGCTGGTTCGCGGATCTGCGCGACCTGATCGGCGTCCTGCGCATGATCGAGGAGGCGTTCTCCTCGGGTGGATCGATGAAGCCGGCGGAGGCTTCTGCTGCCGCGCGCGACTCGGGGCGCTGGCGACCAGACGCCTTCCGCGCGAAGGTCGCGCTCCGCACGGGGTTGGCGGTGATCGCGGCCCTGCTGGCGCCCCTCGTTCTGGGCTGGCCCCTCAATACCATGGTGGCGCCCCTTGCGTTCATGATGGCTGCGCTCAATCGAGGAGCGGTGGTCCAGACCCTCTCCGCGCTGGCCATCGCAGTCGCGTTCGGTTGGCTCATCGCCGATCTCGTCATCGTCTTCGTGACGCCCGTCATCGATCAGGCCCCGCTTGCTCTGGCGCTCGCCTTTGCCCTCGCGATCTCGCTCGCGTACGTCCCTCGACTCTTCCCGAAGCTCGCCTTGCTGCCGACGATGGGCGGCCTCGTTGCGATCCTCTCCATCTTCGGCGGACCCGGCGCGTCGACGAGTGTGGAGGGCAGTTACAACACGGTCTGCTACATCGCGCTCGGCTCCGGCATGGGCTGGCTCTTCTCGCAGATCATGTGGCCCGCCACGGCATCGAGCCTCTTTCGAAACCGGGTCGCGCAACAGCTCGCGGAAGGTCTCGTGGCCCTCGAACGAAACCGGACCGACGCCGAATCGGGGAGACGCGGGCGGGCCGCAGCCCTGATCCACCACTACATCGAGCAATCGACGCAACTCGCCGCACTGCATGGTCAGGCACGGCTGGAGCCCGTCGAAGGCTCGCTCGACGAGGGGAGGCGGACGCAGATCCTGGCGCTCGTGGCCGAGATGACGGACGCGATCCTCGCCGATCGAACGGGCGCGCTGGACGTGCTGCAGCAACGAAATCCCGACGCCCTACGACCCGTGATGGATGCGATCGAGGCATCCGAGGAGGCGTTCCGCTCGAATCTACAGCGAGCGGTCGATGCCATGCGGGGACAACCCCTGGCCGATCAGCGAGATCTCGTAGCCGCACATCGGCTCGTCGAAGAGCGCCTCGATGAGTGGAGACAGCATCCGATGACACTTCCGCTGCCCGACGAAGACGGGACCCACGGCGCCCTTGTCGAGATCGATTCCCGGCGGAGGCTCATCGAACGACAGATCGAGATCGATCGTTGGATGGAAGAATGGGTCTAGCTGCACCGAGCTTCCAGCATGACGAGCGCCCCTCGTCATGGATGTTCCATGGTCGGGCCGCTAACGTCGAAGCGACAATCGTTCGACCATGACCGTCCGGTCGACTCAGATGAGGAAGCCCCGAATGCGAATCGCAATCATCCTGGTTCTGTGCAGCCTGTTCCTTGGATGCACGACCTATTACAAGATCCACGACCCCGCTACGGGAAGTACCTATTACTCGACGGATATCGATACCGAACGCGGCGGCGCAGTCAGCCTGAAGGACGAGCGCACGAACGCGCAGGTGACGATCCAGAACTCGGAGATCATGGAGATCACTGCGGATCAATACGACGCCGCGATCAAGACCATCGAAGTCGAGGTCCCCGCCGAGCCGTCAGCCGACGATTCAACCGGCGATACATCGAGCAACTGAGCGCCTCGATCGATTCGATGTTCCAGGACGTCTCGACTTCCTTGGGGGTCGCCGATCGGACGAGCGCGTACTACGCGTCGTCATCCTTGAGATAGAGCGGATTGCGCCCCTCGCGATCGTCTCCGGCATCGTCATCAGACGCCGTGGCCGCGGGAGCAAACGTGATGTCCTCGTCCTCGACTGAATAGCGCCAATGCGGCGGAATCGCGTTCCGCCGCGCATCCGTCAGGAAGCCGTCGATCTCTTCCTTCAGATCGGCGAGCTGCTTTTCCGCCTTGTCCGCCTCGATCAAGAACTGCTGGCGGGCGCCACCACGCGGGTAGTTGCGTCGCTGTGCACGCGCGTAGTTCTCGCGTGAGACCTCGGCCGTGTGCTCGAGGTGCGCTGCCTTGCGGAGCATCGAGCGATACTCGTTCTGCCAGGAGTCCTTCTGCTGTTCCAGTGCATCGCCCTGCGCGGCAGCCGGGGCGACGGCGATCGTTCCGAACGCCAGGGCCATCACGAGGATCGAACCGAGGATACGAATCATCTTTGCTCCAATTCCGGTCACGCAGGCAGGCTGCGGGTCCTGGGGAAGTGATCGCTCACGTAGTGATCGAGACGATTCACGGTTTGTGCGTCGATCTCGAGAAAACGGAGGCCGACCTGTTCTCGGCCCTCGGGCGAGGGGCCCGACCAGACGACCTGCGCGGTCGACGAGACGCAGGCCATGGGCTGGCCGAGGGAGAAGTTCAGGGTGACTTCCTCAGACCGCGAGAAGCGCGCTTCGGCGTCGACGAAGATGCCTCCGCGGCTCACGTTGCGGGCGACGCCTGGGATTCGCTGACCACGCGCCGTGATCTCCACCGGTTCTTCGATCACCGCCCGAGGCAGGCCGCGAGGCGACGAGAAGTCCGTCTGTCGTCGAACGCAGGCGATCAGTCCATCACGCTCGAGGGGCTTGAAGAGGACGTCGTCCGCGCCCGCGCGAACGGCCTCCGCATGATCCGTGGGCGAATCGGGACGCGCGAGCATCACGACCGAGGGCGAGCCCCAGCGCGGATGCGTCTTGAATCGTCGACAGACCTCCGCACCGTCCATGTCGGGCAGATGCATGTCCGCGATCACGATCGACGGAGCGCGTTCGTCCGCGCATTGGAACGCGCTCGAGGCTGAATCGGCCAGATCGACCGGTCCCGAGCGAGAGAGGAAGATCGATCCGAGATCACGGAACATCGGGACGTCGTCGACGAGTAGGATTCGAGTCGTTTGCGGCATGGGCCGAACCTGTGGACCTATCAGCGGGAAGCGAGCTTGTTGAGATCTTCGAAGTAAGAGGTCACGCGCCAGTCGTTCGTGATGCCGTCGCGGCGCCATTCCTGGAGTTCACTGATCGTGATCTCGTAGGGAATGAAAGGCGTCCACAGGGTGTACGTCACACGGATCGTGGCGGACTGTTTTTCGCGATCGAGTTCCACAGGCTCCGAGTCGTATTCCGTGAAGCGCGCGTCCTCGAGCATCTTCGTCTGGGCCATGAAGTCCTCTTTCGCGTCGTCGGCGAGGTACTTGCGGGCCTTCTTGAAATGGTTCCAGCGGACTAGCACCGTGTAGCGATGCTGAGCCTCGGAGAGCGTCGCCTGACGATCGAGCGGATCGCCGAGTCGGAACTCACCCTCCGCACAACCCGACAGGCTCGCGACGAGCGCGACGCCGAGCAGGGCGAAGGCCAACCGGAAGGACGAGGACGCAGAAGCCGAATGGGTCGTCATGTTCATCTCCATTACTGCGAAGGGAACGTGCAGACACCGCTGCACATGCCCGACCGCGCATGTCATTCTCTTCGGCGCGAATGCCCGAGTTCTTCAGTCCGATTGTGATAGCGTCCGCCCCCGAAGGGCCGAGGCCGCGTCCCCCAACGAGGCCTCCTGCAGAGCGAAATCAGAGTGAGAAGCGGCGAGCACCATGGCACTGCTGGGAATCGACATCGGCGGAACGAAGCGCGTGGTTGTGGTCGGGGATCACATGGGCGAGCCGCTGGCGCAGATTCGAAAGCCGATGGAGAACTCCGGGGATTGGCGGACCGATCTCGCGCATCTGGTGGCCGACGCACGAACGCTCCTGGCCGATCTCGAAGCTTCGACGAGCGAGACCCTCACGCGGATCGGGGTCTCGGTCCCCGGTCCCGCTGACAGCCGCCGCGGCGTCCTGATCAATCCCCCGAACCTGGCGTCCTGGCACCATGCTCCAGTTGGACCCGCGCTCGAGGACGCCTTCGGCGTGGAGGTGCGCATCGAGAATGACGCCAACGCAGCCGCCCTCGCGGAATGGGGCGCCGGCGCCGGGCAGGGCGTCCGCGACATGGTCTATCTCACGATGTCGACGGGTGTGGGCGGTGGGATCATCGCCGACGGCAAACTCTTGACCGGCGCCTTCGGCGCGGCGGGCGAGGTTGGACACATGCCAATCGAGTTTCCCGGCATCCACTGTCGTTGCGGGCTGTCTGGTTGCCTCGAGGCCTACGTCGGCGGCAATGCATGGCGCGCGCGTCTGCGTGAAGTCGTTCCGGAAAGCAGCGACGCCCTCGCTCGCGCCGGGGGCGATCGCGAAGCCGTTCGTCCCGAACATCTCGTGGCCGCGGCGCTTGCGGGCGACGCCTTCGCTCGCGAGGAGTTCGCCCGTTGGTTGGACCACCTCGCGCGCGGAATCGTGGCGCTCGTGATGTTGCTCGAACCCGAGCGGATCGTGCTCGGGACGATCGCGACAGCGGCGGGGGAGGCGCTCTGCTTCGAACCCCTGCGCGAGCGCGTCGCAGCGGGGCTCTGGGAGCATCAGTCGGAGCGACTCTCGATCATGCCTGCGTCACTCGGCGATGACATGCCTGCGCGCGCTGGTCTCGCGGTGGCGCTGGCGGGTACGCCGATGAATACAGGATTGTCTTCGGAGATCGTCTAGGGAGTGTCTTGGGCGGGGTCTGCAGAAGTGCCCTCGGCGGAGCCCGGGTCGAGCTGCGCGATCGACGTGTCGGAGAGCTCGGCGATCCAATCGCGCATGGGCTCGATGCTCGTGCCGGTCTGCCGCGCGTTGTCGAGCAGATGCATGACGGATTCGCTGACGGACTCGCTGGCCCGGGCGTGGACCGTCGTCTGCTCACCGATGGTTCGCACCATGTCCGTGATGTCGGAGATCGCGACCGTGATCTGCTTGCTCGTCTGGCGCTGCTCGTCCGTCGAGCGATGCACGAGGCGGCAGGCTTCGAGCGCGCGTTCGGAACTCTCGAGCATCGATTCGCTGGCGCGCTTCTGTTCCGTGATCGCCTGAGCGATCTGCTGGATCTGGGCCGAGGTCGTTTGCGTGGCTTCGGCGACGCCCTTCGAACTCCGGGACTGTTCAGCGGTCGCACGCGCGATCTCGCCCACACGCTCGCTCGCGTCGCGACAGGCTTCCTGGATGCTCGCGAGGGCATTGCCGGCGTCGCGTGAGCGTTCGACGCCCTTGTCGACCGCCTCGATGCCGGCCTCCATGGCGCGCACGGCACCGCTGGACTCCGCCTCGATGTCGGCGATCAGCTTCTCGATGTCGTGTGTGGACCCGGCCGTTCGCTGGGAAAGAGTCTTCACGTGGTTCGCGACGACGAGGAAGGCCTTGCCCTGTTCGCCGGCCTGCGCGGCGATGATCGCCGCGTTCAGCGAGAGCAGCTTCGTCTCGTCATTGATCTCGTCGATCGCGCCGAGAATGCTGCCGATCTGCGAGATTCGATCGACGAGTCCGCCGAGGCGATCCTTGGCTTCGTTGGTGAGCGACGAGATGCGTTCGATGTCCGTGATCGTCGCCTGTACGGCTTCGGTTCCGGCGGTCGCGCCCGAATGCGCGCGCTCGGTCAGGGTCGAGGCCTCGACCGCGTTGGTGGAGACTTCCTGCACGCTGCGATCCATCTCGATCACCGAGGACGCCGTCGACTCGGCCATTTCCTGGACGCTCTCCGCACTCTCGGCGACCTGACGGATCGAAGCGCCCATCTCGTGAACCGAGGACGTCGATGCATCGACGACTTCGTGCAGCGTGGCGGTGTTCCCGGCGACCTCGTCGATCGAGGCGCTCATCTCCATCACGGAAGAGGCGCAGGCGTCGGAGGACTGGAGCAGCACGTCGACGCGCTCGCTGATCGTCAGCATCGACTGCTTCATGTTCGCGACCAGGGAGGCGGTCTCTTCGACGGCTTCTTCCTGGTTGCCGGTCGCTTCTTCGATCGACCCGAAGGTCCGGGTCAGGCGATCGGAGAGGCCCTGGGCGTGTTGGCCGATGGCCGCGAGTTCCTGCATCGAGGCGCAGCGTTCGGGCCAGACTTCGTTCCAGCGCTCGATGAAGGGCGTGAAGGCCGCCATCGGCGGGGCGCCGACCGGAGAACCGTCGAATCGCTCCATCGCACGGAGCATGTCGGCCAGCGTCTCGTTCATGCGCGCGGTGCGTCGCTTGAGATCCCAGGCATAGACGCCGGCGAGTCCGAGACCAACGACGATGGCCGGGATGGTTCCGAAGTGGGTGAGGGCGACCGTCGCGAGGATCGCGCCGCCCACACCGGCGAAGGCGCGCAGCTGCGCGACGAACGCGGTCGGAATCCGATCCGTGATCATTGCTAGAGCCGGGACGCTGTGCGCAGGCCCGGCGTCCTCTTCGTTCGAAGGATTTTTCTGATCGGCCATCCGTCGCTGCATCGGATGGGTGAAGAGCAGGCTTGAGCAGTCGCAGTGCAGAAGGCGACGTCGAATCAGATTCGGCGATTCGCGATCTCTTCGACCTCCGCGTGGAGTATCGAAAAAGCCCCATCCTGGATCGCTCGTCGCGCTCTCGTCAGAAGGTTCAAGTAATACGTGAGGTTGTGCAGGGCCGTCAGTCGGGGACCGAGGGTCTCACCCGTCTTGATCAGATGGCGCAGGTAGCCGCGGCTGTGATGCCGACAGGCCGGGCAGGCGCATTCTGGATCGATCGGGCCGTCGTCTCGCTCGAAGGCCGCGTTGCGAAGGCTGAGCGTGCCCTGTGACGTGAAGAGCAGGCCGTGTCGTCCGTTCCTGGTGGGCACCACGCAGTCGAAGAGGTCGACGCCTGCGGCGACCCCATCGAGCAGATCGAGCGGCCGCCCGAGACCCATCAGGTAGCGAGGACGATCGGGCGGAAGCAGGGCGTTCGAGACTTCGACCGCGACACGGCGTTCTTCTCGCGTCTCCCCGAGACCCAGTCCGCCATGGGCGAAACCATCGAACTCGAGCTGAGCCGTCGCTTCGGCACTGCTCGCCCGCATCGCTTCCGAGGCGCCCCCCTGAACGATCGCGAAGACCGCCTGCGACTTCCGCGTCCTGGCGGCCAGCGAGCGTTCGGCCCAGCGCAGCGTGCGCTGCATCGCCCGCTCGAGTTCCGCCGCGTCGGTCCTCTGTCCCGCCGTCCCGGGCCCGTCCCCGCCTTCTTTGGAATCGGTCTCCGCCGCGTCTTCCGCGATCGGGATGCATTCATCGAGGACCATCGCGATGTCCGAGCCCAGGGCTTCCTGGATCGCGATCGCACTCTCCGGCGTGAGCGACCGACGACGCCCGTCGAGCGGCGAGGTAAAGGTCACCCCGTCCTCGTCGATCTTCGCTCGATCGGAGAGGGAGGTGACCTGGAAACCGCCGCTGTCCGTCAGCCAGGGACCCGACCAGCCCGTGAAGCCGTGCAGCCCGCCGAGCGCTTCGATCGTCTCTTCGCCGGGGCGCTCGTGCAGGTGGTAGGTATTCGAGAGCAGGATCTGCGCGCCCGCGCCTGCCAGTTCTTCGGCGCTGATACCGCGTACCGCACCGAACGTCGCGACGGGCATGAACGTCGGCGTCTCGATCACACCGTGGGGCGTACCGAAGCGCGCCGATCGCGCATGACCGTCCTCGGCAACGACTTCGAATCCGAATCCCTCGGCCTTCATGGCTCGTCTCTTCCTGGTCTGTCTGCGTCCGGCAAGATCAGCATCGCGTCCCCATACGAATAGAATCGAAAACCTTCGCGAATCGCGTGGGCATACGCATCGAGTAGTTCCCTGCGGCCGACGAACTCGCTCACCAGCAGCAGCAGCGACGAGCGTGGAAGATGGAAGTTCGTGAGCAATCCGTCGACCACGCGAAAGGGCGGACCCCCCGGACGGATGAAGAGCTCGGTCTCGCCCGTTCCCGCTTCGAGCCGACCCCGCTCGTCGACTCGACTCTCGAGCACCCGCGTCGTCGTGGTCCCGACCGCGATGACCCGCCCCCCGGCAGAACGCGTCCTCTCGACGGCTTCGACGGTTTCGGCCGGAAGTTCGAAACGCTCGGCGTGAAGCCGGCCCGTCTCGATCGCGCTCGCCTCGATCGGTCGAAAGGTGCCGACGCCGACATGCAGCACGACCTCGGCCGTACCGACGCCCCCTTCGCGAAGACGCTCGAGGAGTGATCGGGTCAGATGAAGTCCGGCGGTCGGGGCCGCGATCGCCCCGGGCTCTCGAGCGAAAACCGTCTGGTAGCGCTCGAGATCTTCGCGATGCGGATCGTCCCCGCGGCGCTCGGTCCCACGGCGCTCGATATAGGGGGGCAGGGGCGCCTCGCCGTGCGCATAGGGATCGACGCTGGGCTCGAAGCGCAGCGTGACTTCGCCGCGCGGATGGACCCGGCGGACCGATGCCGAGATCGGTGTCTCAGGATCGCCGAAGCGAAATTCCAGTCCCTCGCGAAGGCGGCCCGTGCATTTCACGAGCGCGCGATAGTCGGAGGCGGTCGCACCCTCCGCGCGGTCCGCGACGTTCGGCGAGTCGGACACGGCAGGCCCGAGAAGCAGCGCCTCGGCGCTCCCGCCGCTCACCTTTCGTCCCACCAGCTTCGCCGCCAACACCCGGGTGGCGTTGACGACGAGGAGATCGCCCGGGCGGAGCCACTCGGGCAGATCGCGAATGCGCTGGTCTCGCTCGCCGTCGACGATCGCGCCGCTCTGGCGATCGAGGACGAGCAGGCGCGCATCCTCGCGATGTTCGGGCGGAGCCTGCGCGATGCTCGCTTCGGGCAATTCGAAGTCGTAGTCGTCGAGGAGCGCGAGCGGATCGCCGCTCCGGGAATCCGGATTCATGGGTTCGAGACGGGCTTCGCAAACGCTTCGAAGAGCGCCGGGGAGTCGGCGATTGCATCGTCCGAGAAGAGCATCTCGCCGGAGAACACAGCACCCCGGAGTAGATCCAGCTGTGCGAGTGCACGCTTCGGATTCTCGGCAAAGAGCCAGCTGCCGAGACCTGGCCAGATGCGATCGGCCAGGGGCCAGCCCGCCAGGTCCTCGAGCTGATAGCGCAGCAGCCGATCGTCGACGGTGTAGATCATCGGCATCGCGAGATCGAGCGCCCCGGACTCGAGCCATCGACGCCAGTCCTGAGCCAGGGAGAGATAGGCGCGGTCCACATAGGCGATCACTGCGGCGGAGAGAACGAGCCCCGGGCGGGCGGTTCGCGTCTCCTGCGCGATCTCTTCGACGAGGGTCGTCACCTGGCGCCGCTGCCACTCGTCCCAATCGTTCGATCGCCGAACCACGCCGGGTGGCGCGCCGTCGATCGGATCGGGGTTCCCGGTCTCGGCACGGTAAAGCGCGCGGCTTGCCTCGCCGTAACCGAAGTCGAGGCCGACGCCGAATCTCGAGCCGGGACTGAAGGGAAGCACGCCGGGATGACGGATGTAGTCGAGATGCAGTCCATCGAACTCGGGATAACGCAGGACCAGGTCGCGGAAGGTGGCGATCGTCCTCTCGCGCACGGCGGGAGACGCCGGATCGAGATAGAGGCCGCGCGTGCCCATCCGATAGAAGCGCCGATCCGGCTCCGGCAGGTCGAAGTCGGGATAGTCGAGCAGCGAGCGCCGCTGGCGATCGACGAGAATGATCTCGCGACCCAGGTCTTCGATCATCCGCGCGTCCCGGCGCGTCGAGAGCGACAGGACGTTCACCCAGGCATGCACTCTCAGCCCTTGTCCGTGGGCCGCATCGAGGAGCATTCGCAGCGTATCCGGACCGGTCTCCGCGACCCCCGGTGCGCGCTCGACGAAGTCGGGGCCGGGATAGAAGGCGCGACCACCGCGATAGACCTGTACGAAGAGATCCGTCGCGCCGAGCGCGAGCGCGCGCTGGACGAGAGGGTCGATGCGTGTCGCGTCGTCCAGGACGCGAACGCTGCCCTCGGCGAGGATCCAGAGGCCCCGAGCGTAGGGTTCGGGGTCGGGCGTCCCATCGATTGCAGGCGCCTCCGGCTCGGACAGGGCCTCGGGTGCGAGCTTCCTGCCTCCGGGGAATTCGTCGGGCGAACAAGCCGGCAGGGCCGCCGCAATCAGCAGCGCCAACGTCGGCAAGAGCCATGCAAATCTGGATCGATCGAGGGTCCGAGGCAAAGCGGTCACACGGTAACTGTGCGTGCCCTCCGACTCAATGGATGGCACTACACTGAAGGACGCTCGCAGCGCGTTTCCGGGCACGAATACCCGGGGCGGGCGAGCACGTCCTTCGGAGGTAGAATGCGACGCGGGGTGAGTTCTTGAACCGATCGATTCGCATACGTGTGACGCTGTTCTGCGTCGCCGGCGGGCTCCTCTTCGGAGCGTCCGAGGCGATGCACGCATCGACCGAGCCTCGCGACGCGTCCGCCCGGTCGGCTGATCGGCAACCCGACGCGAATGCCCCCGTCGTCGCCGCCCGCGCCGTCGCGAGCATGAAGGGCCCCGCCGCAGACCGCATCCTGCGCGCCCAGAGCGAAGCCATCATCGACGATCCCGCCGCCTTGTTCCGCGCCGCTGAGAAGGGCATCGAACAGGAAGACAACGCCCATGCCGACTGGCTCTACGTCCAGCTCGGCAACCGACATCCGCTGGTCGGCGACCACGCTGGCCTGCGGCGCGCACGACTGCACGTCTCGATGGGCCGCGCCCTCGAGGCTCGGCAGATCGCCGCCGAAGTCCTCTCGGGCTACCCGGACTCTCCCGTGCGCGCCGAACTGCACGAGATCATCGGTGAAGCGCTCGTCGCGGAGGGCGACGAAGTCGGCGCCCGGGAAGCCTGGGCCGCCGCGCTGTCGGAGACGAGCGACGACGAGCAGCGCGCTTCACTCCTGCGCCGCGTCGCGCGGAGCGAGGAGAGATCAGGGGAAGACCAGGCCGCGGGCATCACGTGGCGACTCCTCTGGTACGCCCACCCGGAGAGCGAGGAAGCCGAACAGGCGAGTCACCGACTCGATGTGATCGAGGCTCATCTCGACCAGAAACTTCGTC
>Ga0315338_1003491_pt1 | contig 13601 bp, 11 predicted proteins | sample ASW8metaG_FD_204518 | JGI IMG/M metagenome (GOLD analysis project Ga0315338, IMG submission 204518) | Ammonia-oxidizing marine archaeal communities from Monterey Bay, California, United States - ASW #8 | ecosystem: Environmental > Aquatic > Marine > Coastal | place: USA: California | collected... | reverse complement strand
CGAGTGCCAACTTCGGTCGGCGTATGCTCATGAGCCAGAGCGTCAACCCGACCGCGATGATCAACGCAAGTCCGGCGAGCATCCACGCGGCGATCGGGCCTCCGTCGCGGCCAATACCGAAGCTGATCCCGGTGTTCCACACCATGACGAGGTTGAACAGGCCGGGAATGACCACTTGGCGCCCCACCTCCTGCATGTGCTCGACAAGGACGATCTTGGAGAGCTGATCGAGCACGTAAACGATCAGGGCAGCGCCGAGACCGATGCGAGCCATTAGGCTGCCGGCGGGGTGTCCGCGGCCTCGGCGATCACGGTCGTGCAGCGACCGCACAGGTCGTCGCTCTCACCGTCCTGGCCGCTGTGGCCGACCTCGGGCAGCACTCGCCAGCAGCGCTCGCAGCGGGTTCCGTCGGCGACCTCGCAGATCACCGTGACGCCGGGCACCTCGGCGACCGTGAAACCGCCGGTCGTCGGGGGGGCGTCGACCAGCGTCGCCCCCGAGGTGATCGCGATCTCGGCCAGGTCGACGCCCTCGAGCGCGCGGCGGTACGCGGCGTCCGCGTGGACCTTGGGATGCGCCTGCAAGCTCGACCCGAGCCGTTTCTCCTTCCGTTCGATCTCCAGCGCGCCGGTGACTACCCGCCTCAACGCGCGGATCTGGTCCCAGCGCGCGGCCAGTTCATCGTCGCGCCAGTCGGCCGGAACGTCGGGGAAGGTGCGCAGATGGACGCTGTCTGCGTCCTCACCCCAGCGCGTCAGCCACGCCTCCTCCGCAGTGAAGCAGAGGATCGGGGCGTACCAAGCGGTGAGGCACAAGAAAAGCTGATCGAGAACAGTGCGCGTTGCGCGCCGGCGCGTGCCGCCAGCGCTATCGCAATATAGGGAGTCTTTGCGAATGTCGAAATAGAAGGCGGAGAGATCGACGGTGCAGAAGGTATAGAGCGCGGTGAATTGGGAGTGAAAATCGAAATCGTCGGTCGAGTGGCGCATCAGAACATCGAGCCGGTTGAGGCGGTGCAGCACCCAGCGCTCGAGCTCCGGCATCTCCTTGTACGGCAGCCGCTCCGCTTCGCTGAAGTCGGCGAGATTGCCCAAGAGATAACGCAGCGTATTCCGGAGACGGCGGTAGGAATCGACCTGATGCTTAATGATATCGGGTCCGATGCGCAGATCCTCGGTGTAGTCGCTCGACGCCACCCAGATGCGCAGAATCTCGGCCCCGTAGCGCTCGGTGATCTCGAGCGGCGAGATCACGTTGCCGAGTGATTTGGACATCTTGCGGCCGTCCCCATCCATGACAAATCCGTGAGTGAGTACTGCCTTGAACGGCGCGCGTCCCCGGGTGCCACAACTTTCGAGCAGCGAAGACTGGAACCAGCCGCGATGCTGGTCGCTGCCTTCGAGGTAGAGCGAGGCCGGCCATGTCAGATCCTCGCGTGGTTCGACGACAAAGGCATGGGTCGCGCCCGAATCGAACCACACCTCGGCGATATCCTGGATCATCTCGTAGTCGGCGGGATCGTGGTCGTCACCAAGGAAGCGCGCGGCTTCGCCCGCGAACCAAGCGTCCGACCCCTCGGCGGCGAAGATCGTGCGGATGCGCTCGTTCACGTTTGCGTCGCGTAGGGATTCGCCCGTGCGGCGGTTGACGAACAGTGGAATCGGCACCCCCCACGATCGCTGGCGCGATAGCACCCACTCGACGCGGCCCGCGACCATCGCTTGGATACGATTGCGGCTCGCCTTTGGCACCCAGCGAACGTCCTGGATGGCGGCCAGCGCCGTCTCGCGCAGGCCGGTCGTGGTCATGCTGATGAACCATTGCGGGGTATTGCGGAAGATTAGGGGCGTCTTCGAGCGCCACGAGTGGGGGTAGCTGTGGACCAGTGTGCCCCGACCGAGCAGTGCGCTGACCTCGGCCAGCTTCTCGCTGACGGCGCGATCGACCTTGAACACGTGCTCGCCGGCGAACAGCGGCACGTCCGCTCGGTAGTGGCCACCCTCGTCGACCGTGTCAGGCACCTCCAGGCCGTGCGCGCTGCCGAGGTCAAAGTCATCGGCGCCTGCACCCGGGTTGATGTGCACCAGCCCCGTGCCCTGATCCATCGCGACGAAATCGGCGGCTAGCACCGGCACGTCGAAATCGTAGCCGAGTCCGCGCCAGGGATGGGCGCAGTGGGCGCCCGCGAAAACCGCGCCATTGAACTGGGCCACAACCCGATGGGTGGTGATGCCCGTCTCGGCGCAGGTGGCCTCAAGTAGTGGCTCGGCGACCACGATCTCCTCGCCGACGAGCGCACGCGAGCGCTCCGCGATCTCCTCGACCCGGACCCGGACGTAATGGGCGTCGGGCTTGATCGCAATAGCGCGGTTGCCGGGCATCGTCCACGGGGTCGTCGTCCAGATGATTAGGCTCGCGCCGTGCAGTTGGCGGGCGGGCGTTGCCTCTAGGACCGGGAATCGCACGTGAATGGTCGTCGATTTGTGGTCCTGATACTCGACTTCGGCCTCGGCCAGCGCGGTCCGCTCGGCGATCGACCACAGCACCGGCTTGGCGCCGCGATAGAGGGCGCCGTTCATCAGAAACTTGTGCACTTCGGCCGCGATTTGGGCCTCGGCCTCGAACGACATGGTGGTGTACGGATGTTGCCAGTCGCCCTCAACCCCCAAGCGACGGAATTCGGCTCGCTGTACCTCGATCCAGCCTTCGGCGAATTCACGACATTCGCGGCGGAACTCGGTGATCGGCACATCGTTCTTGTCGCGGCCGGCCTCGCGGTAGCGCTGCTCGACCTGCCATTCGATCGGCAGGCCGTGACAATCCCAGCCCGGTACATAGTTCGAATCCTTACCCAGCATCTGCTGTGCCCGGGTGACGATGTCCTTGAGGATCTTGTTCATCGCCGTACCGATGTGGATGTGCCCATTGGCGTATGGCGGCCCATCGTGCAGCACGAATTGCTCGCGCCCGCGCGCGTTATCGCGCAGCTGGCGGTAGAGATCGAGCTTGTCCCAGCGCGCCAGAAGGCGCAGTTCCAGATTGGCCAGTCCAGCCTTCATCGGGAACGCGGTCTTTGGCAGCAGGATGGTCGATTTATAGTCGGTCATGTCCGTGCCCCGCGTCGGGCCGGCGGGTGCGCGGCTTCGGGCTGGAGGGTGGGAGGATCGGCAAGGATGCGCCGCGCCGCGGCGCGGTCGCTCTCCATCTGCTCGCGCAGCGCGGCCACATTCTCGAACCGGTGGTCGGCGCGGATGAAATCGATCAAGGCAACTCGCACCCGCCGCGCATAAAGATCGCCGTCGAAGTCCAGGATGTGCGTCTCTGGGACCACGTTTTCACCACCGAAAGTCGGCCGTGACCCGATGTAGGTAACGGCGTCGCGCCACGGTGGCTCCGCGTCGTCCGTCAGCGCCACCCGCGCGGCATAGATACCGAGGCGGGGCCGCACGTAGTCCGCCAGATCGAGATTGATGGTCGGGAAGCCGAGCGCCCGCCCGCGCCGCTCGCCCGCGCGCACTCGGCCCTCGATTTCCCATCGCCGGCCCAACACGCGGGCCGCCAAAAGCACATCGCCATCGCGCAGCGCCGCGCGAACCCTGCCGGACGCGAACACCTCGCCACCGTTGCCAACTGGATCGACGACGGTCAGGCCGAAACCGACCGTGGCGGCCAATTGGCGCAGTAGCGCCGCGTTGCCTGAGCGCTTGTGGCCGAAAACGAAATCGTAGCCGACCACGAGATGACTGGCGCGTAGTCGGCCGACGACGATGTCGCGCAAGAAATTCTCTGCGCTCACTCGCGCGAGCTCCGTATTGAAGCGGAGGGCGACCAGGACATCGGCCCCAAGGGCGCCAATCTCTCGTACCTTGCCGCGAAATGAGGTCAGTCGAAATGGCTCCGTGGTGGCCCCTAGCACGCTGCGCGGGTGGGGCTCAAAGGTCAGCACGCCGAGTGGCACTCCCTTGGACCGTGCTTGGTCGTGGGCCCGACCGATAAGTGCCCGGTGACCGGAATGGATTCCATCGAAATTACCGATGGCGAAGACCGCACCGTCGAGCGCCGCGGAAGCATCTCGCCCACACCGAATCACTCGCATCGGACGCGATCCCCGTTCCACCCGCGCATCGGGCCAAGCACCCGCACCTAGCCGTCGGCTCTCGCCCGCAGGCTGTCCTCGCCGTCGCGTCACACTTGTATCTGTGCGGGCGAGCAGCGCGGACTGTGCTCACTCGTTCACCGAGAATCGCGGCGGGTCCTATATACCCAAGACCTCATGACCCAGCAAGCGGCCAACTGCGCCGACATTAACGTGATTTTCAGCATCCCGGAGGATGCCCAACCGACGCGGGCCGCAGTGGGTCATTGTCCGATGGTTCAGCCGAAAAAAATCTCTCAAGCAGAAATCGACGCCCTGTTCGACTGAGGCTACCGACCTGGCCGCACGCGCTAAGCGAGAACGCGGTCGGTCGCGGGGTCGATCAGCACGGTACGGCTCATGTCCACGTTTAGCGTCAGGTGTTCGCCAGGCCCATGCACATCGCCGGGCTCGAGTTCGGCGAGCACCGACGCGCCGGCGAGATCGAAGTTGACATAGGTCCGCGAGCCCGTCGCCTCTACCAGCTCGACGGTGATCGGCAGCACCGCCGCCTCCGGCCGCGGCTCGCCGCGTATCTTGCTCATATGCTCCGGGCGTACGCCCAGGATTACGCGCCGGCCGACGTGCGACTTCGTGCTGTCGCCTCGCGCCGACGGCAGGGCGAGCACGACGTCAGCACCAAGCTTGACAGCCAGTCCGCCGTTCGCCTCGACAAGCTCGCTGTCGAGGAAGTTCATCTGCGGGGAGCCGAGGAAGCCGGCCACGAAGCGGGTGGCGGGCCGTTCGTACAGCTCCATTGGCGTGCCGTGTTGTTCGATTTTCCCCTCGTTGAGAAGCACGATACGGTCGGCGAGCGTCATCGCTTCGACCTGATCGTGGGTGACATAGACCATAGTTTTGTGGATATCTTGGTGAAGCCGCTTCATCTCGGTCCGCATCTCGTCGCGCAGCTGCGCGTCGAGATTGCTGAGCGGCTCGTCGAACAGATAGAGGGTGGCGTCGCGCACCAGCGCGCGCCCCATTGCCACCCGCTGCCGTTGGCCGCCGGAAAGCTGGCGTGGGAGCCGGGTCAGCAATTCGGATATCCCCAGAAGCTCGGTCACCTGCTGGACGCGCTGGCGCACCTCGGCTTCTGGGGTCTTCCGCACTCGCAGCCCGAAGGCGATGTTCTCGAATACCGACATGTAGGGATAGAGCGCGTAGTTCTGGAACACCATAGCGATGTCCCGGTCCTTGGGCCGGACGTCGTTGACCACGCGTCCGCCGATCTCGACGGTCCCCTCGCTGACCTCTTCCAACCCGGCGACCACGCGCAGCAGCGTACTCTTGCCGCACCCCGATGGCCCCACGAGAACTGCGAATTCACCGTCGGCGACGGTAAGGTCGACGCCGCGCACGGCGTGGACGTCGCCGTAGTATTTCTGAATTCCGGTGACCTTGAGGTCAGCCATTGAACCGCGCCCCTCCCCCAAACTTTTTTCCGACCGCCAGAAGGCTCGCCCCGGCTTAGCGCAATTCGGCTATCGGTTCCACCTTTTTGCCTCGACCGCGTACCGGCGCGGACTCAGTGCCTCAGTTGGATGATCCTAGGCGGCTGACCGTGACACGCGGCGCGGCGTCGTCAGCATCACTGTGGACACGGGCCGGTGCGGATAGTAATTGTTGTTACACCATGAGAGGCAACCGCTCTGCGCGGTGCTGGAAGTAGTCGACTCTGGGCTACCCCGAAGGCAGAGTCACGAAATCAGATTGGGAGGATACGGTGAGTACAGACAAGGAAACACTTTACAAACAAACGATGGCGCGAGCGACGAGCACGCGCGCCAAGATTACGCGACGGCGCTTGCTTCAGACCTCAGCGGCGATGGCCGCGGGAGCGGCGGTCACTAGTAACCTGAGAGAGGCCCGCGCCGCGGGCGCCGATACGCACGGCCCGGGCTGGTACACCGACGACAAGCTCACAGGCAAAGTGACGTGCATCACCTTCTCTGGCCAGCGCTGGGGCCTGCCGCCGGCAGCGACGATTCCGACCTTTCTTGAGCGGTTCCCCAACGTCGAGATCGAGCTGATCGATGAGCCTGTTGGTGAGGGCTATACGAAGATCCAGATGCGAGCGGCGTCGAAGTCGTCGTCGTACAACACCGCGATCGCCGATTCGAACCAGTGGTCGGCGCTCGGCCAGATTGGCGCGATGGAGTCCTTCGAGCCGCTGTTGGCGGCCGATCCCGGTTACGCCGAGGATTACTTCAACGACGTACCGCCGATCATCACCAATGGGTATCGCCTGCCACAGGATGCAAGCGGCGACACCTACGGGCTGTCGTGGGATGGCAACTGCAAGCTTGGTTATTACCGCAAAGACAAGTTCGCCGAAGCCGGCATCACCAAGGTGCCGGAGACCTGGGAAGAGGCGATCGAGGCCGCCAAGGCATTGCATCGGCCGGACAAGGACGAATACGGATTTATCAGTACGGCGCGGCGCGGGCTATATGCCGGTCTCGAGCTGTACGCCATCATCAGGTCACTCGGCGGTGATTGGTTCGATAAGTTGGAGCCGGGTGGTTATAACCCGCAGTTCGACACCGAGATAGGCCACCAATCCATGGCTCTCTTGCTGCGGCTCATGGAGTATCGCCACCCGGTAACGCTGAACGCGGCGGACGACGAGGCCAACCAGGCGCTCGCCAACGGCACCGCCGTGTACGCGCCCATGGAATGGGGTACCTCAATTCTGACCGACCCCGAGTTCACCGAGTTCGCGGACGTCTTTGGTACCGAGATCTGCCCCAAAGGTTCAATCCCGGGCAGCGACCATCGGCCATTGATGGGCGGGTTCGCTAATTATGTAAACACCTCGGGCACCGATAAGGAGGCGGCGTTCGAGTGGGTGAAGCACCTGAACGCCGGCGACTACACGGATACGCGCATCGGTGAGGCCTTTGCGACGAACACGGGACAGCCGGCGCGGTTGTCGCTGCTCGACAAGTACACCTCACATCAGCCGTACTTCTCCGGTCTCAAGAAATCCTTCGCGAAGGGGACGCCGGGCTTCGTGTGGGTGCCGGAGACGTTTACGCTTGCCGATCTGGTTGGCAACGAGGTGACGGCTGCCATCGTCGGCGAGAAGAGTCCAGAGGACGCGCTTAAGGCTGCGGACGAGGGCTGCAGGCAGGTGATGGCTGATGGCGGCTACTACGACGACTGACGTTCGTCGCGCCTCATGATTTTCGCCCCCCGGTGGCGCACCGCCGGGGGGCGATCATTGTGGACACGGGGCTAGAGCAAATGTAATTGTTGCGCCATCTGGCTGCAGCGGCACTGGTGGGTCCGGAGGGTGCGTGCCTCCGGCGACGGGTGCACGGCTTGTCGGCAACGGATATTGGGAGGGTGATACCACATGAGTATGGACAACGAGCCCGTATACAAACGGACGATGGCGCAGGCTAAAGACATGCGCGCGAAGATTACGCGACGGCGCTTGCTTCAGACCTCAGCGGCGATGGCCGCGGGAGCGGTGGTCACCAGTAACTTGCGAGAGGCCCGCGCCGCGGGCGCCGATACGCACGGCCCAGGTTGGTACACCGACGACAAGCTCACAGGCAAAGTGACGTGCATCACCTTCGCCGGGCAGCGCTGGGGAATTCCCCCGGCTGCGACCATTCCGACCTTTCTTGAGCGGTTCCCGAATGTTGAGATCGAACTGATCGACGAGCCCGTCGGTGAGGGCTACACGAAGATCCAAATGCGCGCCGCGTCAAAGTCGTCTTCCTTTAACGCCGCCATAGCTGATGCAATGCAGTGGTCCGCGCTACAGGGCATTAAAGCATGTGAAAGCTTTGGGCCGACATTGGCGGCCGACCCGGGGTGGGCCAAGGATTACATGAGCGATGTACCTCAGAATATCCTCGACGGGTACAATTGGCCGCAAACACCCGATGGTGAGTGCTATGGCCTGACCTGGGATGGCAACTGTAAGCTTGGTTATTACCGCAAGGACAAGTTCGAGGAAGCGGGTATCACCGAGTATCCAGGGACATGGGAAGAGGCCATCGAAGTTGCCAAGGCGTTGCACCGTCCGGACGAGGACCAGTACGGCTTTATCGGTACAGGTCGGCGTGGCCTTTATATGGGGTTCGAGTTTTATCAGATCCTGAAGACGCTCGGAGGCGAGGCATTCGATAGCATGTCGCCGGGCGGTTATCACCCGCAGTTCAATACTGATATCGGCCACGAAACCATAGATATTCTGACCCGGCTTATGGAGTATCGCCATCCGGTCACGCTGAATGCGGCTGATGACGAGGCCAATCAAGCACTCGCGAATGGCACAGCCGTTTTCGCGCCGTTCGAGTGGGGAACCTCGATCCTCACTGATCCTGAGTACACCGAGTTCGCGGACGTCTTTGGTACTGAGATCGTTCCCAAAGGCACGAGGCCCGGAAGCGATAACAAACCGTTAATGGGCGGCTTCTCGTTCTACGTGAACACCTCGGGTGAAGATCAAGCCGCAGCGTTTGAGTGGATCAAACACGTAAATTCGGCCGACTACACAGACACTCGTATTGGTGAGGCTTTTTGCACCAACACGGGTCAGCCGACGCGGCTGTCGCTATTGGATAAATACGCCAGCCATCAGCCCTACTTCTCTGGCCTCAAGAAGTCCTTCGCGAAGGGGACCCCCGGCTTGCCGTGGATCCCGGAAAACTTTGCTTGCTTCGATCTCGTTGGCAATGAAGCGACGGCCGTCGTGGTTGGCGAGAAGAATCGGGACGAGGCGCTCAAGGCTATGGACGAAGGTGTTACGCAGATCATGTCTGACGGCGGGTACTACGACTAACGTCAACGCCACCTGTGCGTTCTTAAGATAAGCGATCTGTATGACCGGAGTGCCATCTAGGGAAAACGTGGGTACGGCGGCGGTGTCGTCGTACCCACGTCGCCTGCCGGAGCGGCGGGTAGCACTGCTATTGGTGACCCCTACTCTGGTCATTTTGTTCATACTATCGATCTACCCGCTTATATGGGCGGGGATGATGGCGTTTCGAGTAGAGAATCTATTCAACCCGGCCGCTGGCAAGTGGATCGGCTTTCGCAATTTCGATTTCTTGCTGACAAAAGACCAGACGTTCTGGAAGACGATGTGGCTGACCGGCCTATGGTGTACGGCCACTGTTTCGATCCAACTTTTGCTCGGCTATATGCTGGCGGTATTGTTGGATTCGACCATGCGTGGGATTGGCCTCCTGCGCACACTGATCGTCATCCCGGTGTTTATTTCGCCGGTGGCCATGGGTCTCACGTGGCGGTTCATGTACGAGCCGATCAGCGGGATCATCAACTACCTAATCACATCCGCCGGCTTCGCTCGCTACACTTGGCACACCATGCCCGAGTCGTCGCTGATATCGCTGATGATCACCGACATTTGGCAATGGACGCCGTTTGTCACGCTGATTCTGCTGGCCGGCATGCAGGGAATTTCGACCGAAGTGGTGGAGGCCGCGCGCCTTGACCGTGTACGCGGCTGGACCTACACGCGGCGCATCGTCTTGCCACTGATCTGGCCGGTCGTCACGGTCGTCGTGCTGCTGCGGCTGGTCGACGCGATCCGGGTCTTCGATCTCGCTTGGGTGATAACTCGAGGCGGGCCGGGGACCTCGTCGTTGCTGGCTAGCGTCAATATGTATTCGCAGTTCCAGGCCGGGCGACTGGGCATCATGGCGGCCTACGGGTTCCTGCTGCTCATCGCCATCAACATCGTCGTCGTCAGCTTCCTTCGCGTGCTTTATCGCCAGGAAAAAGAGACGCGACGCGCGGCTCCGGCGGCGGCCTAATGCCCCGGACTCCTCTGAGAAAGGCCCTTGACGTCCTCGCGGTGTTTGTCGTCGCGATCTACTTGGCGCCGCTCTACTGGATTACCCTGACCTCGATCAAGCCGACCAAACTGATCAACCAAAAGGTGCCGGTATGGTCGTTCGAGCCGACCTGGGAGCATTACTTCGAGGCGTTCGGCCGCTTCAAGTTCGGACACGGACTGCTCAATAGTCTGATCATTGTTGTCACGGCGACCACGATTACCATGTTGTTGGCGGTGTTTTGCTCCTATGCGCTTGCGCGTATGAAGCTGCGCGGGGCCGATACGCTCTCGCTGGTGATTCTCTCGCTCAGGTTCCTGCCGGGGATGGTTATTATCCTTCCCTACTTCATGATGTTCCAGCGAACCGGCCTGATGGATACCCATATAGGGATGATCATTATCTATGTCGGTTTTGGGTTGCCGTTTGCGGTGTGGCTGCTGCGCAGCTTTTTTCTCGATCTGCCACGAGAGATTGAGGAAGCGGCGCGGCTGGACGGACTCAGTTGGATGGCAGTCATTTGGCGGATCATTTTGCCGATCTCGTTGCCCGGTATCGCGGTCACGGCGATCTTCACTTTCGTGTTTGACTGGAACGAGTTGTTGTTCGCGATGTATCTAACCCAGTCGCACGCTGTCACCGCGCAGATCCAGGTTTTTAAGATGGTGGATCTCTATAACGTGCTGTGGGGGACGATCAGCAGCGCGGTCATCATGCAGCTGATCCCCGTGGTGATCGTGGTGTTCCTGCTGCAGCGCCACATGATCCGTGGCCTAGCGCTCGGCGCCGTAAAGTAGCAGTCGCGAAATCGGGGTGCCCGCAGGCGCCTTAGATGATGGTCGGCCTCAGACTTCTTTCGGTTCGAGGGCGTGACCGACCCGAGCGTCGGCTGTTGTCGACACGAGGCCCCCGTGATATGTGTGCCGGAAGGCCGCGGCCGCGGTTGCGGGGCGGGGCACGAGATACAGGGAAACGCCATGACGGTTTTGCTCAGGGATTTGAAAAAAACCTTCGCTGACGGGACGGAAGCCGTCAAAAATATTGATCTTGATATTCGACAGGGTGAATTCATCACGCTGTTGGGCCCGTCGGGGTGTGGCAAGACGACGACCTTGCGTCTGATCGCCGGCCTTGAGGAGCCGACGGCGGGGACCATCTCGATCAACGATCGTGACGTGACCAACATTGATCCGGGCGATCGCGACATCGCCATGGTCTTCCAGAGTTATGCGCTCTATCCGCACATGACGGCGCTGGAGAACATGACGCTGAACCTCACCGTGCGCGGTATGACAAAGTCCGCTGCGGCTGAGCGGGCCCGAGAAACGGCCAAAATGCTCGACATCGAGGAACTGCTGCATCGCAAGCCATCGAAACTCTCAGGTGGGCAACGTCAGCGCGTGGCGCTGGGGCGCGCGATGGTGCGTGACCCGCTGTGCTATCTGATGGACGAGCCGCTCTCCAACCTCGATCTAAAGTTGCGCGAACAGATGCGCACGGAGCTTAAACGACTGCACCAGCGTAACAAGGTCACCACGGTGTACGTCACCCACGATCAGGCGGAGGCGTTGATCCTGTCGGACCGGATTGCGGTCATGGACAAGGGGCTAATCCAGCAGGTCGCGGATCCCGTCAATATCTATGAGCACCCAACCAACGAGTTCGTGGCCGACTTCATTGGCAGCCCGAGCATCAATTTCGTTCGCGGCGAGCTCTCGGCCGACGGCGCGACCATCGCCGGCAAACCCTTCCAGAACGGCGGCGAGGTCGCGGGTCGCGGTCCCGTCATCTTCGGCATCCGGCCCGAGGATGTCGCTCTCGCTGAGCCCGGCACCGCGCTGCTCGACGGGCGCATTGAGTTCACTGAGCCGTATGGCGGCGTGATCTTCGCCTTCATCACCATCGACGGTGGGGCCGAGCTGCTGAAGGGGCGCGAACATGTGGTGGTGAGCCTCGACGTGCACCAGCCGATCGCGGTCGGCTCGCAGGTGGGGGTGAATTTCCACGCCAACCGTGTGAACACGTTCGACGCGAGCACCGGCAAGGCGATGAACGAAAGCTGAGCCGCTCACGGCGGCCCGCCCTCGCGTTGGGCACTGCGGGTCGGACGCTTAGCGTCAACCTGGTGGCCGCATGATCATCGGCTTCTACGTCATCACGATCGTGTCGGTACTGGCCTTTATCGAATGCGGCCTCTACGTTGCCGCCCCGACGGTGCGGGGTCTGCTCGTCGATTTCTGGTCGTGATGGAGCAGCTTTCTGATTGCGGAATAAGTCGTGACGCCTATCGCTGATCGGATCGGATGGCCGGTGCTGGGCGGGCAGATCGGCATGCTTTGGAATCCGTGGCGTGCCGGCGCGGCCTTCGGGTGTGGCGCCATCGTGCTGGGGGCCGCAGGGCGCTATCTTCCACGCTACATCAACGGCGATCTCTAGGCGCTATCCTGGCGCTCGTGCCTCCGTTGCGCCGCATGGTGGCTGAGCACGCGCAGAGCGTCGCAGAGGGCCGGCATCGTGGCTTCGACCGCTGCCTAAGCGATGTCGATCAATTCAACGGCGGTCGAATTCGAGCAAACCGACGTGGCCAAGGCGCGGCGCCAGCAGCACGTCGGACGGATCCCGGGCGAGCCGGCTCTGGCTCAGCCGGTCCTGAATAATGTTGAGCGAAGAGACCATGACCCCGAATACCTCAAGGCAGTCTCGCGCGCCCGTGACCAATTGGTGGACGGCGGAGTTGACGCGAGCGCCGCGCCAAAATGCCGGCGGCGTGGCGCCTCATCGGGGTGGCCGGCCCTGCCGATGATATCGGCGCTGAGATTGATGGCGATCACCATGCGCGCGCCCATGGCCCGGCACACGGAGACAGGCGCCGGGTTGACCAGGGCACCGTCGACCAGCCACTAGCCGTCCACCTTGACCGGCGGGAGCACTCCCGGCATCGCGAAGGATGTGCGCATCGCCTCGACCAGGGAACCGCTGTGGAACCACACACCTCGTGACCCGTGGCGAGCTCGGTGGCGACGGTCGCGAACGACGGGCTCAGATCCTCGATATGGAGATCTCCAATGTTGTCCCTAAGCAACGTTATCAGGCGCTCGCCGCCGATGAAGCCGCTGCTGCCCAGTTTAAAATCGAGATAGCGGAGAATGCACATCTTGTTGAGGTTGCGCGCCCACCCCTCAAGCACGTTCAAATGGCCGCTCAAATGGGCCCCGCCAACCAGCGCGCCGACCCGAGGCCCCACAGATCACATCCGGGGCGATGCCCGCCGCTTCCAGCCCCGGTAAAACACCGATGCGGGCCCAGCCGCAGGTGGCGCCGTCGACACAAACATTGCCGAGCGGAGCCGCGTCTCGCGCCACTCACCGCGGGGCCATGGTCCGATGCGCGATGGTATCCGATTCCGCAGGCGATGGTGCCCCGAAAACGCCGCCGGTCTGTGGCCCGCGCAACGGGGGTTTGACAGGCACTCGGGGGAGCCGTATAAGCCCGGTTCCTGCGCTTCGGACCGGTTGGCCACAACGGCTGGCCGGCGAGGGTGTGGGTCGGCTCTTTGACATTGTGAAGAGGAAGGGATGCGTGGGCGGCGGCGTAACCGTGAAGACACGCCGGCGCAAGCGCATCGCAAGTTACCTTGTCGATCACGGCT
>Ga0315338_1003490_pt1 | contig 13602 bp, 6 predicted proteins | sample ASW8metaG_FD_204518 | JGI IMG/M metagenome (GOLD analysis project Ga0315338, IMG submission 204518) | Ammonia-oxidizing marine archaeal communities from Monterey Bay, California, United States - ASW #8 | ecosystem: Environmental > Aquatic > Marine > Coastal | place: USA: California | collected... | reverse complement strand
ACCGTCAGCCGACTCCAGTACCACCTCTTCGCGGTTGTCGCGGGTGCGGCGTTCGATTTCCTGCATGCCTAGCCCGTTGGTATAGAAGGCCAAAGCAGCCTCCAGATCAGCCACGCCGATAGCAGCACCGCTCAGATAGGCACGGATAGACTGGCGAATCTCCAGCAGGGTGCCGTCGGCGTCGGTGGCGTAACCGACCAATGCCTCGTTCAGGTCGGCATCGGCAGACGCTGCGGGTTCCTGGCTGACGGTTTCGCCGGCATCGCTGATCGCGTCGCTCAGCCGTTGCGGCTGCGCGGCGGCCAGTTCCAACTTGACCGGGTTGTCGGTGTAGTTGCGGGGTGTGGCGCTGGTCCAGTGCATCAGCACCAGAGCCGAGCTGCCGGGTACCGGTGAGGTCAGAATGTATTCATCGTACTGGCCGGGAATCTGCAGGAACTGGCTCTCTTCAAAGCCCAGAGTATCGACGTAAAAGTCACGCGCCGCCTCAAGATCGGATACACCAATGCCAAAAGCGCTGAAGTACGAATCTACCGCGTCGTCACTGCCGGTGATCTCGATCAGATTGTTGTCCTGATCACGACCAAAGCCGACAACGATGCCACCGACGCTGGCCTGCGGTGCAGGCGGTACGGTGATGCGGCCACCGGCGAGGGCAAAGCGAGTAGCAAAGGCGGCCGGGTCCTTGGCGTAGAACACCAGCTTGCCGGGATTTTGCTGGGTGTTGCGGCCGACGCCGTCGGTGTAGCTCATCAGCACCACGTTGGAACCGCGCTTGTCAGCAGACTGCAACACCACCTCGATGCGGTCATCGCGGGTAACGCGCTTGATCTCGGTCATGCCGAGGCCGTCTTTATAAACCTTGAGCGCAGCGTCCAGATCGGCAACGCCAATGGCAGCGGCTTGCAGATAGACGCTGTTTTCGCGGGTGTCGGCGGCCTGTGGCGGCGGGGTGGTTTCGTTATTTGAATCACTGCCGCCACCGCTGCTTAAGCAGCCGGACAGCAGCAACACGAGCAGGCCAAGGCTGAGCCTTGAGCCGCAACGGGCAACTGATTTCATCGGAGTACCTTTTTGTCTTTATGGTCGCTGCAGTTCGCAGCGTCTTGGTTTGGCAATAATGAATGAATGTTCGTTCAATTTGCAAGCACCTCTGCGTAAGCGGCATTTATGCACTGGGGCAGGGGCTTGATCGGCCTGTGTGGTTGGTCTGGTTGCAAGCGGATGGGGTATCATCCGGCAACGCCATTTTCGGCAAATAGGCCAGCAAAGGTAGTAGCGCCATGATCTCCCCATTGTCTGCAGTCCCCATGTCCGAGCGGTTGGCGGGTGTGGCTGATATTGAGTGTGTAACGCCCGATCTGAACGGCGTGCCGCGCGGCAAGGTAATGACCGTGGAGGGCTTTCTCAGTGAGCGTCGGCTGCAATTGGCGCGCGGGGTGCTGCTGCAGTGCATCATGGGTGGCTACCCTGAAGCCGAGTTTTATGGCCACGACGACGGCGATCTGGTGCTTTGCCCCGACGCCGACCAAACGCACGTGCTGCCCTGGCTGGATCAGTCTCGCGCGCTGGCGATCTGTGAGGCGGTGGAGCTGGACGGTCAGCTCTCCGGCCTGTCGACCCGCGCGCTACTGCGCAAGATCGTCAATCAGTATGCTGAGCGCGGATGGACGCCGGTAGTGGCGACCGAGCTGGAGTTCTTTCTGTTCGAGCCCAATCGGGACGATACCCAGGCGTTTCAGCCGCCAGTCGGATTGGATGGCCGCCGCGAAGTTGGCGCTGGCGCCTTTAGCGTTAGCACTAGCAACGGCTTGAAGCCGTTCTTTGACGAGATCAGCGCCGGCATGGCCGCTCTGGGCATTCCGCGTGACACCTTCATGCACGAGATGGGCGTCAGCCAGTTCGAGATCAATTTTGTGCATGGCGACCCGGTGCTGATCGCCGATCAGACCTTCCTGTTCAAGCACATGCTGCACGAGGTCGCGCTCAAGCATGGGTTGATCGCCGTGTGCATGGCCAAGCCGTTGGCCCGCGTGCCCGGCTGCTCGATGCATATTCATCAGAGCATCGTTGATCAGGCTAGCGGCCAGAACATCTTCACCGACGCGGCCACACAGCAGCCGACTGCGGCCTTCAACCACTTCATCGGCGGGTTGCAACACTGCATGGCCGAGCTGACGCTGTTGATGGCGCCCTACGTGAATTCTTACCAGCGCTTCTGTCATGCCTATGCATCGCCCAACAACCTCTGTTGGTCGCACGATAACCGCGCCGCCGGGCTGCGTATTCCGGCCAGCGAGCCGATCGCGCGGCGCGTCGAGAACCGTTTGCCGGGCGCCGATGCCAATCCCTATCTGTCAGTAGCGGCGTCGCTGGCAGCGGGTCTCTATGGCATCGACCACGCTTGCGAGCCGAGCGCGCCGGCGCAGGGCGAGTTCACCGCGCCGGATGAGCTGATTCTGCCCGGCACCCTGCACGAAGCGATCCACCGGCTGGATCGCAGCGACGTCGCCCGCGAGCTGTTTGGCGCCGAGTTCATCAATGGCTATCTGGCGACCAAACGAATGGAGCTGGAAAGCTTCATGGATGAAATCACGCCCTGGGAGCGGCGCTACCTTGGTAGTCAGGTATAGGCAGCCAGGTCTAAGCTCTATCTGAGCGACTGCGACTGCCCTTGTCGCAGCGCCATGCCAGACTTGCTATCGCCTTCACCCATGACAGGAGCCACCATGCAGGACGCCGAGCCGCTCACCCCCGGGCTGATGATCATTCATGGCAATCGCCTGGAAACCCTGCGTCAGCTGGTGGTCGACTGGATGCGCACGCATCCGCTCGGACCTCTGGAAAATGAAGTGATACTAGTGCAGAGCAACGGTATCGCGCAGTGGCTGCAAATGGCACTGGCGGCTGATCCGGACGAAGGCGGTAGCGGCATCGCTGCCGCGCTGGATGTGCAGCTGCCGGCGCGCTTTCTGTGGGACAGCTACCGTGGTGTGCTCGGCCGCGAGGCGGTGCCGGAGCAGTCGCCGTTAGACAAGCAGCCGCTGCTCTGGCGGCTGATGCGCTTACTACCCGAGTTGCTGGAACAAGCCGAATTTGCTCCGCTCAAGCGCTTTCTGGCGGACGACAGTGATTGCCGCAAACGCTATCAGCTGGCCGAGCGACTGGCCGATCTGTTTGACCAATATCAGGTTTATCGCGCTGACTGGCTGAATGACTGGGCCGCCGGGCAGGATCGCATCGGTCTGGCGCGCGAAGGTTATCGCCCGCTGGAAACCGAAGAACTCTGGCAGCCAGCGTTGTGGCGCGCGGTATTGGCAGATGTGGGCATTGAGCGCCTGAGCGACAGCCGCGCCGGCATTCATCCGCGCTTTGTCGAGCGGCTGTTAAACAGCGAGCAGCGACCAGCAACATTGCCGCGCCGGGTCATTGTCTTCGGCATTTCCTCGCTACCGGCGCAGACCCTGGAAGCGCTGGCAGTCATTGGCCGCTTTTCGCAGGTGCTGCTCGGCGTGCTCAACCCGTGCCAGTTTCACTGGGGCGACATCGTGGCCGATCAGGACCTGCTGCGGCATCAGTATCGCCGGCAGCAACGCCGCCCCGGCGCACCGGTTACGCTGGACGAAGGCAGCCTGCACCAGCATGCGCATCCATTGCTGGCTGCCTGGGGCAAGCAGGGCCGTGATTACATCAACCTGCTGGACCAGCACGATGAGCGCGCGGCTTATGAGTCGCGCTTTGCCAGCATCAACGGCGGCCGCGTCGATTTGTTCGACGAGCCGCACAGCAGCCATTTGCTGGCGCAGTTGCAGAGCGACATTCTTGAGCTGCGACCGCTGAGTGAAACGCGCGAGCATTGGCCCGCGCTGGATGCCGCGCAGGATCATTCGCTGCGCTTCCACATCGCCCACAGCCCGCAGCGTGAAGTAGAGATTCTGCACGACCAATTACTCGATGCCTTTGCCAGTGATCCAATGTTGAAGCCGCGCGACATCATCGTCATGGTGCCGGACGTAAATACCTACGCACCACACATTCAGGCCGTGTTCGGCCAATACAGCGCCGATGATCCGCGCGCAATTCCCTACACCCTGGCGGATCAAGGTCAGCGCGGCCAGGAGCCGCTGCTGATTGCGCTGGAGCATCTGCTGCGCCTGCCCGACAGCCGCCTGCCGGTGAGTGAGGTGTTTGACCTGCTGGACGTGCCGGCGCTGCGCAACCGCTTTGAGCTGGATGAACTTGAATTGCCCACGCTGCACCGCTGGATCGAAGGCGCTGGCGTGCGCTGGGGGCTGGATCAGCAACGCCGTGAAGCGCTCGGTCTGCCCGCTGGGCTGGAAGCCAACAGCTGGCGCTTTGGTCTGCGCCGTATGCTGCTCGGTTATGCCGGCGGCGGTACGGCCGCTTGGCAGGGCATCGAACCCTACGATGAAATTGGCGGCCTGGATGCCGCGTTGATTGGCCCTCTGAGCCAGTTGTTGCAACGTCTGGATCAGCACGAACAGCAACTGCGCCAGCCGGCTGCGCCGCAGGTTTGGGGTGAGCGGCTGCGGCAGCTGCTGGAAGATTTTTTCAGTGCCGACAACGAGCGCGATCAACTGTTGCTGGCGCAGCTGCAGGAGAGCCTGGCCAACTGGCTGGAGCTGTGTGAAAGCGTCGAGCTGACAACGCCATTGCCGCTTAACGTGGTGGCCGAAGCCTGGCTGGATGGCGTGGGCCAGTCGCAACTGAGCCAGCGTTTTCTGGCTGGCGCGGTCAACGTGTGCACCTTGATGCCCATGCGCGCCATCCCGTTCAAGCGCATCTGCCTGCTCGGCATGAACGATGGTGATTACCCGCGCGCGCAGCCGCCGCTGGACTTTGACCTTATGGGCCGCGACTACCGCCCCGGTGACCGTTCGCGCCGCGAAGACGACCGCTATCTGCTGCTCGAGGCGCTGCTCTCGGCACGCGATGGGCTCTACATCAGCTGGGTAGGCCGCAGTATCCGCGACAACAGCGAGCGCCCTCCGTCGGTGCTGGTCGGCCAGCTGCGTGACCATCTGGCCGCCGGTTGGCGGCTGGCGGAGGACGGCGATCTGCTCGCCGCGCTGACCACCGAACACCCGCTGCAGCCGTTCAGTCGCGCCTATTTTGATGCCGATTCTGCGTTGTTCAGTTATGCCAGCGAGTGGCGCGCGCTGCACGATGGCGCCCTGGCGCAGGCGGAGAATGTCGCTTTACCGGCGCTGGCGCTTGAGGCGCCCATTGAGCTAGCGGCACTGCAACGTTTTCTGCGCCACCCGGTCGAGCACTTCTATAACACCCGTCTCAAGGTCTGGCTGCAGGAACAGGATGCCGGCGCCGAGGACGATGAGCCGTTCGCGCTCGATGGGCTGCAACAGCACCAGCTCAGTCAGTGGTTGCTCGAACGCGTCCAGCAGGCGCCGCTGGATGCCGACTGGCAAGCGCTGCTCGGGCAGGAGGCCGAGCGTCTGCAACAACGCGGCGAGCTGCCGCTGGCCGGCTTTGGTGAACTGACCCGCGAGCAACTGTTGAGCCCATTGCAGAATCAGCTGGAGCGCTACCGGCAACAGGCGCTGCTCTGGGATCAGGTAATGCCTCACCCGCTGGCGCTGGAAGCCAGCGCGCCGGGTATCGAAGTGGTCAGTTGGCTGGCCGGCGTGCGCAAATCCAGTGAGCTGGGCGGCTTGCTGCGGCTGCAGCTGATGACTGGCAAGGCGCTGGATGGAAAAGGCAAAAACAAAACCCCGCGCTGGCGCAAGCTGCTGAACGAGCTGAGCCTGCACCTGCTGGCAGCGGCCAGCGGCCATCGCCTGTCCACCTGCCTGATCAGCGCCGATGCCACCATTCAACTGCTGCCGCTGGAGCAGTCGCGCGCAGTGGCGATTCTCTGTGACTGGCTGCTGGGCTGGCTGGAAGGGCTGCGTCGGCCCTTGCCGATAGCGGTAGAAACCGCTTTTGCGTTTTTGCTGGAGCAGGACGAAAGCAAACAGCTCGATAAGGCCCGCGCCTGTTACGAAGGTTCGGCCTATGCACTGGGCGAGCGCGACAAGAGTGTCGCGCTGCAACGCAGTTATCCCGATTTTGCCAGCCTGATTGCCGATGAAGAGTTCGCCGGTTGGGCCGAGGCGCTGTATCGACCCTTGTTGAGCGGGCTGGATGAAGGTTGGCTGGAGTTCAGTCTGGCCACGGAGGACGCAGCATGAGCGCCGATAACACGTCGCTGGCGCTGCGCTGCCCTTTGCGCGGCAGCCGGTTGATTGAAGCCAGCGCCGGCACCGGCAAGACCTTCACCATCTCCGCGCTCTATCTGCGGCTGGTGCTCGGCCACGGCACAGAGCAGACCGCCTTCGGCCGTGAGCTGCTGCCACCGGATATTCTGGTGGTGACCTTTACCGACGCCGCCACGCAGGAACTGCGCGACCGCATTCGCGCGCGCCTGGTCGAAGCCGCGCAAGCCTTTCGCGGCGAGCTGGCCGAGCCCGATCCGATTCTCGCGCAACTGATCACTGAGACCGCGCCGGAGCAACAGCCTGGCTGCGCGCGCAAGCTGGATATCGCCGCGCAGTGGATGGATCAGGCAGCGGTCTCGACCATTCACAGCTGGTGTCAGCGCATGCTGCGTGAGCACGCCTTCGATAGCGGCAGCCTGTTCACCCAAACGCTGGAAACCGATCAGCGCGAGCTGTTGGCCGAGGTGGCGCGCGACTACTGGCGGCTGCATTGCTATCACCTGCACGGCAGTGCCTTGAACTGGGTTGACGCTTATTGGCAGCAGCCCGGGCTGCTGCTGAGCAAGGCGCGCATTCTGCTGGATCAACCGCTGCCGGCGGAAACCCAAGGGTTGCAGCAGCTGATCGACAGCGGGCTGCAACAGGCTGCCGCGCAACTGGCCGAACTCAAGGCGCCGTGGTTGCCCTGGTTGGATGAACTGGAAGCGCTGCTGGAGCAGGCGCGCGAGGCCAAAGCGTTCAACGGCACAAAAATGAATCGGGGTCACTTGGCTGGCTGGCTGGACAAGCTGCGCAGTTGGGCTGCCGATGAACAAGAACTCGCACTGGATATCGGCAAGGGCTTCGAGCGACTGACGCCCGATGGCTTGTCAGAAATATGGAAAACCGGCACACCGCCACAGCATCCGGCGTTGGATGCCATGGTCGGGCTGAAGGCCGCGCTGGACGGCATTCGCGGGCCGGAACAGGCGGCGCTGCGGCACGCTGCTGCCTGGATCAAACAACGCTTCGAGGCAGAGAAGCGCCGCCGCGCGCAGATGGGCTTTGACGACATGCTCACCCGGCTGGACGCAGCGCTGCAGGGCGCTAATGGCGGGCGACTGGCGCAGGTGATTCGGCAGCAGTTTCCGGTTGCGCTGATCGACGAATTTCAGGATACGGACCCGCTGCAGTACCGTATTTTTGATCGCATTTACCGGGTGCAAGAAAACGATCAGAACAGCGCTCTGCTATTGATCGGCGACCCCAAGCAAGCGATTTACGCCTTCCGCGGCGCGGATATTTTTACCTATCTGGGCGCCCGTGCCGCCACCGCAGGCCGGCACGAGAATCTCGACACCAACTTTCGCTCCAGCGACGCTATGGTGAGCGCGGTGAATCGTGTGTTCGCGCATGCAGAAGCGCAGTTTTCGCGCGCCGCCTTTCTTTTCAAACAGGATGGCGATAATCCGCTGCCGTTTTTGCCGGTCAGGGCGCGCGGCCGCAAGGAGGTCTGGAGCGTCGCCGGCCAGCCCGCCGCGGCACTCACCGCCTGGTATTTGCCGACTGAAGAGCCGATCAGTGCCGAGCTGTATCGCCAGCAAATGGCCGAGCGCTGCGCCACCGCGATGACCGAGCTATTGCTCGCTGGGCAGCGGGGTGAGGCTGGCTTCATTCACTCTGAAAAAGGCCTGCAGTCGGTTCGCCCCGCGGATATGGCGGTGCTGGTGCGCACCGGCCGTGAGGCACAGGCGATACGGCAGGCGCTCGCCGCACGCGGCGTGCGCAGTGTGTATCTGTCAGACAAGGATTCGGTGCTCAATACCCAGCAGGCCGCGGATCTGCTGCGTTGGCTGCGCGCCTGCGCCGAGCCCGGCAACGACCGCCTGCTGCGCGCCGCGCTAGCCAGTAGCACGCTGGGATTAGGCTGGGCCGACCTGGAACGGCTGAATCAGGACGAGCGCCTGTGGGAGCAGCGCGTTGATCAGTTTCGAGATTACCGCCGTCGCTGGCAGCGCCAGGGCGTGCTGCCGATGTTGCACCGGCTGTTGCATGACTTTCAGTTGCCGGCCCGTTTGCTGCAACAAGCTGACGGCGAGCGCAGCCTGACCAATCTGCTGCATTTAGCTGAGCTGCTGCAGCGCGCGGCGCGCGAGCTGGATGGTGAGCAGGCACTGGTTCGCCACCTGAGCGAGCTGATTCAACAGGCAGCCGAAGGCGCCGGCGAAGATCAGGTGTTGCGACTGGAGAGTGATGCCGAACTGGTCAAGGTGGTGACCATCCACAAATCCAAGGGCCTGGAATACCCGCTGGTGTTTCTGCCCTTTATCAGCCACAGCCGCCCGGCGAAGAAGGGCGAGCCGGTGCGCGTGCACGACGGCGAGCGCTCGCGGCTGGAGCTGGAACCCGATGATGCCACCCTGCGTCAGGCCGATCAGGAGCGCCTAGGCGAAGATCTGCGCCTGCTCTACGTGGCGCTGACCCGCGCGCGCCACGCCTGCTGGCTGGGGCTGGCCGATCTGAAAAGTGGTCAGAGCAAGCAGTCGGTGCTGCACCGCAGCGCCGTCGCCTATTTGCTGGCCGGTGGCACGCCACTGGCTGCCAGCAACGCATTGCCCGGTTGGCTGGACGGGTGGCAGCCGGACCAGCAGGTGGTCGCTGTGCAGCCGGCGCCGGAGCCGCAACAGCAATGCTATCAGCCGCTAACGGCAGAAAGCGCGCAGTTGAGCGCGCGCGCGCCAACCCACAAGCGTTTCGCGTCCTGGTGGATCGGCTCCTACAGCGCCCTGACCATCAGCGCCGAGCAGCCGGCGTTGGCCGCCGATACCGCGCTGGCCGAGCGCATGGCGGATGATGAGCGCAGTTCGCGCTTTGTGCCGCTGCGCCCCGGTGAGCCGGCGAGCATTCACCGTTTCCCGCGTGGCCCGCAGCCCGGCACCTTTATTCACGGGCTGCTCGAACTGGCGGCGGCCGAAGGCTTTGCTGCCTTGGCCGAGCCGGCGCGCGCGCAAGAATGGCTGTATCCACGTTGCCAACGTCGTGGCTGGGGCGATTGGGCTCAATGTCTGAGCGACTGGTTAATCACCTTGTTAAACCGCCCTGGTCTGGTGCCGGGCACGCAGCTGGCGCTGGCCGATTTACCGGCGCGCCAATACCAGAGCGAAATGGAGTTCATGTTCAGCGCGTCGAAGGTGGATGTGCAGCGGATCGACAAACTGGTCTGCGCGCATACGCTGGACGGCATCAGCCGACCGCCACTGCAGCGTGACCGTCTTAACGGTTTGTTCAAGGGTTTTATCGATTTGGTGTTCGAGCATGAAGGCCGCTATTACGTAATCGACTACAAATCCAACTGGCTCGGGCAGGGCGCAGCGGACTACACCGAAAAAGCCATGCGCCGGGTGATGGCGGAGCACCGCTACGACCTGCAGTACGTGTTTTACATTCTGGCGCTGCATCGCCAGCTGCGCGCGCGCCTGACGGATTATGACTACGACCGGCACATCGGCGGCGCGCTTTACTGGTTCGTGCGTGGAGTTGAATCGACTGCCGGTGGTCTATGGCAGGATCGACCACCGCGTGAATTGATCGAAGCGCTTGACCGGCTATTTGCCGGCCAGCCAGAGCTGGAGTTCAGCGCATGATCGGTGATCAGTTGGATCTGCTCGGAGATTCCTCCGGCAGCGACGGGGTTATCAGCGACAACAGCGTTGCCAGCCTAGCGGCGGACAACTCGCTGGCAGACAGCCAGGCGTTGCTGTCACTGCTGGCCGATTGGCAGGACAACGGTTGGTTGCGCGCGCTGGATATGGCCTTTCCCGAATTCCTGCTGGAGCAAGCGCCGGATACGCCCGCGAGCGTGTTGCTGGCGGCCGCTTTGGTTAGTCATCAGTTGGGCCACGGGCATGTCTGTCTGGACTTGTCTGCTACCTTGCAAGCGCCGGACTTTGCCCTGTCGCTGCCGCCTGAAGGCGATAATGCCGGCAGCAGCCTGTTGCCTTCGCAGGTATTGGCGAGCCTGAGCACCACCGAGTGGCAGCAGCAGCTGGCGCAAAGCCGCGTGGTGGATAGCGCGGAGAGTGCGCAGCAGGGCAGTCGGCCACTGGTTCTGATCGGCCAGCGGCTGTATTTGCGGCGCTACTGGCACTACGAGCGGCAGGTGGTGGAGGGGTTGCGTGCGCGCCTGCAGCCGATGCCGGTATCGGGCGATCTGCCACAACGACTGCAGACGTTATTTGCCGACAGCCAGCAACACCCGGACTGGCAGCGCATCGCTTGCGCGCTGGCGGCGCGGGGGCGTTTCAGCATCATCACCGGCGGCCCCGGTACCGGCAAAACCACGACTGTGGTGCGCTTGCTGGCGCTGTTGCAGGCGCCGGCCATCGAGCTTGGCCAGCCGCTGCGGATTCGCTTGGCAGCACCTACCGGCAAGGCAGCCGCGCGGCTGACCGAGTCGATCGGCAAGCAGGTGGGCCAACTGCCGGTGGAGAAGGCCGTGCAAGAGGCTATCCCGACCGAGGTCGGTACGCTCCATCGCCTGCTTGGCAGCCTGCCGAACAGCCGACACTTCCGCCACCACGCCGGCAACCCGCTGGCGCTGGATGTACTGGTGGTAGACGAAGCCTCAATGATTGATCTGGAAATGATGGCCCGCGTGCTCGACGCGCTGCCGCCCGGCGCGCGGCTGATCATGCTGGGCGACAAGGATCAGCTGGCCTCGGTGGAAGCCGGCGCCGTACTGGGCGATCTGTGTCGCGACGCGGATGCCGGTTTTTACAGTGAACAGACTCGCGACTGGCTGGAGCAGGTAAGCGGGCAATCGCTGGCCGCTGCCGATTTGCGCACCGGCGACCAGCAGCAACACGCGCTGGCGCAACAGACTGCCATGCTCAGGCATTCGCATCGCTTCGGCGCCGAAAGCGGCATTGGCGAGCTGGCGCGCGCAGTCAATCGCTGCGCCGCAGACCGCGCGCGTGATTTGTTAACGCGGGGCGGCTTTAGCGATATTCGCAGCCAGCGTTTATCCGGCCCGAGTGATCCGGCTTTTGCCGCGCTGGTGCTTGGTAGCGACAGCGGTCTGCCGGGTTATGCGGCTTATCTTCAGGTACTCAGCGAGCAGCGCCCGCTGGCCGCTACTGCGGCAGCAGACGAGCAATGGCAAAACTGGGCGCGTGAAGTGTTGCATACCTTCGAGCGCTTTCAGTTGCTCTGCGCTGTACGGCGCGGCGATTGGGGCGTGGAAGCGGTGAATCAGCGGGTTGCTGCGCTATTGCAGCGGCGCGGGTTGCTGCGCAGCGAGCAGCTTTGGTACGAGGGTCGCCCGGTACTGGTAACGCGCAATGATTACAGCCTGGGCTTGATGAACGGCGACATCGGCATCGCCCTGCGCATTCGCGAGCCGGCTTTATTGCCGGGGCAGGCGGAAACCGAAGCGCTGCGCGTGGCCTTCGCGCGTAACGATGGCAGCGGCAATATTCGCTTTGTGCTGCCCAGTCGCCTGCCGGAAGTGGAAACCGTGTTTGCGATGACGGTACACAAGAGCCAGGGTTCGGAGTTTGAACACGCTGCGCTGGTGTTGCCAGAGGCGCGTAACCCGGTGCTCACCAAGGAGCTGGTCTACACCGCGATTACCCGCGCCAGTCAGCATTTCACCTTGTTGGACAGCCGTCCCGGGGTGTTCGAGGCGGCGGTGCAAACGCCGGTAAGGCGCATCAGCGGGCTGGATCTGAGTCCCGCGCCGGACTGAGTCAGGCGCGGGTTTTCACATGCCGCAGGTTACATGCCGTTCATTACATTCCGTTCATAAAGTCGGCAGGCGGGGTGCGGTGCTTTTCGTGCAGCTCGCGCATGGCACCAGCGTAATCCAACAATAGCTGCAGCGACCAGTCGGCGCGGGTGCGAATGCGCTGATCATCTTCGCCGCTCACCGCGTCGCCCATCACCGACTCTACATGGCGAACGATCAAGTGCTCCGGTAGGTAGCACAGGCGGCAGTTTTTGTAGCTGGATGAGCGCATCTCGGCAATCGGATAGGCGCCACCCTGACCACTGGAAACCGCTACCAGCAGCGCAGGCTTGTGTGCCAGTTCACGGCGTCCGGCGTACAGAAACAGATTTTTCAGCGCCGGGCAGGCCATGCCGTGCCATTCCGGAGTAATCACTACCACCGCCTGCGCCGCGCGTAATTTCTCGGCAAAGCCCGGCCATGGGTTGTCGGCAGACTCGGTCGGCCACAGCGGCAACGGCTCAGCTGCCAGGTCAATGATGTCGGCTTCGGCGCCCAGCGCTTGCAGACGCTGCGCCAGATACTCGGCAACTCGACTGCTTTGCGCGTCCGGACGGTTGGAGCCGGCAATCAGGGTAATGCGCACACTCATGAAGAGACCTCGGTCGGTTGGGGGGCCGGCTTCTTGACACGTGCCGGTTTACGCACCAGCGGCCAGAATAACTCCTGTTGCCAGCTGGCAGGTCGAATATTCTCGATACCAAACTCGGTTGGGCGGCGGCGGGTGATCTTCGCAGTGCCAAAGAGTATGTCCCAGAAGAACAGCAGGTTGCCGAAGTTGCCCTTGTAGTTGGTCACGCCGTCATCGGCATTCAGGCCGTGGTGCGCGGAGTGCGTGGCAGGCGTGGAAATGGTGCGCTCTACCACCCACATCAGCGGCTGAAGGGCCTTGATCTTGTACAGTTTGGCATCCCAGGGCACGCTGCTGTGCGCGCCAAAAATGACACTCAGCTTGAGGATCAGATAAACGAAATAGACGTGCGCCAGACCCATGTAGATCAGCATGCCGGACAGCCAGATGCCGGGCATCAGCAGATAGTAAAAGCTGTTGTTGCGATAGACGATACGGATGCTCATGTACTTGGCCGAGTGGTGCGCGCGGTGCAGGTCGTAGAGCCATGGCACGCGGTGCGCTAGACGGTGCCACCAGTACTGGGTCATGTCATCGAGCAACAGGAACAGGGCAAAGCCGGCAATCCACGGAATGCCCGCCAGGCTGTCTTTCCACTGCGGCAGGAACAGGCCCAGCAGCGCGGCCGAGGCAAAGGTAATCGCGGGTACGGTAACGCCGAGCAGCAGCGTAGAGCCGATGGTTTCGAGCAAGGCATCACGGCGCTCGCCCTTGGGCTGGAAGAAGCGGCCCAGCAGCATCTCAAGCAGGATGAAGCCGAAGAAGATGCCGGCGACCACTATGGTGGGGTTCAGATTTGTTATTGTTGTTTCCATGCTAACCTCGTTGAGCATTGGCTATTAGTCAGGACATAACAATGAGAAGCCAAATCGGATTTCCCCAACATGCGCACTGAGGACAAAAACCGCGTCGAAGCGGCCAAAATTCCCGCCCAGCGTTATCATCACGGCCCGGTTGGTCAGGTGCTGCAG
>Ga0315338_1003489_pt1 | contig 13602 bp, 11 predicted proteins | sample ASW8metaG_FD_204518 | JGI IMG/M metagenome (GOLD analysis project Ga0315338, IMG submission 204518) | Ammonia-oxidizing marine archaeal communities from Monterey Bay, California, United States - ASW #8 | ecosystem: Environmental > Aquatic > Marine > Coastal | place: USA: California | collected... | reverse complement strand
TTGGGAAGTGGCATTCTGGGGACGACCTGGAAGTGATCCCTGACGCGGGAGGCAACCCGAGGCTTGCTGTCATGGGCAAAGCCCCGACGACCGGTGTCGTCTGGGTACAGATTCGTGACGCGCTGTCTGGCGCGCTGGTCACCACCGTCGGCTTTGGAGCAGATCAGTCTGGCGACGACCTGGAGATCGTGGTTGATGCCGTGGGCGCCGTGAGTCTTGCAGTCATGGGCGAGTCGAACACCGGCGCGGTGTGGGTACAGGTACGCGACGCGGCGACCGGTGCGTTAGTCAAGAAAATCGGGATCGAGATCCCCTAGCCGGTCGGCCGTTGTCCTCGTCTCTTGCCCGCTTAGCGCCGGTGTGATCGCACCCACGCAAGGACCGCCATCCCGAGTGTGGGTGCTCCTGTCGAGCTTCCCACCGAACTCCATGAAGTCGTCTGCCGAGATCGCCTACTGGGGGTCTTACATAATGTTGACTTTGAGTATTCGAACGCGTAAATTCCCGAGGCTTCGTGACGTTGGAGCAGTGATCTGGAGAGACAGGAGTGTGCCCTGTGAGGATATTAGTACTCGGTGGCGACGGATACCTTGGCTGGCCAACGTCCCTCCACTTCTCAGCGCGTGGTCACGAGGTCACAGTCGTTGACAACCTCTCTCGTCGCGCGCGCCACAATGAGCGCAGCACCGACAGCCTCACGCCTATCCTGCCCTTTCGAGCTCGGATAGATGCCTGGCAACGCGAATCAGGCAAGAACATCGACTTTTTGGTTGGTGATCTACAGGACGCCGAATTCGTAAACCGGGTGGTCCGAGATGCTCAACCAGAGGCGATCATCCACTACGCCGAGCAACCGAGCGCACCGTATTCGATGATTGACCGACAACATGCAGTCGAGACGCAAGTCAACAATGTTGTTGGGACACTAAACCTGCTGTTCGCGATTGCCGAATTTGCACCTGACGCCCACCTTGTAAAGCTGGGTACGATGGGCGAATACGGTACTCCTAATATCGCGATCGAAGAGGGTTTCATCGAGATCGAACACAAAGGGAGAAAAGATACCCTACCGTTCCCGAAGATCCCAGGGTCGTTCTACCATCTATCGAAAGTCCATGATTCGAACAACATCTACTTTGCCGTGCGTTCATGGGGTGTTCGTGCCACGGATCTGAATCAAGGTGTCGTCTATGGTATATCGACAGATGAAACAGATATTCACCCTGATCTCATTACGAGGTTCGATTACGATGAATTGTTTGGGACGGTAATCAATCGGTTTATCGTTCAGGCAATAATCGGGCATCCGCTAACGGTCTATGGCTCAGGTGGTCAGACTCGAGGATTCTTGAACATTCGCGATACGTTGCGATGCGTTGAACTGGCGGTACTGAATCCGGCTGACCAGGGTGAGTTTAGAGTGTTCAATCAATTCACCGAGACATTCACCGTCCGCGAGCTAGCAGGAATCGTTCAAACCGCCGCGGCTAGCGTCGAGCTTCCGGTCGCGATCGAGAGCGTGGCGGATCCTCGCGTCGAGGCTGAGGAGCACTTCTATGAGCCGGTCGCGGAGAAGTTCCTCTCTCTCGGTCTCGACCCTACCTATCTCTCAACGGAGCTTGTGACGTCCGTTCTTAACACGGCCAGCACCTACCGCGATCGGATTATCGAGCACGCAATCCTACCTTCGACCCAGTGGCGTCGGGCGTAGGGGAGAGGTCTCGGGCCGTAAGTGAAGATAGTCGTAACCGGGGGCTCCGGCTTCATTGGGACGAATCTCGTCGAGGTGCTGCTGAGCGAGCATCACGAGGTCATCGTCGTCGATGATTTGACTGCGGGCGGAGCTGCGCCGTCCGACAACGTAGTATTTCACCAGCTGTCGTGTCGTGAACTGATTTCCCGAGGTGACATCTGGCAGGGCGCCGACGCATTCGTCCATCTCGCCGGGCGACCCTCCGTCCAGTTTGCCAACGACCATCCACTTGAGGCCTTCGAAGCGAATGTTGGCGACACGTTCCGTCTGCTCGAGGCCGCGGCGAAGCAGGGAATCTCCCGGTTCGTTTTGGCCTCCTCAAACGCCGCCGTCGGTGAAGTGGAAGGTGCGGTGACGGAGCAGGCGGTTGCGAGGCCGGTGTCACTCTACGGAGCGTCGAAACTTGCCGCCGAGGCGTACTGCTCAGCGGCTGCGAGGTCTTGGGGCCTCCGCGCCACGGCGCTGCGCTTTGCAAACGTTTACGGACCTCACTCCGATCGAAAGAGCAGCGTCGTTAACAAGTTCGTCCGGATGGCTATTGAGGGAGGCACTCTCGTCGTCTACGGAGATGGGTCGCAGACCCGTGACTTCATTTACGTCGAGGATGTTTGCCGAGCGATCCTCCGAACCGTTGAGTCGGATGTCGAGGAGCCGGTGCTCCAGATCGCGACCGGAGTCGAGACGAGCGTCGCTGATCTGATCGGATACGTCAGCGCGCAACTGGATGTGGTCCCTCCGTTGAGATTCGCCGACCCGCGAACCGGGGATGTGCACGCGAACAGCGGGGACATCGGCCTCGCGCGTGAAGTGCTCGAGTGGGAGCCTGCGGTGTCGATCGTGGACGGGATCGCAAGGACGGCTGAGTACTATCAGCAGATCCCCAGCAGACTCACCAGCAGGTGAGGTCTGGCCGCTACTGGGGTCGACGGGCGGCGACAGCTGTTCTCCTGGTTGCCCTGTCGATCGCCGCTACCGCCGGCGTCCGTGAGGGTGCCCGCTCCCGAGAACGGGTTCGACAACAGACATCGAGGATTCGTTCCGAAGCGCTCTCAGCCTACCTAGCCGAGCGGGGCGACAGCCGGGTGCCTGACGTCCTGGTCGTCATCCCCGCCTACAACGAGGAAGACTCGCTGCGCGATGTTCTGATCGATGTTCCGACGAAGGTCGGCGGCATGGCCGTTGAAGCACTGGTTGTCATTGACGGCGCGACGGACAGCACCGAAGTGGTTACCCGATCGTTCCTAACTCCCGTGGTTCACGCAATGAACCGAGGTCAGACGGCAGCGCTAGTCACCGGCTACGAGGTCGCCAAGGTGATCGGGGCTTCCGTTGTCGTCACGCTGGACGCCGACGGGCAGATGGTTCCCGCGGAGATCCACAAACTGGTGGGTCCGGTTGTCAGGGGGGAAGCTGATCTCGTGACTGGCTTCCGAACCCACACTGGCGAAGTGGTCGATAGTGTCATCCGCACGATCGGGATTCGACTCTACGGCGCGTTGGCGTCCATCTTGGCTGGTCAGCGCATCAGGGATCCGTCGATCGGGATGCGCGCGATCAGCCTGAGTGCGCTGTCGCGCCTCGCTCTCGTTGAAGAACGATTCGGCGCGGCAGAACTACTCATCCAGGCAAGCAAGAGGAATCTACGGATACTCGAGGTACCCGTCACGATTCGATCCCGTTCTGGAGGCGAGAGCCGGAAGCCCCCAGCGTTTTCGTATGGCCTCGGCTTTGGTTTGGCGATGCTGCGCTCCGCGGCGCGTCGTTAGCGGCACTTTGGACGTCAAGGCTCTCGTACTAGATGCGGATTCTGTGTCGTGCGTCGTCGCCGTGGGCCCGCCGGAGCTGGCTACAGCTGCCTTCCTCGTCGGCCTCAGCGCGCGCAACAACGAAGCCTACTCACCGGCCGCGCCGGTCACATGTTTGAGTTCCCGAGCGCCGACAGACCGTTCAGTCATACCGCTGGCTGCCCGGCTACACGGCCCCATGCGGGAGCCTGCAGTACTTCGATATCTACCCAATTAGAATCGGCGATAGGCGATGATGCTGCTGATTGCCAAAAGCGGCGCGGTGCCGGTTGCGCGATACACCAGGTAGGCCGCGGCCCACTCTTCCGTCCGTCCTCCGGTGACACTCGGTCCGACCACAAGAGTGGTCAACTCTGCGGCTCCTAGTCCGAACGGGATCGCCGAGAGCGTTCCGACTACGATGCCTGCGGCCCAAACGAGGGTGGTGTCGGTGTAGCTGGCGTCAAGGCCCAAGGCCCTCGTCGCGAAGAACAATTGACCAGCTCCTACGGCGAATCCCACGACTGAGAGAGTCGTCACGCCTCCGACCAGGCGTCGATCGCGCCACGGTTCGCCCATCTGATGAGCAAGAGACGCCAAGCGATGTGCGAAGCCAGGACCAGCGTCCGGGGTCGGCAAGGCTGCTAGAAGCCGGACGGTTCCGTAGCCAACGAGTGCCACGAGGCTCGAGGCCAAACCAGCCCAAACGATGCCAGCTTGGCTTCCGACTGATAGGCCTACTAGGCAGGCGCTCAGCAGCAGGAAGCCGAGTGCACGCTCGAAGAGGATCAGCGGCAACGACTCACCCATCGCAATGCCGAAGTCACGTCGAATCGCGATTGCGCGGACGGCCTCCCCGGCAGCTGCAGGGAGCAGTGCGTTAGCCGAGTTGGTTAGGACCACGATTGGCGCGAGCTGATTGAAGCTGATCCGATGGCCCGCCGCGCCGAACACGAAATAGGTCCGGGAAGTCCACAGGAAGATCAGCGGCGCTAATGTCGCCATGCTGGCGACCAAGAATCGCGGATCGGAGGAGCGAAGGAGGGCTGGCCAATCTCTGGCGTCGCCGTGCCAGAGCACCAACGCGATCAGAACGAAGAGGGCAACGGCGATTGCTGCCCTCCGAGTGCCACTCACGGGATGATTGCGACGATGATCTGCGGGCTTTCGAAGATCACCCTCGCCTGATCACCGAGATCGCGGGCAAGCGATGAGTCTGAGAGATCAAAGGGCTGGTACACCCTTGGATCGTTACGGGGCTCTCCTAGCCAGCGCTCGGTTCTGCCCGAATAGACAACAATTATTGAACCAGGAGGAGCCGAATAGTTGTCGCGTACGACGGACCATAGATTCAACACGTAGCTAGAGTTCTGCACGTCGCGCAAAGCAGAGCGTTCCACGGACTGTAGAGTCGGATCCGCGTATGGGCCGCCGCCGAAACTCTCCCGGGCGGCCAGCGACGCCACGACATTCTGAGTCTCAGGGTCACTCAAAAGGAGTGCACTGCTGGCAGTGGCCGAGGATATTACTCTGGCTGCCTCAATCTCGAGTTGAGTGAATGACGTCGCGATTCCGTTATTACTGGATTCGAATCGCTGACGATTTAGAAACTGATCAACCGCGCCGGCACTGACTTGATGACCTGCAAGGATGACGCTTGTCGTCGCGATGATGATCGCCGTGAGCGATCGCATCTGCCTAGAGTCCGCCAGATTGCGGTCTCGCGTGGCGCGAGCCGCGAGTCGTCCCAAGTCAGTGATGGAAGAAAAGAAAACCGAAAGGGCGATGAATGGAATCAAGAAAGAGATGCGCTCGGTACCGCTGATTGGAACAAAATAGACCGATAAAATAACAAACAATAATACGGCCAGATGGTACGATTCTGAACGAGTGTTGACGGCACTCCAAAATCCGGAGATGGCTATCACGAACAGAAGTGGTGACCCAAACACCGAGAGCAGCTTAGTCATAGCCCATTGCGGGTTGACGTTGACAGATGATGACGCCCCGGTGAGAGGGTTCAAATCCTGCTGCCAACCAGGGACCAGGGATGGGTAGGCCACACTCACGGTGAACGCGATGAATCCCGTAGCGATTATTGCGCGCACCAACATGCTGTGAGTAGGCATCAACGAATTGATCGCAAATGTGACTATCCCAACAAGGCTAAGCGTGGGATGGATCAGCAAGGATGTACCGAACCAACCGATCCGATGTCTGACTGTCTGGGTGCTGCCCAACAGTAGAAATATTGCGGCGAAGAGTGCCGGGGATAGATGTATCGGGGAAAAGCCGTCACTCCAACGGAAAAACCACATCGACAATACTGCGGCGGATAATGATACAAATTCTGTCGCTCCTAATCGCTGCCCTATCCGGTAGAACAGCCAGATCAGGATGGGCATCGTGAGGAACGGCGCGAACCAGCCCATTCCGATGAAATCGATGGGCGTACCACCTGTCATACGGATGGCGATTGCACTCAGCAAGTGAAACGTCGATGGATACGCGTTGATGTGGAAAGACCTTGAGAGTTCGCTCGGAAGGGGAGCGAAGATATCGTTGAACATTGGCGTGACGGCGGTTAGGTGCGTGAACTCGTCCCAAGCGGGGTACAAGGGGAATGGACTCCACCAACGGAGCGTGGCGGCAGCTAGAAGGCCGAGAGCAGTCGCGGCGAGTATCGGAATGCGATCGCTCCAAGTTGACTTACGAATAAGAACTCGAAAGCCAGAGGCATCGGGCGCGACGGGCACGACGGGCGCGATCAGAACTCCCAGGAGGGCCGATGAGGCCGTGTACGAGATCATGAGGTCGAGGCTAAAGACGCCAAGACTCGATGACAGCCATGCAAGATCGAGGAGCACTACGAGCCCGATCGGCAACGCTAAGACGAGGTGATCACGAGTCGTCGCCGGCTGAGACCGGCCGAGGCTTCGGAAGAATAGCGCTGTCGGGGCGGCTCCGGCGGCGAGGGGAACGAGGGGAAGGGAGACGACGGCACCGAGGGTTCCGAAGAAAGACCACGCCTCTCGTGCAGGCGTCGAGGTCAGAACAAGCATGGCGCTGCCGAGCACGAAGAGAACGGCGAGCCGATTTCGTCGGATCGCTAGTCCCTGGGGCACATGTCGGCCTGCCCACGCGGAACTAACGATGGGCCATCCTCCCCGCCTCGTCGCGCGCCGAGCCCATGTGGCCGTCATGTTCGCGTCGATGCGTCGCATCAAGATGTAGCTCCGACGGCAGCGCTGGATAGGATGCTCTCAGAATCACAGACGGCTCCGATTGAACGACGGTTTGGGCGTTCCGTTTTGCGCGACACAAGACGCGTCTCCAACACTGTCGACGCTCGAAGTTGGAGCTTGTAGTTTAGTCATAACGAGAACTCGAATGTTCGCTCATCCGACAGATAGAGGCGTTCGGTCGTGCGATAGTGCTCGGAGCGGGACGGGCAGGACGCTACGTGTGAAGATCCTCTGCTTTTCGAAGGTTTCGCCAGTAGCTCCGCAGGTCGGAGGTGCCGAGCTACGAACGTGGGAATGTGCACGGCGCTGGGCGGCAGACGGGCATCATGTCGCAATCGTTTCAGGTCGCACGTCCGCTAACGAGGTCCTGGGCCATCGAGTGGTCGAAGGGGTTGATATCCACGTGGTGCGGACGCTACCGACGGTCGCATTCCGCATGAAGAGGCTGAGCTACTGGGTCTCTCGGGCGATGTCGTACGCTCAGTCAATCGTATTCCGTCCCGGGGGAGACTGGGACGTTGTTCGCGATGATGTCTCGCCCTTCCCGAGTGCCTACCCGCTGCATGCCAGACGTCTCGGGATTCCAGGCGTCTTGGTTGTGCATATTCTCTTCGGCGCCGCTCGAGGTTGGATTGATGTGTATGGTCCGATCGGTGCGGTCGGAAGCGTAGGTGAAGCTGCAATACGGCGTGGAGTGATTCCGTCAGTTCGGGTCGTATCAGCGAGCGATTGGCTCGTTCCGCAGCTCGCCACATCTGCGAGAGTCGATCCTATTTGGATACCGAACGGTGTCGATGGCAGGCGATTCCGTCCGTCTGACCAGCCACGCCCAGATGGCCCGGTCCGATTCCTCGTCGTCGGCCGGTTCGGGCCACTCCCGAAGGGCCAGGCAGATGTGGTCAGGGCCCTGGCGAAGCTTCCAGCGGAGTTCGAGGTGACGTTTGCTGGGGACGGGCCCGAGCTGTCGGCAACGGTGCGCTTAGCGCGGGACCTTGGCGTCGGCGAACGCTGCATTTTTCTAGGCAATGTGCCAACCGAGGAGATGCCGCAATTGTATCGAAGGCACGACGCTTTCGTTCTCAGTTCGTATTCTGAAGGGCTACCCCTCACCTACCTAGAAGCGATGGCCAGCGGACTGCCTATCGTCTCCACCGACATCCTGGCCACGGCATCGCTGACGCCCGTCAGTCAGGCTCTGACATTCAGTCCCGGTGATATCACTTCTCTTGCGAACCACTTGCAGTTGCTTGCAGCCGATCCGGTCTTGCGCCAGTCGATGGGGCGGGCGTCGCGGGCAGGTGCTCTGGCTAGATTCACGTGGGACGAGACTGCGAGGCGGGAACTTGAAGTGATGCACGCAGCAAGCGCCAGTCATGGGGGCTAGGCATTCGATAGCGTCATTGCGTTATTGCGGCGTCCTCGTGCTGTTGGTGCTTTTAGCCGCGTGTACTTCGCAGCCTGGAGTGGCGATCGTGACAACTACGGCCGAGGCGAACACATGCTCTTCACCCACGTCTTCCCCGCTCGATGCCGCAGAGATTATCTCTGACGGACTGGGTAGTGCAGATTTTCGTTGCGTAGAGATGTCGGGTTGGAACCTAGACAATGCAAATCTCAGCTTTGGACGATTGCATGGCGCTATTCTCACGGAAGCCCAGCTCAACTCAGTACTTCTTGACGGCGCGGATCTGAGTGACGCGATCTTGGTGGACGCATTGCTGATCCGTTCGAGCCTCATCAACGTGAATCTGCAGGGGGCGAACTTGACGGGGTCAAGGCTCGATTCAGCCGAACTGTCGGGAGCTGACCTGCAAGACGCGGTTCTGGCTTTTTCGAGCCTCGAAGGCACGGACCTGCGCGGCGCGAAGCTTAATCGAGCCAGGCTGCCCGGGGCAGACCTCGATGAGTCGATGCTTCAGGGTGCAGATCTCCGGCGGGCAGACCTCCGTGCTGCGACCCTGCGCGGGGCGGATCTCCGAGGTGCAGACCTGAGTAATGCGCTCCTTCTAGGTGCCGAGATGACGGGCGCCACGGTGCAGAGTGCGAAGTGGTTCGATACTGAATGTCCAGATGGGACCAATAGCGACGCGAACGGCGGGACGTGCGAGGGGCACCTCGAGGTGGAGTAGGGACACGATCGAGGGGCATCCGCGGCCCGCCAAGTAGTCATCCGGCACTGACATAGCCGTCAAGCGACCGTGGGAAGCCGATAGCTTCGGCCGATGATGCCCGGCGACAAAACGGGGGAGGGATCTGCTCGTCAGATGCGTAGTCCGGCCATGAGCACCATGAGGGCTATTTCCAGAGACGCGAGACGAGGCGTTGAGCGCGGGAGAGGGGATCCAGTCCGGGGACGGGACCAGCGTCGAAGACACCGCCGTGTTCCGCACGAATCGAGATGCCGTTGCGGTCCACTGACCCGTCGGCGCGCACAATTTGGCCGACGAACTCACCCTCTGCGGGAGGCGCCGGAAAAGGCCTCACGGTTTCGCCCTCGAACCGGACAAATTCCGAGTGAATCATGGCGTCATCACGAGCGATTGGGTAGACCGACGATCGAAGAAACGTTTGGTCGAGCCCCCATCCGTCAGGGCCGACTTTGTAGCCGACGAAACGTCGTAGTCGCCATTTCCTGATCAAGGTCGAGATTGGCGGGAGCGACCCGGGGATGAGCCCCCACATGCCGCCCATGATCGGACTATTGTGCCGCGGGTGGTCGCGCATGACATGAAACCGCGTGTTGCTTGACAGCCACTCGTCTACCGCCAAGGCCTCACGAGTGCTGATCCGACTGTCAACATCCCGAAAGATCACTGCCTCGGCTTGCATCTCATCCGCGGCAAGGAGGCGCCAGAGCATGCCATCAGCGACGCCTCGTCGAGTCATCCTTCTGATCTCGGCTCCATTCATCGCCAGGTCCTTGATCAGATCCTCTGAGATCTCTTGAGACACGTAGAACCGTGCGGTCCAGCGTGGGTACACATCTCGCGCGAGCCGTGCGTTCTCTAACGCTCCGACCAAATAGATCGAATCGTTCCCGTACAACGAGAACGCAATCAGGCGAGTGGCGTCTGTACTCTTCATGTTGAAGCCTCACCTGATCAGGGCGCCAACTTCGAGCTGTTTCTCGGCGCTACAGGATTCTGCGACGCTGCCGGACTCGGCAGCTGGGCGGGGCTGTCAAGAAGCCTACTCTAGAGGACGGGTACCAGCGCTGTTTCGTTCGTGCGTTGATGGCATCGGTGTCAGCCTGGGGGCCGGCGACGCAGATGAACCACTCACTCGTCTAAGCTCAGTGGAGCACCAGCAAGGCGGCATCGCCGTGGTCTACGCGCGGGGCAGTCAGATCAGCCACGCTCGTGAGAGGGATCGCGAAGTGTCGCATCCAGTGAATCGATGCGCTGGGCCGCTTCACCCAACGGAGGTTCACGTGACCAGAGTGTCGTCCCGTCGGAAATCGACACGCTGACCCTGCTTGGCGAGACAGCCGCGGGGCTGACCGATTGTCCCCGGGGTGTTGTCTTTGCATCGCTGCTGCGGGCCGAGTGGACTGTCAATCCCCGTCACCGCTCAACTCTGGATCGGCCGTTCATGATGTGTGTCGACCGGTAGTGGAACGTCGACCTCCCATGGAGCCACAGCATTCTCGGGACTCTGCTCGCCACCGGCGCCGCGGCGCGTCGTGGCTGCTCGTTGTCGACGAGCAAGACCGGCCCTTGGCGGTGAAGCCACACGTGCTGTCAGCAGCGTGGCTGACCTTGTTCGCAAGTCTCGCAGGAATCTCGGCGGTGACAACGACGTCTTGGTTCCAGTCCGTTGTCGCCCTGACGTTCGCTGTGACGGTTCCAATCGGTGTTGGGGCCATCCCAGTATGGCTATCCACCAGGTGGACTCGCATCCGCGAGTTCGAGGCGTGGGAGTTGCTCGCGACCAGCGGCTTGATCGGCATCCCGCTCACTCTCGCCCTGGGTGTCGGAGCCGCAGCGTTAGGTCGCTCGCCGACGGCTGTTGTGACCGTTACAACTGTCGCTGGGCTGACGGTCGCGCCTTTCTTCGCGACCGTGCCGCTTCCGCTGAAGCCATCCCTGGGGCGTTCAGCGGCTTATCCGGTCGTTGGGATCGCCGTGGCACTGTCTGTCGCTGCTGCATTCCGGGCCAACAGCCCGTTTCCGTTGCATCCCGCGTGGGATTGGTTTGTGCACCTTTCCGCGACGAGGACGATTCTGGCGGGCGACTTCTCGGTCCTTCCAACTGAGCTGAGCGATTCGTTCAAGGCGAACCACTACTCGAGCTTCTTTCATGCCGCGCTCGGCTCAGGGATGCGCGTGGCGTCCGTCAGGGTCGAGGAGGGGCTCGGGGTGAGCTGGCTAGCGCCCTTCGTCGTTCTTCCTCTCATGGTCTTCGCTGCTGCTCGCTATGCTCAGCACGTCCTTAAGTCGCCCCCTGAGTTAGCCTGGGCGGCCGCCGCGGGTGTTGCCTTGCTCCAGCAGTGGGGACAGCCGATGGCCGGCGTCTACTTCTTGCCGGCGTCGATCGTCACGGTAATTTCTCTGTTTGCCGCTTCAGCGGCAACGTCACGCGGAGCGGCTGCGGGCCTCTCGGCGGCGGCGCTGATGCACCCGTGGATGGCGATCCTCGCTGGGCCGCTGCTGATCCCGCGAATCTGGCTGCTTACCGGACCCGCCTCGCTACGTGTCCTGGTCGGCGGGGCAATCGCTGTCACCGCACTCCAGCCAGGACTCCTGCCCGCCAGTTCAGTCGAGCTGAATCCGTTTGCTCCAAACGATTGGCCAAGCTACGCGACGCCTATCAGGGAGCAATGGGTCGGGCTGTCCTCGTCCGTCACCCGACCGCTACTGCTGGCTGTGGCTGGACTGACCACTATCACAGGCGTACTTGGACGCCGGACAGACGCAAGCCTCGTAATGCTTGTCGTCTACTTGTTGATTGTGGTGGCTCCGGTCGCGGGCACGGAGCGTGCAACTGGGCTCCTTCCGATATTCGTTACGACCAATGGTGCCCTGGACGTCCGCTTCATTCTTCTGAGATTCAAGCGGATCTTCCCGCCCGCCGAAGCTGCTGTTACTGCGTTCACCGCAGCGATCATCTTGACCGTGTGCTTTGCCGCGCAGTTGCGTCCTGGCTCCCCGCTCAGCTCGTTTCTCGATCGGACCACCGTCGGAGGCGTGACGAGTTCCGTTTCCCAGTCCGAAATACAGGTGGCCCGGCTCATTGAAGATCTCCCCGAGCGAGACACTCTCGTCATCGTGAGCGATCCCGATACCCAGAACATCGTTGGGGCTCTGGCCGGGGTTCGATCACTTGGTGGGGGTCCGTTCCCTCCAAGCGACATAGAGTCTCAGGCGGCGGGAATCCTTCTCGATCCAGAGAACCACGACGTGTTCGCAGAATTGAGGAGCACGATCGTTGGCTACTACGGGGCCGAGGCGGAGGCTGCACCCATTCTGATCATCTACTCAGGACGAACAGAAAAGTGGCTAGCAACCGGCGACCGGTCCTACAACCCAGCGGCCGCGCTGTCCCCGCTAACGGTCGAGGCACTTGCTGGGCTCGAGTCGGCCCGAGTAATTGCCAGAACTCCGTCCGAGATCCTCGTGCTAAGCCATGACGAATAAGCGTCGGATTCGTCGCCCGACCGCCGGTCGTCTCGACTGTGCCTGAGCTTCTGGCGATCACCGGTGAAATGCTGACACAATCAGTGCCCGGATCGGGAAGTTGGAGTCGCTGCGAGACTCTCGGCATCGTTCGTACGCGGGTTCGAGTCTGTCGTCGACATAGACAACTGGCGGCCCGGCCGCAATTGGCTCCCCGGTGCAGTGGAGAAGGCCCCACCTAACGGCCGGGGGCGGGAGACAACGGCGTTCGACGCGCGGGCCGACAGCGGTCTGGCGTTTGGGAGGCTCATCGTCTCTGCGCTTGCAAGTGTAGGGGGAGCGAATGGTCACGCCGAGAACAGCGCCACAAACGCCTCGACCCTCTCAAATTACGCAAGCGATCTGTGATGGTTTGATCGTCGAGGTAGCGAATGTCGGTGACGTTCGGGAGCGGGAGCCTTGGATCGTAGCGAGGATCAGGTGCCACGAATCGGGATTGATTGTGGCCGTTGTCGCGCCTCATAGTCCTTCATCCCGGGGTGCGACGTGGCAGGTCGCGCGTGTCTTCGTGCAAGTCGGTGATCAAGTCCGGCTCGGGCGAGCCCTGGCTGAGCTGGGCGAAGTGCAGGAGGGAAGAAGGATCGCCCGCTTCGCCAACTTCGTTCGCGCGGTTCTCCGACGGTGAGGGTGGACGTGCCCAGATCACCCGACCGTTCGTCCCCGTCGTTTCGATAAGTCTGGACGGCGGCCCCCACTCTCGCGAAGGGGAGGGCGGAGCTGTTCCACGCCAGTGAAGCTGTTGCTGATGACTTCGGGAACCGCCTGACGACAGCCCTTATCGCACACCTCACGCCGGTGAGAGCGTTGGTCTCGTAGACAGGTCAGCCTGGCACGGGTTGTGAAATTCGATGTCCGAGTTCCAGGTCGCACGGAACCGATCTTCGATCGCGACTCGACCCCCAGGGCTACGAGCTGCGTGCCGGAGACTCGGTGTCCCACCCGCCTCGATGGATTTCAGCTGGCGATCCCCATCCCCGAAGCTCCCGTGAGGGGAGAGCGCGAGGATCTCCCCCTGCGGCCGGGGCAGCTAAGGCACCTCGATCCGGACCTTCTTGATGAGCGCGCCGGTCGTCGCGTTGCGCACCTGTACCCACACCGCACCGGTGGCCGATTCACCCATGACGGCGAGGCTGGCAGTGCCAACC
>Ga0315338_1003487_pt1 | contig 13615 bp, 12 predicted proteins | sample ASW8metaG_FD_204518 | JGI IMG/M metagenome (GOLD analysis project Ga0315338, IMG submission 204518) | Ammonia-oxidizing marine archaeal communities from Monterey Bay, California, United States - ASW #8 | ecosystem: Environmental > Aquatic > Marine > Coastal | place: USA: California | collected... | reverse complement strand
GGCAACAACGTCTCCCAGTTTACGAAAATAGGCATCCTTTGATTCTGGTGACAGTTCGTACTCCCAGACCGTATAGCCTGGGTTGGCTGGAATGATCATTACTGGTCCCCTTCGCGTGTACTCAAGCGCTCGCGTTCAGCAAGCCAAGTCAGGACATCGCTGCGCCGATATCGGATCGCTCGTTCGGTGATGCGGAGGAACTTTGGGCCGTTACCCCTCTGGCGTGCCAACTCGAGGAATTGCACAGAAACGCCGAGCCAAGCGGCAAGGGCCTTCGTCGTCAGCAGTACTTGAGGGTCTCCCGAACCGTACTCGATAAGCGAGCCGGCTCGCTTATCAAGGTGGAAAGTGCCGGCGCGTGGCCCGCGCAGGCTATTGTCAAGGGATGCCATTTCGGTCTCCTGCGCCGGGCACAGGAGCTCAAATTGAAAAGAGCCCCGCCCCGGCTTCAGCCGGTTTTGCGGGACCCTGTTGGCGCTGCCGCGAATATATCTCGTGACCGCTGCCTCAATAGGCCTAGTTTAACGGAACCCGGCGGATTGCTCACCGCCCCTGACCGAATGCACGCACGGCATTTCAGCCGGGCAGCATCAGCGACATTATACTCAGGGTTCAGATTCGTCCAACCACAAAATGCGCCAAACCTACCATAGCGATGGCGATGACTATCTCGCAAATTAGGCCAAATTAGGTTATTTAAAAATGAATTGAAATAACCAAAAACTACCAATTTTCCAATTAACTCATTGTTATCATAAAGTTATTTGGTAGGCGCACGGGGACTCGAACCCCGGACCCGCTGATTAAGAGTCAGCTGCTCTGCCAACTGAGCTATACGCCCTCCAAGGCCGCTATAGCAAAGCCCCTGCGGTTTGTCGATAGGGTGCGCTCAATCGAGTTCGAATAGGGCCCAACGGTACCAGGCAAGGCCCAAAACTTCATGAAACGCGTTGTAGCTCGCCTGCAGCGCCTTGGCCGAGGGCAGGAAGGTTCGCAGGCCGGAGAGAACAGCGCGGCTATACGTGCTCGGCATCGGCACGGCCGACAGACCAGCGGCTTCGAACGCGGCGACGGCGCGCGGCAGGTGCCACGCCTGGGACACCAGATAGACCGTGGAAATGCCCTGTTTCTTCAGGATACGTGCGCTGAATTGCGCATTTTCATAGGTCGACGTTGCGCGGGTATCGAGCCATTTCGGCGTAATGCCAAAATCTTCTCGCAAGACTTTAACCATCAAGGCGCCGACCGGCTCGGGATCGTCTTCCGCACCGCCGCCCGTCACCAGGATCGGCAAACCAGACGCCCTGTGGAGGCGCGCGCCATGCTGCAACCGTTCCAAGGTCATCGCGTCGACGGTGACGGTGTCGCCGGCAGGCGCGGTGTAACCGTAGCCGGCCGAAAGGATGACGATCGCCTGCGGCGGCTCGCCTCCCGCTCGGATGGATCGCGGCGTATCGACACCCGCTTCGACGGCGATCAGCAGCCGCGAGGCGATAAAGGACGTGCTCAACAGGTAAAGCAGGACGGCGCCAATTGCGGCAACCGCGGCGCCTGTCCGCCGCGCCAGGCGCCGTAGCAGCAACCCGACAACGATAACCGCAACCAGATTGGCGGGCGGCAGGGATAATGCTTTTAGCAGTTCGTACATCGTCGGGTTTCAGCTTGTAGCGATGTACGTGTCAACCGCCTTCGCCGTGCCGGCTGACGCGTACATGGCGGTGGACCGACACGCAAATCAGGAATCCAAATCCGGCAAGAACAGTGATCATCGCGGTGCCGCCAAAGGAGATCAGCGGCAAAGGCAAGCCGACAACTGGAATTAACCCCATCACCATGGCGATATTGATAAACGCGTACAGGAAAAACACCACCACGACGCCCATCGCCAACAGCCGGCCGAACTGGTTCTGGCTGCGCAGCGCGATCGACAACCCGTACAACAACAGCAAGGCGTACAGACCAAGCAGACCGAGCCCGCCGACGAGGCCGAACTCTTCGGCCAGCATGGTGAAGATGAAATCGGTTTGCCGCTCTGGCAGAAATTTCAGGTGACTCTGCGTTCCTTCCATAAAGCCGCGGCCGAACAAGCCACCGGACCCGAGCGCGATCTTCGATTGCATGATGTGGTAACCTTCCTTGAGCGGGTCCACATCGCTCGACAGGAAAGTCAGAATTCGATCCTTCTGGTAGTCCAGCAGGAACGGCCAGGCGATCGGCAGCGCCGCTGCGCCGGCGGTCAGAACGACGACGAACTTCCAGATCCGCACGCCCGCCAGAAAGAACATCGCACCGCCGGTGATTACCAGGAAGAGTGCGGTCCCGAGGTCTGGCTGCCGCTGGATCAACAGGACCGGCGCCGCGATCAGCAACAACGGTACGATCAGGAAATGCGGCCGCGCGATGTCCTCGATATTCATGCGATGGAAATAACGCGCGAGCACCATGATCAGCGTGATTTTCATGAATTCGGATGGCTGCAGCTGGAATTGTTGGCCGATTTTTATCCAGCGTTGCGCATGATTGATCTCCGTACCGAAGAACTCGACATACACCAACAGGCCCAAGGTAAGCGCGTAGAAGACGTAGGCGTAACGCAGCCAGAAACGAATATCGATTACGGCGATAACCAGCAGCATGACCAGCCCAGCCGAAAATACCACCATCTGTTTCGAGGCCCAGGGCGAAATATTGCCATTCGCGGCGGAGTAAAGCATCGCGAACCCGATCGACGCTATCGCCGTGATCAGCAGAACCAGCGCCCAATTAACCTGCCAGAACTTTCGGGCGAAACCCATATCCGAACTGTCGCGGGTCCGAATCATGGTTTCGGCGCCCTCGCCGTCGGAGCGGTTATCGCGGCGACGTCTTTCGTATCGCCATCGCGCGCGGAGTTACGTTGCAGGGCATGCTCCAAAAGGTCGCGGGCGATGGGTGCGGCGACCTTCGAGCCGCCGCCACCATGCTCGACGACCACCGCGGCGACATACTGCGGCGCATCGACCGGCGCGAAGCCGACGAACAGCGCGTGGTCGCGCTCCCGCCACGGCTTTTCGGCGTTCTTTCGGACGCCGCCCTCGCGCTCCGCCATACTAATCCGCCGCACTTGAGAGGTGCCGGTCTTGCCGCCCATCGCAACATCCGGGCCCTTCAATCGGGACCGGCGCGCCGTGCCCCGCGCGTGGTTCACCACCTGATCCATCGCCTGTATGACGATTTTCCGCGAGGATTCCAGGATACCGGCCAACGGAAATTCGGGTTCCGGTTTAGGCGCGATGGCGTCGGCTTCGATCCTGTGCCGCGTCAATCGGGGGGTGACCGCAAATCCACCATTGACCAACCGCGCGGTCATGACCGCGAGCTGCAAAGGCGTTGCCAGGACGTATCCTTGACCGATCGCAGCGATCACCGTCTCGCCTTTCTGCCAGCTACTGCCGATTGCCGCGCGTTTCCAGTCCCGAGTCGGGATCAGACCGGATTTCGCGCCGGAGATATCAATATCGTATGTCGAACCGAGGCCGAGCCGCCGCGCCATCGCGGCGATCTTGTCGATGCCGATCTTCAACGACACATCGTAGAACCAGATATCGCAGGACTCGCGCACGGCGTCGACCAACGCCATCCGTCCGTGACCGTGCTTCTTCCAGCAATGGAAGCGCCGATTTCCGAGGGTCATGTAGCCACGGCAATAGGTATTGTGCCCGACCGGTATACCGGCTTCGAGGGCAGCAAGGGCTACGGCGATCTTGAAGGTCGAGCCCGGCGCGTACAGCCCCGCGATCGCTTTGTTGATGAGCGGCGCGTGCGGGTCGCGCAACAGACCGCGCCATTCATCGCCGCTCAGCCCTTCATTGAAGGCATTCGGATTAAAGCCCGGTGACGAAACCATGGCCAACACGTCGCCACGATGCGCGTCCATGACGACTGCGGCCGCGCTCTTTTCCTGCGCCAGCCGCTCCGCGGTCACGATCTGCAGGCCGATATCGAGCGTCAACGACACTTCCCGGCCTGGTTCGCCCTCCTTGCGGCGCAGCTCCCGTATCACCCTCCCGACCGCGTTGACTTCGACCTGGCTGTTGCCAGCCTTGCCGCGCAGCGCCGTATCGTAGCGCTTCTCGATACCGCTCTTGCCAATCCGGAAGCCCGGCAGTTCGAGCAGAGGATCCCGCCCCGTCAGATCTTTCTCCGAAACAGCGGCAACATAGCCAATAACATGCGCCACCGAAGGACCCAGCGGATAGAAACGGGACAACCCGACTTCGATTTGGACGCCGGGCAGATTGGGCGCGTTGACTTCCAAGCGGCTCACCTCACCCCAGCTGAGATTCTCCGCCACCGTGATCGGTACGAAAGCGCGGCGCCGCTCCGCGTCGCGCAAAACGCGCAGCGTATCGATCGAACCGGTCTCCAGAATCTCTTCCAGCCGCGCCAGCGTCGCCGGAAGTTCCTTCGCCTGCTCGCGGATGACAACGACTCGGTAGTTCTGAACGTTGATCGCGATCGGCTCGCCGAACCGGTCGAGGATATAGCCGCGCGGCGGGGCCAGCAGACGCAAATTGATCCGGTTGTCCTCGGCAAGCGTCCGGTAGTGTTCTGCCTGCAGGACCTGAAGGTAGTACATGCGCGCGCCAAGCCCAGCGAACAGTGTCATCTGGCCGCCCAAAAGGATCGCGGCGCGGCGGCTGAACACCTTCTCCCGGGTCTTGTCGGGTTTCATCCTACTCCACCACCGGCAAGGTGCGCTGCATGCGCGCGAACAGCCACGCCACGACGGGATAAAGAGCAATCGTCATCAGATACTTGAAATAGGCTGGCCGTGGTGAAATGAGCGCTTCCACGAAGGCCGAGATCAAGACCCACTCCACGATCAGCGCCCCGGCGGCCACGACCATGAACCCCCACCAAACCACGAGAAAGGATTTGGCGTAGAAAAAGCGCCGCTGGGAGACGCAAATGCCATAAGCCGCCAAAAAGATCAGCGTATTTATGCCCAGCGGGCCGCCGGAAAGAATGTCCTGCAGAAATCCGATGACGAAGATCGCCGGCGCGGGCAGCAGATCGGCGCGATGCAAACCCCAGTAATAGACCGCCATGAGGGCCAGCATGGGCACGACGAAGCTGGCTTCCGGAAGGCGCAGAGGGATGACGCTGACCACGACGAGGCACAGACTGACCAGCAGCGGAGTCATGATCCGCGCAACGAAGTCCAACCGTTGCCAGACGGTTCCTTTCATCCTTTTGCCGGGCTCCCAAAGGGCGGTTCTTCCTGATACCCTATCTCAATTCGATAGCGACATTCGACCGCAATAGGCCGGTTTAGTATTCCCGATCCGCGGTACGGTGGCGCTCACTGTCCAGGACGCCCGCCAGCCCGTAATCGATGATACGGATATATTCCAGTTCCGATGTGGTAACAAAAGTCTCGACCCGGATCCCTTTGGCGCCGATCGACGACACGGCACCGACCGGGATCCCCGGCGGAAAAACCCCGCCCTGCCCCGAAGTCATAATCCGAGCGCCCTGCCGAACCTGCGCATTGGCCGCGAGGTAGATCAGTTTCGGCTGTAACGAGTTGTCGCCGGCCAGAACCGCCCGCTCTCGATCGGGACCGACGACAACGGGAATCCGGCTATTCAAATCGTCGATCAGCAATATTCGCGACGAACGTTGCCCGATATCGACGACCCGTCCAATCAAGCCTGCGCCAACCACGACTGGCAGACCGACACGAACGCCGTCGCGCCGGCCGGCGTTGATCAACATGCTGCGCACGAACGTGCCGCCCGTATCGGCGATCACCCGCGCGGATATAAATTGCGAAGCATTATCCGGCACGAAATTCAGCAGGCCGCGCAGGCGCTCGTTCTCGGCGGCCAGGTTGCGCGCTGCCGTATGCCATTGGATCAGACGAGCATTTTCCGCCCGAAGCGCCTCGTTCTGTTGGCGAAGATCGACCAGGAAGCTGGCTTCATCGAAGATCGCGGCGCCAGTTGCAATCGGCCGCGACAAGGCGTCGAGTACGGGGGCAAAGCCATCCGTAACCACCATTCGGGCACGATCGAAGACTCTCGGGTCGGCCTTACCGAGCAGCAGAACACCCCCGGCGGCGATGAGCAGGAACAGGAATGCGAAACGCTGCGCCATCGCGCGCAGCGGTGCGGCCACTCTCTGAAACGGTTCAGGTCGTTTTGCCACGATCCGCGGTTCCTTGCCGTGTCGCCATCAGGCCCCTGGGGGGCCAAGCTCAATACTCGCTGATCAGAACGTTTTTCAGCGTCTTCATTTCTTCCAGACAGCGTCCGGTGCCCAGGGCAACGCAGGATAACGGGTCGTCCGCGATCGATACCGGCAGTCCGGTCGAATGGCGCAGAACGAAATCGAGATTTCCGAGCAAGGCGCCGCCACCTGTCAGAACGATCCCCTTGTCGACGATATCGGCCGCCAGTTCCGGCGCCGTATGTTCCAGCGCGACCTTTACGGCCTCGACAATCGCACCAACCGGCTCGGCCAGGCTCTCCGCGATTTGGCGTTCGCTAATCAGAAGCTCCTTGGGCACGCCATTCATCAGATCGCGGCCCTTGATCTCCATGACATCGCCTTCGCCGTCCTCGGGCGGACAGGCAGAGCCAATTTCCTTCTTGATCCGCTCGGCGCTGCTTTCGCCGACTAGTAGATTATGGTTGCGACGGATATAGGCGATAATCGCCTCGTCCATCTTGTCGCCGCCAACCCGGACCGAACGCGAATAAACGATGCCGCCCAGCGAGAGAACCGCGACCTCGGTCGTACCGCCGCCGATATCGACGACCATCGACCCGGTCGGTTCGGTGACCGGAAGACCGGCGCCGATTGCCGCCGCCATTGGTTCTTCAATCAGGAAGACCCGTCGCGCACCGGCCGCTTCGGCGGATTCCTGAATGGCGCGCCGTTCCACCGCCGTTGAACCGGACGGCACGCAGATGATGACCTGCGGGCTGGCGAAGCTGCGCCGGTTGTGAACCTTGCGGATGAAGTGCTTGATCATTTCCTCGGCGACTTCGAAATCGGCGATGACGCCGTCGCGAAGCGGGCGAATGGCCTGGATGTTACCGGGCGTACGACCCAGCATCATCTTTGCCTCGTCGCCGACCGCGAGCACCTGTTTTTTGCCCTTGATCTCGGCAATGGCAACGACCGAGGGCTCGTTGAGAACGATTCCCCGGCCTTTCACATAGACCAAAGTATTTGCGGTTCCAAGATCAATCGCCATATCGGCGGACAACATACCCAGAATACGTGAAAACATATTTAACGAGCCACTCCCAAGCCTCTAAATGTCACTATTCATGCTCCTTGGTATTTAATCGATTTACCGCACCAAACACCGGTTCAATCGAATTCAGTGCAGTATTTACATCCATCCGTAGCGACAACGTACAGTACGCTTCACGGATACTAAATCAAAACGGATATAGTTAAAAAGTCTTTAAAGTTTATTTCAAAACACGAACTTGCAAAGAAAATATGCTTAATAAGCCCTCAAAGCGGACAAATTCTTAAACGCGAACGCCCGGAACGCGAAAACGGCGTCCCGGGCGTGCCGGATAACGTCTTTCCCGCCGCGTGCAAACAAATGACGGGAAAGCGGATCAGTTCTTGGACTTGTCGACCAGCGCGTTTTCCGCGATCCACGGCATCATGCCGCGCAACCGTGCGCCGACCTCTTCCAGCGAATGCTCGCCGGACATCCGCCGCTCGGCCTTGAGTCGCGGCTGGCCAGCGGCGCATTCGTTCATCCAGGCGTGTACGAATTCGCCGGTCTGGATCCGCTTGAGAATGCCCTTCATCGCCGCCTTGCTTTCATCGCCGATGACTTCCGGTCCGCTGACATAATCGCCGTATTCCGCGGTGTTCGACACCGAGTAGCGCATGTTGGCGAGGCCGCCCTCATAGATCAGATCGACGATCAGCTTGACCTCGTGGACGCACTCGAAATAGGCCATTTCCGGCGCGTAGCCGGCATCGACCAGGGTCTCGTACGCGGCTTGGATCATCGAGGTCAGACCACCGCAGAGCACCGCCTGCTCGCCGAACAAGTCGGTCTCGCATTCTTCCTGGAAAGTTGTCTCGATGATGCCGGCGCGGCCGCCGCCGATGGCTGCGCCGTAGGACAGGCCGACATCGTGCGCATTTCCGGAGGCATCCTGATGCACCGCGATGAGGCAGGGGACGCCGGCGCCGCGCTCATATTCCGAGCGGACGGTGTGGCCGGGCCCTTTCGGCGCGATCATGAAGACATCGATATCGTCGCGCGGTTCGATCAGGTTGAAATGAATGTTGAGGCCATGCGCAAAGGCGATCGCCGCGCCCGGCTTCATGTTCGGTTCGAGGTCGGCACTGTACAGGTCGCGCTGGATCTCATCCGGCGCCAGCACCATGACGACGTCGGCCCACTTCGCAGCATCCGCCGGCGACATGACCTTGAAACCGGCATCTTCTGCTTTCTTGGCCGAGCCGGATCCTTCGCGCAGCGCCACCGCGACTTCCGGCGCACCGCTGTCGCGCAGGTTCATCGCATGTGCGTGGCCCTGGCTGCCATAGCCGACTATGGCAATCTTCTTGCTTTTCACCAGATTGACGTCGGCGTCACGGTCGTAATAAACGCGCATTGGCTCTATTCCCTATCTTCCAATATGACAATTCTTCGTACGAGACGCGCTTTTATAGGACCTCGGAGCCGCGGGCAATGGCGACCACGCCGCTGCGGGCGACTTCGACCTCGCCCAAAGAGCGCATGAGTTCCGTAAACGCATCGATCTTTTTCTGTGTGCCTGTGACCATGAACACGAAGGAACTGACGGTCGTATCGGCGACGCGGGCGCGGAAGATATCCGCGATGCGCAACGATTCCCGCCGTTCCGGGCCTTTCGCCAACAGCTTAATCAAGGCCACTTCGCGTTCGATATGCGGGCCCTCGTCCGTCAGGTCATGCACGTCGCTGACCGGTACCAGTCGATCGAGCTGCGCCTTGATCTGCTCGATGATCATCGGCGTGCCCAACGTCACGATCGTTATGCGCGACATCGTCTTGTCTTCGCTGACCGTCGACACGGTGAGACTTTCGATATTGTAGCCGCGGCCCGAAAACAATCCGATCACGCGGGCCAGCACGCCGGGCTCATTGTCAACAAGCACGGCGATCGTATGTCGTTCGCTATCTAAATTTTCCATTGCTCAAACCCGCATACCCCGGGGCGACCCCGGGTCCAGCTCTTTTCCGTTGAAAACTCTTTCGATCGTTCGGCTAGACCAGCACCATGCCGTCCTTGGAGACCGAACTTTCATTCTCGTCCTCCGGACCCAGCAACATGTCATTGTGCGCCGCGCCCGACGGGATCATCGGGAAGCAGTTTTCGGCCGGATCGACGCAGATATCTGCGATCACTGCATTGTCGGTAGCGATCATCTCGGCGATGACATTGTCAAGCTGGTCCGGCTTTTCCGCGCGAAGGCCGACGGCGCCGAAGGCTTCCGCCAGCTTGACGAAGTCCGGCAGTGCCTCCGAATAGGTCTCCGAATAGCGGCCGCCATGCAACAATTCCTGCCACTGGCGCACCATCCCCATATACTGGTTGTTGAGGATAAAGACCTTAATCTTGGCGCGGTACTGCATCGCCGTCGACAGTTCCTGGATATTCATCATCGTCGACGCTTCGCCCGCGATATCGACGACCAGTGCGTCGGGATGCGCCAGTTGCACGCCAACCGCCGCCGGCAGACCGTAGCCCATGGTTCCGAGCCCGCCCGACGTCATCCAATGTTTGGGTTCGTCGAAGGGGAAGTGCTGCGCCGCCCACATCTGGTGCTGACCGACCTCGGTCGTAATGTAGGTCTCGCGGCCCTTGGTCGCCTCGTACAGGCGGCGGATTGCATGTTGCGGCTTGATCACCGTATCCGATTGTTTGAAGTCGAGAGATTTAACCGCACGCCACGCCGCAATTTGCTCCCACCAGGTGTCGAGCGCCTTGCCGTCGACCCCGGACTGACTCGATTTCCAGAGTTTGATCAGGTCTTCCAGCACGTAGGCGACGTCGCCCACTATCGGCACATCGACCCGCACGTTCTTATTGATCGACGACGGGTCGATATCGATATGAATCTTCTTCGCGCCCGGCGCGAACGCATCGAGACGGCCGGTCACTCGATCGTCGAAACGCGCGCCGACGCACAACATCACGTCGCATCCATGCATGGCCATATTGGCCTCGTAAGTACCGTGCATGCCCAGCATCCCGAGGAATTGGTCGTCCGACGCTGGAAATGCGCCCAGCCCCATCAAGGTCAGGGTGCAGGGGTAACCAGTCATGCGCACGAGTTGGGTCAACAGCTGGCTGCCCTTGTCGCCGGCATTGATTACGCCGCCCCCGGCATAGATGATCGGCTTCTTGGCGCCGGACAGCAGTTCGACCGCTTTCTCGATCGAGCCGCGGTCGCCTTTGACCCTCGGCTTGTAGGTTTTGTGGACGGCCGAGCGCGGCGCTTCGTAATCGCCTTCCGCGAACTGTACGTCCTTGGGCAGATCGACGACAACGGGGCCCGGGCGACCGCTCCCGGCGACGTAGAATGCCTCGTGCAGGACCCGGCCCAAATCCTGGACGTCCTTCACCAGGTAATTGTGCTTCGTGCAGGGCCGAGTGATGCCGGTCGTGTCGCACTCCTGGAAGGCGTCGTTCCCGATCAAGTGAGTCGGAACCTGGCCGGTCAGACAGACAATAGGCACGGAATCCATCAACGCGTCGGTCAAGCCGGTCACCGCGTTGGTCGCGCCGGGGCCGGACGTCACCAGCACGACGCCGATCTTACCCGTCGACCGCGCATAACCTTCCGCGGCATGCACCGCGCCGCCTTCCTGGCGCACCAGGATGTGGCGAATGTGGTTCTGCTTGAACAGCGCGTCGTAGATCGGCAGGACCGCGCCTCCGGGATACCCGAATACGACGTCGACACCAAGGTCCGCCAGGGCCTTCATGACGATCTCCGCACCGGTCATACGTTCGCTAGCCATCTCGCTCTCCATACCCTCGATACGTCTAAAACAAATTCATGCGATGAAATTTGTGCATCGCAATATCCGCTTCGCTGCAACCCGTCAACCGCGAAAAATCGCGCAAACACGGTCCCGCATTTCTCGAATTTCTTTTGTTTCCCTTTGGTTTCCGCTTCTTACCGGTCCAAAGGGCGCAGACCATAGGGTCTCAATTTGACGAGGTCAACAGGTTTTGGCGAATAAATGAAAAGATTTCGGGTATAAATTTAACCGAATATTGCGTATGAATATCGAAATCCGAAACAATCTGATGCCGAAACCAGGTCATCTGTCGTTTCGCATAGCGGCGCGTGGCCTGTTGCGCCGCTTCGATCGCCTCCTCTAGACCCAATTCACCAGCTTGATGGCACAGAAACGCGGGCAGCCCCAAGGCCCGCATCGCCGGCAAGGACGGATCGACTGCCTCCTGGCGCAGGGCCTCGACCTCCTCCAACGCCCCGGCACGGACCATCTGGAGCAGCCGCTCGTCGCACGCCGCGTAAAGATCATCTCGCGGCGGCGCTAGAATGATCGTCTTGAACCGCAAACCAGGTGGCGGCCCTTCCGGCGGAACGGCCAGCCATGCCGACAAAGGACGGCCCGTTGCCGCCTGCACTTCCAACGCCCGCGCCACGCGTTGGCGGTCACCCGGTGCCAGGCGGCCGGCCGTTTCGGGGTCGACGACGCGCAGACGCCCGAATTGCGCATCTGGCCCCTCCTGTTCCAGCCGGGCTCGCACTTCGTTGCGAATTTCATCGGGAATTCCGGGAATGGGCGAAAGACCCTGCATCAACGATCGAAGGTAAAGTCCGGTGCCACCACACAGGATCGGCAATCGTCCGGCCTGGTGCGCTTCGTTGATCGCCTCCAGCGCCATATCCCGCCAGCGCGCGGCGGAGCACACCTCCTTCACCGGCAGTACGCCGTACAAGCGGTGCGGCACCCGCGCCTCGGCCGCTTCGTCAGGGCGCGCGGTCAGTATCCGCAGCTCGGCATAGACCTGCATGCTGTCCGCGTTAATTACCACGCCGTCGAATTCCGCCGCCACATCGAGCGCCAACACCGACTTGCCGCTCGCGGTCGGACCGGCAACGATCAATACGGGTTTATCCGACTTGCCTTCCATGACCGCCGAAGATACAGACTGCGCGGTGATGGACAACGTTCTTTCAATTATCGGCGATCCCGCCGCCGCTGCGCTCACTCCCACCGATGCAACCGCGGCGGCCAAGGCTATATCGGATGCGGGCGGCAGCGTCGGCAGTCCGGACTGGCTCGCGGAGGGTATCGCATGCGACCTGTCTTTCACTACCAATGATACAGACATCGCCGCGAACGCCATTCGCAGCCGGCTGAGCGGCCGTCCGATCGACATCGTCATCCAACCGAGTGCGGGCCGCCGCAAACGGCTCCTCGTCGCCGACATGGAATCGACAATTATCGAGAACGAAATGCTCGACGAACTCGCGGCGGCCATCGGCATCGGCGAGAAGGTCGCCGACATCACGGCCCGCGCCATGGCCGGCGAGCTGGATTTCGAAGGCGCCTTGAAGGCGCGTGTTGCCATGCTGAAGGGCCTCGAGGAAACCGTCCTGACGGACGCCTTCGCGACGATCCGCATTTCGCCGGGCGCCGCGACCCTGGTCGCCACCATGCGTGCGAACGGCGCTTATTGCGCGCTCGTTTCCGGCGGCTTCCTGTTCTTCACCGGTTGGATCCGGGAACGGCTCGGCTTCGATTACGACCAGGCGAACCGTCTGGAATTCGCGGATGGCAAGCTGACCGGAATGGTGACCGAACCAATTCTCGGCCGCGACGCCAAGCGCGAAGCCTTGCTGCGCCTGGCGGCCGAACGGGACCTCACACCGGACGACGCGATCACGGTGGGCGACGGTGCGAACGATCTGGCGATGATCGAAGCAGCCGGCTCCGGCGTCGCCTACCGCGCCAAGCCGATCGTCGCGGACCGCGCCCGGGTTCAGATCGACCACGGTGACCTGACAGCACTGTTGTACCTACAGGGCTATCGCAAGGATGAATTTCGAGCTTAGACAGCGCGTTCTGGTTTCGGCAGCAGCACGACGGTCACGTTGGCGATCAGCATGATCCCGGCGATGACGTAGAACACTTCCTTCAGCCCGTAATTGTCCGCGACCCAGCCGCCGATCAGCGGCATCAGGACGGAAAGTGCGGCCTGGGTGCCGAACAGCAGGCTGGTTGCGGAGGCGCCGACTTCCGGCGGGGCCAGATCCATCATCCAGCTGTGGATCACCGGCCGTACTGCGTAGAGCACGAAACCGAGCACAGAGACGGCGACGACGAAGCCCGTGGCGCTGGGAATCAAGGGCAGCAGCAGGATCAGAATCGTCGTAGCTGTCAATCCCGCCATGACGACCGGCCGCCGTCCGATCCGGTCCGACAAGGTGCCGGCGATCGGCGAGACGATAACCCCGCCCAAATGCATGCCGGTAATTGCCAAGCCCATGAGCCACGGGCTCACTTCGAGCACGTTGTAGAGGTAGAGGGGCAGAAACATCACGAGGCCGACCTGGG
>Ga0315338_1003486_pt1 | contig 13618 bp, 12 predicted proteins | sample ASW8metaG_FD_204518 | JGI IMG/M metagenome (GOLD analysis project Ga0315338, IMG submission 204518) | Ammonia-oxidizing marine archaeal communities from Monterey Bay, California, United States - ASW #8 | ecosystem: Environmental > Aquatic > Marine > Coastal | place: USA: California | collected... | reverse complement strand
CGACGCCATCGGCCGCATCACCGAGGCCCGCCGAATACTTCTCGCCACCGCGAGCTGACATCCCGGTCGAGGTTGCGGCCTAGTCGTCCATGCTGCGGACGCACATCCTGCACTTCAAGCAGAAGACGTGAACGCCGTCGTCTCGAGCGCTGCCACGATCGTCAGGCGAGTCGTGTTGCCGGTTATGGTCGCCTGGCGTGGAGACGACTGTTGTGTCCCTGCGGGGAGGAACGGAGGATCCTCATGGTTCAGTCGTCAAGACACGCAGTTGGAACGGTCTGTTTCATGGAGTCGGGTTCGGTCGACATGGCAGCGTCGCACCGCTTTTATGGGGATCTCTTTGACTGGGAGGTAGATGACCACTCCTTTCCTGGCGGTGGGTCATACACGAGGTTTCTGATTCGAGACCTGCCTGTGGCAGGCGCGTTCTCTGTCGACGCCGACCAGGACCTTTCGAGGTTGCCTGCCCAATGGTGGCCATTCGTATCGGTGGAGAGTGTCGAGAGCGCCCTGGGGAGGGCGGTTGCGCTCGGGGCGGCTCCATTCGGTGATGTGGTCGACGTGCAGGGAGAGTTCTCTGCCGCGGAGTTCGTGGACCCCTCTGGCGCCGTATGTGGTCTCTGGCAGGCTGGGACGCACATAGGCGCCAGCTTCACCGGGGAGGCTGGGGCGTTGACGTGGACCGATATTGTTTCGCCCGATCCGACCGCAGCCGCTTCGTTCTACGGAGAGTTGTTCGGCTGGACAATTCAGTCGGAGAATATGAACTCAGAGAGCTACGAGTTCTTCGTGAATGACGGAGCTGTGGTGGCAGGACTCGCGAAATGTGACTCGGAGGAAGTCCCATGGTGGAGACCTCACGTCGGCGTCAGCGACTTCGATGCTGCGATCGCTGTTGCGGCCGAGCTTGGCGGAGACCTCGGAGATGAAGTCCGAAGCGTCACCGGTTTGGGGCGACGGGCATCCGTCACGGACCCCAACGGCATCAGCCTCATGCTCATCGAATCGCAGGCCTAACGCGACCGCATGTTCGGGTTCGAATGACCCTGTGGACAACCTCCGCGTCGACCCAAATCGGTCAGATCTGAGTACGTCCCCGAGCGATGATCGCTTGGCGTCGGCGTTCGATTTCTTCCGGATCGATGCCACGCTGTTTCCAGGCCTCTGCGTTGCCGAGTTCGATGCCCCACCGTTCGTCGTCGGTGACGTCGGCCAGCTCGTTGTAGGTGGCGAGCATCTGGGCTACTCCATCTGCCTCGTTGCCTGCGATGTCACGCGCGAGCTCGGTCGCTCGTTCGAGCAGAACGTCGTGGGGGACGACCTCGTTGACGAGGCCCCAGGCGAGCGCTGTGTGCGCGTCGAGAAAGTTGCCGGTGAGGCTCATCTGTCGAGCTCGGCGTGTGCCGACAGCTTCCGGCAAAGCCACTGTCAGGCCCCAGCCCGGCATCACTCCGACGCGAGCGTGCGTGTCGGCGAAGCTGGCCCTGTCGGATGCGATGAGGAAGTCGCACGCGAGTGCGATTTCGAAGCCTCCCGTGACCGCCGGACCGTTGATGGCGCCGATGAGAGGGGTCGAGAGACGTCCGAACGGGCCCCGCACCGATGACGCATCGGCCGATACGCCGCGCTGCCCGAGCTCACGAAGATCGAGCCCAGCGCAGAACGCAGGGTCTGCTCCCGTCAGCACAATGGCCCTGACAGCAGGATCTGCGTCGAGCCCGGCGATCACCGGAGGCAATGCTGCCCGAAGCTCGGAGTTCAGCGCGTTCCGAGCGTGTGACCGATTCAGGGTCACAACGGCGACGCCATCGTCCACGGGTGTGAGCACGAGTTGTTCCATGCCGGAGAGTCGAACAGGTCGAGCAATCAGCCGTCAATCCGACACCAGCATCGACATAGGGTTGGGAGCCGACGAGGAAAGCGCGAGGTCGCGATGGTGGTCAAGGGATTGATGATGACGCCAGGATCTGGCGGCTCGACCGATCACCCGACGTTTCACCAGCTGGTCGCTGAGCTCGATGTGCCCGTCGTGTTGTACGACTTCGAGTACCACCGTCAGGGCAAGAAGTCGTCAGGACGCGCCGATCGACTCATCCCTGAGCTCGAGGCCGCGGCAGCGGCGACCGCAGCCGAACTCGGCATCGAACTCGAAGAGCTCGCGCTCGGCGGAAGAAGCATGGGTGGTCGGGTCTGTTCGATGGCCGTCGCTGGCGGCCTCGCAGCGGCAGGTCTCGCGTTGCTCAGCTATCCGCTGCATCCCCCTGGCAAGCCAGAGAAGCTGCGCGTCGACCACTGGCCAGACATCTCGTGTCCCACGCTGTTCGTATCTGGGCCGAGCGACCCGTTTGGCAACGAGGCCGAATTCGACGAACACCTCGAAACGCTCGGCAGTCCGGCAACCAAGGTCTGGCTCGATTCTGGAAACCACGATCCACGAAACGTCGCCCAGCGCGGCGCGATCGTGGAGGCTGTCAGTAGCTGGCTCGCGACGATCTAGTCGGCGTCGATGGGATTGAGCTCGTTCAGGTCGCGGCGACTGGTCTCTGGAAGCTTGAAGAACGCGATGACAATCGCCGCGAGAGGCGCAATCCACAGCAGAGCAATGACGCTGCCGATGTTGTCCCACCGATCCGACAGCCATCCGGTCAGGAGAACTCCGGAAACCGAGCCGGCCACTCCGGCCACGCTCACCCAGCCGACGGCCCGGTTGCGGATGCGATTGGGGAACAGCTCGCCGCGGTACACGCCGAGGGCAGGAAGAAGCCCGCTCGACAACGTTGCTGCCGTGAGCGCGAGCACCCACATGGCGACGCCAGAAGTATTGAACACCAGCGTGAGTGCACCGAGGCCAACCGTTGCGGCTACGCCGAGAACGATCTTGCGGCCGACGACATCAGCGAGGCGACCGGCGATCATGAGACCGATCCCTCCCGGTGTCGCTGTCGACAGCACGAACAGCGAGACACCGGTTGCCGAGAACCCACGCTCGTCGCGGAGGTACTCGTTGCGGAACTGGTCGGCGGGTGAGAGGTAGAACGCAATCAGGAACGTGATGGCGCCGAGAAGCAAGAGCGGACCCAGATGACTCCTGACGCTTGTGTCGTCTGCGCCCTTCCCGAATCGCTGACTCTCTGGCAGCCGCTTCGCCAGATCGAGACCGAGAGGTATCGCGAGCACAGGAACGAGGTAGACGACGCGCCAGCCTCGTTCACCGAGGTCGGCAATCGGCAAGAACCACAGCACCATCCCTGCGCCGAGCGCAGACGCCATCCCCACCAGGCTCAGTGCGTACGCACGCGCGCCCTTCGGCATCTCTTCGACGATGTAGACGAGGATCACTGTGCCGAGCGCCGCACTGAACGTCCGGCTCACGGTCTGGGCAGCCACGAAGCTGAACAGCTCGGGAGAAATGCCAGCGACGGCCGACCCAATCGCACCACCAAACGTGGCCACCACCGCGATACGACGACGACCCTTGTTGTCGGCGACGACCACCAGCGCTATCGCCAAGATCGGAGCGAGACGGACAACAGCGCTGGCTATGCCCTGGGTCGTTCTCGAGATCTCGAACTCGTCGGCTGCGAACGTCAGTGTCTGGCCGAAGAGTGTGCCGAGGAACCCGGTGAGTACAGCCGCAGCGGCAAGCGTTCCGAGAACGCCGGCTGCGCGCTGATCCATTCGATCGGGCGGGCTCCACCACGGTTGGGTCGCGACGTGTCGGTGAGTTCGAAGTGCTCTACGAATCGGCAGTCGAAAGATGATGCCGAAGTACGGGATGTCGAGGCGGTAGTCGTAGGTCTCGATCACATCGAACTCGCCGTCTGCCCCCTCGCCGCCTCCGGAAACCTCGAGTGTCCGGGAGTAGCTCGCGAAGGGCCCGTGCTGGAGTTCGAAGGTCCGGCGTGACCCTTCGGCATTGACTTCCTCGACCCCGGAGGTTTCGGCGACCACATCGTCGCGCCGACGCAGCAATTCCTCGAGACCTGAGCCGTCGACCCGATGTTCGAGAACGAGACGACTCACGTCGACGCACTGACAGGGGACACGACCTGGAACATACTGGTGCGATGGACAAGATCGTTGTGAGCCAGTCCGCTGGCCTCCACGGCAGCGTGCCCATCAGCGGCGCAAAGAACTCGGTTCTCAAGCTGATGGCGGCGACGCTGTTGGCCGAGGGCGAGTTCGTGCTGCATAACGTTCCCGACATCACCGACGTCGGCATCATGGCCGAGATTCTCGAAGCCATGGGCGCCTCGGTCGAGGTGTCGCCTCCGACCTGTCGCATCACCGTTCCGGCTGTTGTCTCTCCAGAGGCACCGTATGAGTTGGTCGAGAAGATGCGCGCATCGATTGTGGTTCTCGGTCCGTTGCTCGCACGGTTCGGTCGCGCGCGCGTCAGCATGCCAGGTGGCGACGACTTCGGGCATCGTCCGGTCGACATGCACCTTGCCGGCCTCCAGGAGCTCGGCGCTACGTTCGCCACAGAGCACGGCTACATCGAGGGCACCGCCGACCATCTCACAGGTGCCGATGTGCTGCTCGAGTACCCGAGCGTTGGAGCGACAGAGAACCTGTTGATGGCCTCTGTACTCGCGAAGGGCACGACCGTCATCGACAACGCGGCCCGCGAACCCGAAATCGCCGATCTCGCGATGTTTCTCAATCGCATGGGGGCCAATGTCGCCGGCGCTGGCACGTCGACGATCACGATAGAAGGCGTCGATGTTCTCGACGCGGTTGAGCACTCGGTTGTTCCCGACAGGATCGAGGCCGCGACGTATCTCTCGGCTCTCGGCATCGCTGGCGGTGAACTGACGCTTGTCGGTGCGCGTACCGGTCACATGGAAATGCTCATCCAAAAGCTCGGCCAGATGGGCATGACCGTCTCTCCGAACGACGAAGGTCTCTTGGCCATATCGCCCCGGCGCCTGACGTCGGTCGACATGGCCACGCTGCCGTACCCAGGGGTTGCGACTGACTACAAACCCTTCATTGTTGCCATGCTCGCGCTCAGCGACGGTGTCGGCATCGTCACCGAGAACATCCACGGTGGACGCTTCGGCTACATCTACGAGCTTCGGAGAATGGGAGCCGACATTCGAACCGAGGGCCACCACGTTGTCGTGCGCGGAAAGTCGCAACTCTCTGGCGCTCCTGTGAAGGCCATCGACATTCGGGCAGGGGCCGCGCTCGTCGTCGCGGCTCTCGGGGCCGAGGGCGAGACGGTCATCTCGAATACCGATCACATCGACCGCGGCTATGGCGATCTTGTCGGCAAGCTCGCCGCCGTTGGTGCGAACATCTCCCGCGTCGCCGTAGGCTGAATCCATGTCTTCAGAGGCGAACTCGGCACAGAACACTCCCTCACGCGCCGCAGATTCAGCTGCGGTCGTGTCAACGTTGGCCGCGGCCGACAGCGCTCCGTCTGGCAGAACAGAATCCACGATGACGCAGAAGGTCGAGAAGGTCATGACCGTCATCCGTCCTGCAATGCAGGCCGACGGTGGCGACATCTACCTTCGCAACGTCGACGAAGACTCCGGCATCGTGACGGTCGAGCTGGCTGGAGCTTGTGGCGACTGCCCGATGTCAGAAATGGACCTCAAGCTCGGTGTCGAGCGCATCCTGATCGACAGAGTCGAAGGGGTCAAAGAGGTCGTCAACATCGGCGCAGCAGCCGAGTCGACACCTGCCCCAGAAGCAACGTATGAACTGAGGGGTCTCGGGGGATAGCGTCGGCCCATGGCCGAAACTCTCGTACACCTCGAACGTCGCGACGATGGCGTTGCCGTCATTACGCTCGATCATCCGAAGGTCAACGCGCTCAAGGGTGCCCTGAACGCTCAGCTCGCGGCGATCGCTTCGGAGCTCACTTCCGATCCTCCTGGCGCCGTGGTCGTCACTGGCGGTCCGAGAGTGTTCGCTGCCGGCGCCGACATCAGCGAGTTCGGCGGCCAGGAAGAGGCTCGCACCGTTGGCGCATCATTCAGGTCGGCGCTCGATGCCGTGGCGGCGATTCCACGGATGGTGATCGCCGCCGTCAACGGGTACGCGCTCGGAGGCGGGTGCGAGCTCGCCCTCTCCTGTGACATGCGTGTCGGGACGGCGAAGTCGACCTTCGGTCAGCCAGAGATCCTGCTCGGCATCATCCCAGGAGGAGGCGGCACTCAGCGACTGACACGCCTCGTCGGCCCGAGCCGGTCGAAAGACATCTGCATGTCCGGCCGCATGGTCGGCGCCGATGAGGCGTACCGGATTGGGCTGCTCGACCGGATCAGCGAACGCGAGGATGCTTTCGATGAGGCCCTCGAGATGGCCCAAAGATTCGCCAAAGGTGCCCTGCTTGCCCAGGCCGCGACCAAGGCAGCCATCGATGGCGGTCTCGACCGCCCTCTCGAGGCAGGGCTCGACCTCGAGAACGAACAGTTCGTCGGCGTCTTCGGTACCGAAGACAGTCAGATCGGCGTGAAGTCGTTCCTCGAGAACGGGCCTGGTAAAGCGGTGTTCACCGGCCGGTGACCCTGCCGTCTTTGCGCAGCGCCGCAGCATCACAATCCGGGCCTGAAGTGCCGATCGGTTGGCATGGCAATACGGGCAGATTCTGCTGTCGCGCATCAGCGACACGCGGTACACAGAACCGGCGTGGGTGACATGACCGACCTCGATGACAGAGTCAGCCAGATCGCACGAATGCCTCAACTGCTGATCGCATGCGACTACGACGGCACCATCGCTCCGATCGTCTCTGATCCGATGCAGGCCGAGCCGAGAAGCGACACGGTTGTCGCGATGCGCGCCCTCGCCGAACTGCCTCAGACCAACGTGGCGGTCATCAGCGGCAGAGCGCTACGAGACCTCGCAGCACTCAGTCGTCTCCCGCACGAGATCCGTCTCGTTGGCAGTCACGGCTCGGAGTTCGATGTCGGCTACGGGGCCGACCTTCCACCACAGTCGCTTGAATTGCGTGCCGAGATCACCACGCAGCTTCGTTCGCTCGCCGAGCGAACCCCAGGGTCGTTTGTCGAGCGGAAGCCAACGGGCGTTGCCCTTCACTTCCGAAACGTCGACGTCGACCTCGCAGCCGGACTCCTTGCCGAGCTCGAGGGTGTTGCCGACGGACTCGATGACGTGTTCGTCAAACACGGAGCATTCGTCGTCGAGTTCTCCGTGGTCGAACAGAACAAGGGCGTTGCGCTGAACGAGATCAGACGGCTCGTCAATGCCTCAGCTGTGGTGTTCATCGGCGATGACCTCACCGACGAGGACGGATTCGCGACATTGAGCGGCCCTGACATCGGCGTGAAGGTCGGCCCTGGAGCAACGGTCGCCGAGTTCAGCGTCGCAGGCACTGATGACGTCGCCCGTCTGTTGGCCAAGCTCTCCGAGCATCGCCGTGGCTGGCTGATGGGGTCAGCTGCGGTGCCCATCGAGAGCCACTCGTTGCTGTCCGACCAGCGCACAGCCGCGATCATCGCTCCCGACGCCAGAGTGACCTGGATGTGCGTTCCGCGGATCGACAGTGGGGCGGTCTTTGCCGAACTCGTCGGCGGTCCAGCGGCCGGGTTCTTCTCTGTTCGGCCGAGCGAGGGTGGTCGACCGACGTCTCAGCGGTACCTCGAGTCGACGATGGTGCTCGAGTCCGTCTGGCCACGAATGACGGTGGTCGACTACCTCGACTGCTCCGAAGGGCTACCGAAGGAGATCGCCGGTCGCACCGACCTGATTCGAGTGCTCTCTGGTACCGGCAAGGCTGTGGTCGAGTTCGCACCTCGACTGGACTTCGGACGAGTTCCGACCAGGATCGTCCAGCACGACGATGGCCTCGAAGTCGTCGGCGCACAGGAACTGCTGGTGCTTCGGTCGCCAGGCGTTGAGTGGAACATCTCCGACGACGGCATCCACAACACGGCCCTCGCCGTCATCGACCTCGAGACGTCCGGCGTCGTGTTGGAGATGCGCGCTGGCACATCCGATCTGACCCGGCGACTCACCGAATCGGAACGACGTATCAGAACAGCTTCGTTCTGGAGCGACTGGGCCGGTGCTCTCGACATCGGTGAGGTCGAGCCATTGCTCGTCGAGCGCAGCGCTCTGCTGCTGAAGGGTCTCGTTCAGGGCCCAACTGGGGCGGTCGTTGCGGCTGCAACGACGAGTCTTCCCGAGTGCATCGGCGGTGTCAGGAACTGGGACTACCGGTATTGCTGGCTTCGTGACGCAGCGCTCAGCATGTCGGCGCTCGTCAGGCTCGGCAGCCACGAAGAAGCCATCTCGTACCTCGACTGGGTCCTGCGTGTTGTCGATGGCCGTGGCGACCTCGAACGCATCGCGCCGTTGTTCAACGTGTCAGGCCACCACCTTCCGTCCGAGGCCGAGCTTGCCGATCTTCCCGGGTATGCCGGTAGCCGGCCGGTCAGGGTCGGCAACGCAGCCGACGGCCAGGTGCAGCTCGATGTATTTGGTCCTGTCGTCGATCTCGTTCACCAGCTCCACGCCGGCGGCGCGACCGTGTCGCACGACCATTGGCGACTGGTCAAAGACATGGCCAACGCTGTGGTCAATCGTTGGCGTGATCCAGACCATGGCATCTGGGAGATCCGCAAGCCGCCGCGCCACCACACGCACTCGAAGGCCATGTGCTGGCTCACCCTCGACAGAGCGGTGAAGCTGGCGGAACACCTCGACGCATCGCTCGGCGACACGCAGAGCCTCGTCGATCATTGGCGATCGGAGATGGCTGCGCTGGTCGCCGAGGTCTCCGAGTTCGCCTACAAGCCCGAGATTCCATCGTTCACTGCGGCCTATGACGACACCGACATGGACGCCTCGGTGCTCGCGGTCGGCCTCACTGGCATGATCGACCCGGGTGACGAGCGTTTCGTGAACACTGTCGAGGCTGTCGAAGCGCTTCTGCGCGATGGCCCGACTGTGTACCGCTATCGGTCAGACGATGGACTGCCAGGAACCGAAGGTGGCTGGCACTTCATGGCCTCCTGGCTCATTGAGGCATACGCGTTGGTCGGGCGAGCCGCCGATGCCGAAGAGCTGTTTTCCCAGATGTGCAGGCTCGCTGGTCATACCGGTCTGTTGTCTGAGGAATTCGACCCGGCCACGGGTCAGGCGCTCGGGAACGTCCCGCAGGCGTACTCGCATCTCGGTCTCATAAACAGTGCGTTGATGCTCGCCGGCCGCTGATTCTTGACGGCTCAGGCGTCGTCTGTTCTCGAGTGTGTCGGGCGATCCTGGAGCTGACGCGCCAGTCGGAACACTTCGTCGCGTTCGGCAGAAAGCAGGTTTCGGTCGAGAAGCCGCAGCTCGGCTGCAGCAGTCGCGTGGGCGCGTATGCGATCTTCGCCGGCTGCGTTCTCGTATGCCTTCACGAACTGTTCGCGCAAAGCGACGAGCACCGGCTTGATGACTGGATTCGACGTGATCGGGCCGGTCTTGATGATCACCCAGGTCAGGGCGACATCGAGATCGCCGGATCCGATTGCCGAATAGCCCCAGTCGATCACGACTGGTCCGTCGTCGGTGATGAGGATGTTGTTCGGGTGCAGGTCGAGATGGAGAAGTTCGCTGCCGTTGCCGAGCTTTCTGAGACCAGGCGGTGGTTCGACCTCGCGGAGCTGCTCGTGGAGGCGATACAGCGTCTTGGCGTGGGATCGGAGCTTCCACGGCTTTGCCGCGAGGTCGGCCATCATCGTGATGCCGTCGACGCGATCCATCACGGCAACGCTCGGGTCGGGATGCGGGTACACCCTTGGGACCGGGTAGCCGCTATCGGCGAGGTGACGCATGAGGGCGAACTGAGGTCTGAGATCAGCTCCGCTGCGCGACACCCGGATCACCTTGTCTTGGCCGAACTCCCTCACGTCGCCGTCGCGACCTTGGCCGATGAGCGCACCAGGGGTCAGGCCGTCTTCGTCGGTGGGAAGACCGGCGCCACGTTCGATCCGTCGCTTCAGGCCTTCGAGATTTCGCCGCCAGATCGCCGTGAGAATTGGACGGGCGGCGATCTCGCCGAGCGGGCCGCCGAATTTCCACGGCAACTTGAGATCTTCTGTCCACCGAAACGTGGTGCGGTCGCCGAAGTCCTCGAGTGTGAATCGGCCGAGCCCCGTGACGATTCCAGAGTGCTCGACGCCCATCAGGTACCCGTCCTCCCACTCGGTGATCGTCATTCTGTCTGTCGTGTTCAGCGGCCCGACCTTCGTGAACACGTCGAACTGTGTGCCGATGCCGTGATGCTGTTCGGAGACGAAGTCGATGCGTTCCGCGTCGTGCATCCACTCGGCGTGCGCGGAGATGTCGCGGACATAGGTCCAGATCTGCTGAGGATCTGCTGCGATGTCGACGGCGACGTTGATCTGCATGAAAGTTGGTTCCCGATGTCCGTTACTGATCGTCAGACCGGTTCAACCCGTAAATCGTGACATGTCGCAGAGACTCGTCGGCAAATGGCGCCCTCGACCAATCGTTCCAGCGATTGATGACCGAGAAACCGGCGCGGGCTGCCATTGCGTCAAGCTCGCTGGTGCTCGCATATCGAATCTTCCACGGTCTGAGCCTGATCGTGCCGTCGGGGCGAAGCTCGATGTGCTGACCGGTGACCACTTGGGCTTCCCGGTCCCTGATCGTGGCCGTCAAGACCGCGCTATCACCCATCAGACTCGTTGGCGTCACGGCTCGGTCAGGGACAGATGCCGAGAGATCAGGGACGAAGGCCTCTACGGCGAAGTAGCCGCCTGGCACCAACGCGGCCGCGACCGCCGTGAAACATGCCTGCTGTTCTTCGGCGGTCGTGAGATTGAAGATCGTGTTGTACGCAACGAAGGCCGCGGTGAACTGCACCTCCACCTGTAGCTCGGCCATGTTGGCCTCAATTGCGGTGACCAAGGCACCGGGATCGTTTGCCTTGAGTCGCTCCAGCATCGGAAGCGACGAGTCGATCCCCGTGACGGAGATGCCCGTCATCGCGAGTGGAATGGCCAGCCGTCCAGTTCCGACGCCCAGCTCGAGAACGCTGCCACCTGATGCAAGCTCGGTCATCACCTCGACAGTCGCCGCGATGTCGCTCACGTCGCCGTACCACTGGTCGTAAACGTCGGCGAACGAGTCGCCGTACAGCGCGGGGTCTGACACAGCGCCATTATGGCGAGCCGTAACTCCCGTACGGCCCTGTGAGCGCGAGGTTCACGGATAGTGTCTGCTCCGATGGACCCCGCAGCAGCATCGCTTCGACCACGCGGTGCTCTCGAACTGGTAGATGCGGCTGCAGTGTTGCTCCGCCAGCGCACCGGCGATCTTGCGCTCGTGGCCGCAGTCACGGTGGTCCCTGTGATCGTCTTCTCGTTGCTCGCAGGAGCGAACGTGCCAGAGGACGGTGCGTCTCCCTCAGGTGGCATCGGTTCGCTGGCGTTCGGGCAGGAAGACATCAACGTCGGCCTGCTCATCGTCGAGATCCTGATCAGCTCCTTGCTGTTCTCCGTCGTCGCCTTCGCCATGACCCGCTACATCGTCAGCGATCTCTTCGGTGAGTCAGAGTCGGCGTCAGTTGCATTGCGTGCGGCCGCGAAACGGATTCCAGTGCTCGTTGTCCTGTGGGTCGTCGTCCATCTCGCGGAGCTGGCGGGCCTGCTTCTCGTTGGTGTCGGAGCGGTGATTGCAACCGTCGCGCTCGTGGTGACAGTGCCGGCGCTCGCCGCAGAACCAGATCACACGGTCATGTCGGCGTTTCGTCGATCGTGGAATCTGACAAAAGGCGCCCGCGGTCACGTGTTCGGCGTGTTGGTGGTGCTGTTCTTGGTGAACAGCGTGCTCGGACTCGTGCTCGTGATCGCCCCTGCGTCTCTGGTCGGCTTGTTCCTGGAAGGGTGGAATCTCGTGATTGTCGCGACCGGGTTACAAGCCATGGCCAGCCTGGTCACCGAGGCGATTGTTGCGGCGACAACGGTGTATCTCTATCTCGATTTGCGGGTCAGGCGGGAAGGGCTCGACATCGATCTGCGACTGCGCCAGACAGCGTGACCGAGCCGGCGACACTTCGAGACGACGTCGTCGAGGTCCTGTCACGGCGAGAGTTCCAGCCCCCACGCCAGTCACCGGTCGAGCGCATAGTGGGCTGGATTGGCGAACAGATCGCATCCCTGCTCGACCGAATCGGACTGTCGCTGCCAGGCGGGACCAACGGCATCATCGTCTGGATCGTCATCGTCGTCGTCGCTGCTCTCTTGGGCTGGACCCTCGTTCGCGCGATCAGGAAAACGACGGTCGAGAGGTCGGGCCCTACGCCACTCGTTGCCGACATCTCTGAACGTCACGACGAGGCGTATTGGCTTGCGGTGGCCGCTGCAGCCGAGCAACGTGGCGACTACAACTCGGCGGTACGCGCGTACTACCGCGCAGGTGCATCTCGGCTGGTCGCAGCGGGACGTCTCGTCGACGACCCAGGCGCGACGGCGCGTCAATGGCAGAACGAGGTGCGTGGCGCCTCCGATGCCGAGGCAACAGCGCTTGGCGCAATCACGGTTGCTTTCGAGGAGGTCTGGTACGGCGGACTCGATGCCGATCCTGGCTTGGCGACGCGGGTCAGGGACGACGTCAGCAAGGTCGGCCAACCGTGACAGCCACACGAGGTCGAATCGGCACGATCCTGGTGCTCGCAGGTGTCGCAGCCATCGTCATGGTCGTTGCGTTCATTGCCGGAGAGCCAGATGCGCGTCGGAGCGGACCAGCGCTCGATCCGAGAAGCACAACCGGTTCAGGGGCGCGAGCTGCGGTGATCCTGCTCGAACAGCAAGGCCACGTCGTCAGCATCGGCAACGTCACCGACGGCGCAGACACCTACCTGGTGCTCGACGACAACTTGCCAGAAGACGAATGGTCCCGACTGCTCGCCCGCGTCGAGCGAGGTGCAGATCTCGTCATTGCAGATGGCAGAAGTGACCTTCTCGCAACAGCGTCGGCTGCCTCAACCGTTCGTGATGGCGACGGCTGCGACCTGGGCGCGCTCGCACTCGTCGACGACATCGACGTCGGCCTCGTGCCAGGGCTCGTCAGCGGCAATCTCGGAAACTGCTACCCGGTCGGCTCCGGATGGTTCCTCACCGTCAGCTCGCGTGGCGACGGCAGGATCATTGCCCTGTCGTCTGCTCGGGCATTCACCAACTCGCGAATCGACAACGGCCAGAACGCAGCTGTCGTGGTCGGCGTGCTCGCCATGACGAACGGCGAGATCCGTATTGTTCAGACGCTTCCAGGCGCTGGCGACAAGACGCTGTCTGAGCTGATCGGCGAGCCGGTGTGGGCTGCGCTGGCGATGATGGCGATTGCCTTCGTTGCGTACGGCACGTATCGCGCGCGACGTCTGGGCCAGCCGGTGATCGAAGCCGATCCGGTCGAGATTGCAGGAAGCGAGCTCGTCAGCGCCACAGCTCGGCTGTACGCCAAGGCCGATGGCAAGGGCCACGTCATTGAGGCAATGCGCGCCCAGCTCGTGAGCGACCTGGATTCGCGTTGGGCAATTGACGACACCGAGTCGATCGATTCGGTTGTGCGGCGGCTCCAGGTGCACGGCGAGGACGAGGCGCATCTGCGGGCAGCGCTGACCGCGCCGATCCCG